>VTLG01016253.1_pt1 | contig 44813 bp, 67 predicted proteins | sample 4694571 | NCBI WGS metagenome assembly VTLG01 (sample SAMN12604809, study PRJNA352737) | marine metagenome | biome: ENVO:00000447; feature: ENVO:00000209|ENVO:00000569|ENVO:01000036; material: ENVO:00002151; isolation source: viral sequences binned using virsorter ...
TCATAACCTATAGCTGTATTATTGTCAGCTGTAGTATTCGCATCAAGTGCAGACATACCTACTGCTACGTTGTTACCACCTGTTGTGTTGGCATCCATAGCAGCATAACCTATTGCCACGTTTTGTGCACCTGTAGTGTTGGTGTCTAAAGCTGCAGCACCAACTGCAGTGTTGTTAGAAGCTGTGGTTATAGCAGTTCCCGCAAGATAACCCATTAGAGTATTAGAAGCACCAGTAGTTAGTGTGTCTCCTGCATAAGAACCAATAACTGTGTTATATGAAGCAGTTGTTGCATCGTTAAGTGCATCATGTCCAATACCAATATTATCTCCACCTGTAGTGTTAGTTTCTAAAGCACCACTACCAACTGCTATGTTTCTATCTCCTGTCGTATTTGCTTTTAAAGCACTTTCGCCAACTGCTACGTTTACGCTACCTGTAGTGTTTGCTGCTAAAGCAGATTTACCGACAGCTGTATTGTTATCTGCAGTAGTATTAGCACCAAGTGAATCTTTTCCAATCGCTACGTTAGAACCACCTGTAGTATTTGCTTGTAAAGAATCAACACCTATAGCTACATTGTTTGATGCTGTAGTATTTGAATCTAATGCATCTTTACCAATCGCTACATTACTTGCTCCTGTAGTGTTTAAAGCTAAAGCATTAAAACCAACAGCTGTGTTTGCATCAGCTGTAGTGTTTTCTGTTAAAGCACTTTTTCCAATAGCTACGTTTTCAGTTCCTGTAGTGTTTGCATCAAGAGATAAGTAACCTACAGCAACATTATTTGAGGCTGTTGTGTTTGCTTCTAAAGACTTCATACCTACAGCTGTATTGTTTGCTCCTGTAGTGTTTGATGTTAAAGCTTGTTTACCTACTGCCGTGTTATTTGAAGCAGTAGTATTGGCTATTAAAGCGTTCATACCTATAGCTGTATTTGAACCACCTGTCGTATTAACAGTTAACGCTTTTCTACCAAAAGCAGTATTAGAAACACCACTTGTTAAGTCATCAAAAACTTCAAAACCAAAACCCGTATTATTAGTAGCACTAGATAAAGTACCTGTACCTGCATCGTTACTTATTAAAATACTTTCACTAAAGTTAGTTATGTTTGAGGATATGCCTACACCATTTATTGTGCCTGTAACATCTACACCTGAACTTGTTGTGGCTAGTTTAGAACTGTTATCGTGAAATAAAGTTACAGCACCACCATCAACCATAGTTATGTAACTATCCTCTGATGCGTATGCTTCTAGTTTTAAATCATTAGCTCTTATTTTTAAATCGCCAGTTCCTGTATCAGCTATTAAACTATTACTACCTGTATGTGATATTTGTAAATCTTCACCCGTACCAAAATTAGCTCTTATGCCATCTACAAAAGTAGCGTTTGCTGAAAAGTTAGAAGCACCATCTATATCTACTACGTCTAGGTTAGTAGTTCCGTCTACGTCTATATCGCCTGAGATGTCTAGACTTGCAAAAACAGAAGTACCTGTGGCGGTAACTGTTCCAGATATATCAACAGCACCATTCATGTCAATAGTAGTGGCATTAATCTCTATTTCTGTGTCAGATACTAGATCTAATACTCCGTCTGCTGATTGATGAATATAAGTTCCAGAATCACCAAATTGTAATTGTCTAGTGCTGTTAAGTAATATACCTGTATCTGCAACATGAGTAAGGGTGGTGTCTTGATCGTCACCTAAATTAATAACAGCTGCATCTGCTAAAAATAAATCAGACCATTCTAAAGAAGCAGAACCTAACGCTGCTCCATCAGAAGCACTTGGAACTATTGCACCACTACTAGATATACCTGCTACTGTTGTAGTTCCTGCTAAATTCAAATCAGTAAAGGCATCTACCATAGCAGCACCAGAACCAGCACCGTCTGAATATATAGCTTTTACATGACCATTAGGTATAGTGATGCTTGCACCACTGCCTTGTGAAATAACAATATTTTGTGATCCAGAAGTAGCGTTTTCTATAAACCAAAGTTTTGATACGGTATTAGGACCAATAGTAATAGTACAAGCACTATCAAGAGTACCTGTGTATTTTAAATAAAGTGATCTTCCAGGATCAGTAGAACCGTCTGCGATTGTTGTAGTATGTGTGTCTGCATTAGTTGTTATAGCTTCAGTGCCAAAACTAAATGCTTCTGCTATTAGTTCTAAGTTCGTATTCGTACTTGTGCCCCAAGTACCTGACTCATCACCAGTAGCTATTTCTTTTAACCTTAAATCATTTACATATGTAGCCATTTGTGCCTCCGACTGTTTTGATTGTACACTATATTTATTAAAATTTTAAGCAACTTCTTTCCAATTAGGTGTTTGATTTTGTGAAACATTAGAAAAACTTGGTGTTTGTGTAGTGCTTACATTAGAATAGTTTGGTGTTTGACTATCATCAACAAGACCCCAAACGTTTACTGTTTCTATTTCTCCAGTAGCTAATACTCCCGTAGGTGTAATTAAAGCAGTAGCTATGTTTGTAACAGAACCTAAACCTGTAGTTCCTGATAAACCTGTTATTGAAAGTATATTGTTAGTAACTAAAGATATACTTCCTAAAGAACTTGTAGCAGAAATACCTGTTACTGCCACATTAGCTGCTGCGGATACCGACTCATCACCAAGAGTTCCTATTGATGCTGAACCAGAAACTCCTGTAACAGCAGCTCCCATTGTAATAGCATTACCTAAAGCTGAAGTTCCAGTATTGCCTGTAACTGAAGTATTTGCATCAGCAGCGACAACTTCATCACCTAACGCCGATGTACCTACATTGCCTGTAACAGAAATATTAGCTGTTCCTGTTACAGTTTCACTTCCTAAAGCTGATGTAGCACTTACTCCAGTAACTGATACTAAAGCTTTGGCTATTACTGTTTCGCTACCAAGTGCAGTAGTTCCTGCAACTCCAGTAACGACAACTGGTATAGGCTCACTCCAAGTGAGTTGTCCCCAAGTCCCTCGACCCCAACCAGTTATGTTAGCCATTTAAGCTATTCTTATAATAGCGTTTGATGCGTCTGCTGTTGGGAATTGAATAGTAAAATCTCCTGCTGTAGAAGTTTTGTCTCCTCCGAAATCTAACACAGCAACTGCTGGGTCTCCTGATGCACTATCATTAAATATTAAAGCACCTCTAGCAGTAACAGTAGCCGTGCTAAATGTTAAATCTGCGAAATCGGTTAATGCAGTGGTTCCTGATGTACTAGGGTCTACTCTAGTTAATGAGGCACCTTTTGCAGTGTAGTTTGTTCCACTTACTTCATTAGAAGTAGTGTACGCAGTTGTAGAGGCACCAAGACTAGCTGAACTTGTGTAAAGTGCTAAATTAAAAGTGCTACCACCCGAGTTTTTAAAATTATGTACGCCCTCTAATAATTCTTTTTTAAAAGATGTACACATCGCTTGTGAAATTGCCATTATAGTCTCCTTATAATTTCAGCCATATCTTTATGACCTTGTTTTTCTAATAAACCTGCTACGGTAGCTCTATCGCTAGCTATAGCTTGTTTTAAATATAATAAAACGACTTGTGCCATATTATTTGCAAAAGCATTAGCTTGTGCCTTTACCATTGGATCAGCATTATCACTAATACTGATAAGTCTTTCCATTATTCTTTCAGTCCAGTATTCTGGACTTAAACCCTCGTTTTGTGTAGTTTTTACACTGACGTTACCTATTTTAGGTGTTACTTCAACACTAAACATTAGCTCCTCCAGGATTTAATTTTATTTGATCATTTCTAGCTTCGTCTCTAACATTCTTAAACTCACCTAGTAATTTTAATGTACTTAATGCTTCTTGAAATTTATTTTCATAAAGTGAAATACTTTGTGGATCAAGTTTAAGAAAATACGCTCCTTCTACTAAAGAACCATAAAGCATTGCGTTAGGTGCGTTTTCAGATAACCAACTTTGACCACTATCTGCTAAAGTAGTTAAAGAAGCAGGTCTGTAGTAATAATGTAGCTCTACACTATAATCTGTATCTGGTGTAGGTGCAACGATAAAACTATCTTCATCAAACTGTGCATAGTAAAGGGGTTTGCCTGTTGTTGCGGCTTGTGGTGTGAAATCTCTTATAAATGAAACTTGTTTAAGTAAAAGATAAGAATAATTATTACTGCCGTCTATTACAGCTAAACTAAATGAAGATAAATAATCATCAGGTGTGCTTAAATATGTGTTTGTTTGGCTTAATGTTCCTGTAACATTTTTACGAAATACAGGAAGTTGTACGTTTTTAAGTATCCTTTCTTCGGTTGTTGTAATGAAATTGTTTAAATTATTAACAAAAGTTGTTTCAGAACTATCTAAATAATCTTGAATAGCTGTTTTTAAAGAACTATAGGTAAATCCTGCCATTATGTTATACTCACTGTTACGCTACCAACATTACCGCTTGTTTGTAGTCCTTCTAGTTTACTACCGATTGGGTCACTTTGAAAAGTCATACCGCCTGCTGATGCGTTTGTTGTTTTTACTAAACCTAATTGTGCTTGCGGTAACGTTACTTCTGGTCTAGGTTGATGCAATGCTTCTGCATCTGCTGTTAACGGTGGTGGATCAAGTTGTGGGTGTTTAGGTTCATAGCACTCATGACAAACTTTTTTGTTGTCCCATGTCATCCTAGCTTTAGTATATTTATACCTAAAACCACAAGTATCACAAATAAAGTAAGCATATTTACCTGAAGCATAAGACATTAAATATATTCTCTTTTAGGCACAATTTTAAGTGGTGATCTATCTTCGTCGTACTTAATTGCGTTTAATAAATCTTGTTCATATTGTTGTTTTAGAACAGGAAGTTTTTGTGTATTCTTTTTTAAACATAAATAGTACGCTAAACCTGATACTAAACATGGTAAAAACCTATTAGGAACGTCTACGTCTTGTGATGCAGCATCGATATCTTCTATGGTTCTCCACACATAGTAAACGAGTTTGTCCGTAGAATTCTCTGGTGTTGGGTAAAGATGTATTTTTGGTGTGGTTAATCGTTCTAGCCAATACTGTGTTGGTCTTGCTTTTGTTGCTTTGTTAGGTATTCCGATATATTCGTTTCTATCCATTCTGCTAATACTGTGATCTGTCACGACGTTATTAATAGTTTTTTCTATATAAGCGTCTAAGATATCTATATCAAAAGAATTTATGCTATATTCGTTAGTTCCTTCTGTTAAAGTAAGTTCTACCTTACTAACTTCCCACATCTGTATGCCTCTGTTATTCCAATCAGCAAACATAATATTTAAAGAACGTCTTGCTGTTATTGCATCATAAGACGTACGAGCTTCTAAACCAGCAAGCTCGTACGCCTCCTCGATTGCGTCAGCTACATTTAAACTAAATGTACGAGTACCTGAAGTTGCCATAGTTTATGATCCTGGAGCTTCGTAATACTTTAAAAACTCACACCAAACAGTGTATTCATTACCTGCATCAGAAGTTGAAGGAATAACTAAAAGTACGTCCCCCGAATATCCTGAAGCTGCAGTATTCTTTAAACCACCTATATCACTAAAATCAAATGAATTATCGTAACCAAGTGTTAAAAAAGTTACATCTGTAGTAGCGTCCCAATCAAGAGAAGCAGGAGCATCAGGTGCCCCAGTACAAGTGTACCAAATTTTGTTTAAAGCAACATGTGCACATGACTCACCGTTTAAAGTTGAACTATTTAAAGCAGAAACGTCTACTAATGTTGTACTACTAGCACTTCCATCTGATAAAACAGAACAATAAACAATAAGTTTTTTCTCACCGTCTAATTGGTTAGTTGGTCCTGTGACTGTATTAGCCATAGTTTACCTCCCTTATGCGTCTGCGAATGGTGTAACTATAGTGCCTGAACCTAAAATTATACCTTCTACAGCATATTTAGCTGAAGCCACAGCAGTAACTTTAACAATACTACCTGCTAGTCCGCCTTTAGTTGAACCATTCATAGTAATAACATCGTTAGAAGCACCAGATATAAAAGTTTTACCAGTAGCGTCATCTTTACCTGTATAAAGACCACCTACGAACTTATCAGTTCCGTCTGTTAAAATATCCATGTCTGTTGCTGCTGTTTCGACTACAAAAAAGAAAGATGCACCTAAGTTATTTGTTTGATTAGGATCATCGTCTCTTCCTGGAGCAGTCGCTACAATACTAGGTAAAGTAAATTTACCGTCTGCGTCATTACACGTTAATATTTTGCCTGCATGCGAAGCTACTGTAAGAGTAGTGTCTGCTGTCAAGCTAACCACGTTTGCATTACCTGCCGATATAAATCCCGCTAAAGATTGTACGGGACCTGAAAAGGTTGATTTTGCCATACTAAGTCTCCTTAATAAACTCTATCGTCTTGGCTTGTCTGCTAGGGCAGTCGATAGATAATTAATATATATCCCTAGTTCTGTTTACATTTTATATTATTAAATACAAAAAAGAAAGGGGACCGAAGTCCCCTTATTAAACAAATAAGCTTGTTTACGCTCCAGGAGAGCCAAAAATGCCTCTCCAATCACTAAACCCAAAACTATATCTTTCTCTAGCTTTATATCTAACATTTCCTGTTTCGAAATCACCTTCCATACTTGTTTGTACTGGTGTTCTAACAAAATGTTTTAAGCCATTAGGGACATCTGTTTTAAGGAAGAATGCGTCTGTATCAGTCAGATAGTTGTTAACAACGTAACCTTGTGGGACCATACCCATATTTCTGATTGCGTTGATATCGTTATCTGATGTTGAAACACGTCCAGGAGACTCCATAAGTCTATCAGCAACAAATTGAAGTGCTGGTGGAATTATAAGTTTAGTTGCTTGTGCATTGATTTTTAAACCTCTTTCATCTTTAAAGTCAGCAATATCAATTAGTGCTTGTTCTAAAGAAGTTTCGTTTAAATCCGCAGCTGTAGACAATTCATTTCTTAAATCAATGTTACCTACAGTTGGGTGATCAGTTGCACACAACTCTTTACCATCGCCTCCAACAAAAGATGAATTAAAAGCGTTGTTTAAAACATTAGCTGCTTTAACTTGCTTTGTAGTATTCATCGACCTTGCTAGTGCTCTTGTATATCTGGAAGAAAGAGTATCGTAAAGATTATCCTCTATTGCTTCTTCTGTCAATGCAAAAGCTAGGGCTATAGTCTCATGTGAGTATCTAGATGTAAACGATTCCTGTGCAGTATCATAAACAACAGCAGCTCCCTCACCTTTAGTCGGTGCTTCGCCAAAACCTGAAAGCATAACTTCTTCTTCAAAAGCTCTTTCTGAACTTTCTGTGTCGAAGATTTCTTCATGTTGGTTTTCATAACTGTCGTATTCTAATCCAAAGAGAGCGTGCAAGCCAGGAACTAGTTCTTTGACTAGTTGTGCTCTGTTAATTGCCATGTTATTCTCCTATATTAGACTGCAAAAGTGTTTGTTGGGAACGAGAATAGAGCTCTTGCGTTAGCACCAATCGAATTGCTTGGGTTTGACGCAAAGCCTACACATAGTGCCACACCACTTGATGTAGTTGCTGTAACACCCTCTTTAGACCTACCAGTAACTGTACTACCAGCAGTTGTAGAAAGAGTGTATTTGTTACCGATAAAACTTACAGCAGGTGTTCCTGCAGTAAATTGAGCTTCGTATACAATTCCAGGGTCGTTGTATACTAAAGCTTCGGCGTCAGCACTACCTTGTGTTGCGGTACTCGCTGTCCACACTTTAGAAAACGTAGGTTCACCATCAGACGCTGTGTAAAATACCCCGTAAAACACACCTACAGGTGTATCAGTCGCTCCTGCTTGTTGAACATAACCGCTTGAAAGAGTAACAACATCTCCACTAAATATGGAAGTGCCATAACCACTTGCGATTCTCATCTGTGCAGGACGAATAACACCACCATAAATATGATACGCAGGGGTAAAACCATCAGGGGCGTTTGTATTTGCCATGTTGATTTCTCCTAAGTTTTATTATAGTTAATATTAAACGTCGGAATTATCCTAACTATCGTCAGAACTATTCCTACTACCAAATTCGACCTTAGTGCTCCTTTGAATATCACTTGGTTTCAAAGGCATTCTAGGGTCACTTTCTCGCATAAGATTCTGGTCAACACCGTCGATTGCAGACTTTGCCTGCTGCGTAAAATAATCATTTCTTGATTTTGCGGTTTGTACAGGAACTTTTGCAAGTATTAGTCCTCCAACACCAATAACCCCTTTGTTTTTTCCGTGGTCAATACTAGGTGCTTCGAAATCAGGATAATCTTCTGCTCTCACAGGTTCATATCCTTCTCTAATACGTTTAGACATATTAGATTTATCATCGTTACCTCTAGTTGATTCACGTATCCACCTGAATTGATATCCAGGAGGTGCTTCGGGTGCATCTAACATAGATGGGGGTGTCCAAGGTTTACTGCGAGTTTGAGAGTCTCGTGTCTCTGCAGACCTAGAGTTTCTGTCTGTGACGACTTCAGTTTTTATAATATCATCTGTCATTTTATACTCCTTCAATATGCTTTGCATATTCTGTTAATGGAACGCCGAGTCTTTTAGCAATAGCTACTTGACTAGGTGTCAGTTTTACTTTGCGTGCACCTTTCTTACCTGCGACTCCAGGAGTCGAGGCAGCAACTTGTTGCACGGGGGCTTGTTGCTCTTGCGAAAACTTTGTTGGGAAGTTTTGTCTCATCTGTTTATCCACTTCCTTATAATATTCATCTGAATTTGGATCATATCCTTGTTCTTCAACTAATTGTCTATGTATACCGAAAGCTGCAAAAGTCATCACAGTATCCTCACCAAACCAACTATTGTCTTGTGCCCATGCTTCTGCTTTTGGATCAGGAGCAGGTGGCGTATCTGCCTGTAGTTGTACTGGTGGTTGTTGCGTTTGCACAGATTGCTCTGCTCTTTTATCTCTAATCGCTTGTTGTGCTTGCAGTCTTTTTAAATTTTCTGCTTCAGCACTTGCACGAGATAATGATTCAGTAGCGTTAGCTATGTTTTCTGCATCTCCAGCATCTTGGGCTTCTTTCAAATGAATTTTAGCCCTTTCAATATCTGATTGTACCCTACTATCGTACTCTTTGAAAAGAGAAGAGTCCGAATTTTTTAATTTTTCTTGTAATTCTGTATTAGTGTAATTAATTGATTTTGCATAATTTAACGCTTCGTCTCTTTGACGTTCAGCTTCACGCATTTTATAAGTAAGTTTATCTATACGTTTTTTAACGTTATCACTTACTTCGTCTAGTTCATCTTTTGTTTGAACTTTTTCTTCAACAACTTCTTCAACAACTTCTTCTGTTGTTTCTTGTTCTTCTTCTGGTAAAACCAGTTCTATATTTTCTGCTTCATTATTTTGCATAATTTCTCCTGTTAATTATGATATTATTGCTTCGGGATCATCAACAACTGCTAATATTTCATCGTCGTTTAAAAGTCGCATATCGCCACCTTCAATCTGAAAACGAGCACCAGCATATCTGCCGAATATAACCCAATCACCTTTCTTACACCAAGGACCTTCTGGAAACTTAATAGTATCTCCATAAGCGTCTGGACCTAATGCAACAACGTGTCCTACAACTGTTGACAGCCTTTCTTTATCGATAGTTTGTCTAGCAAGTTGTATCCCACCTTTAGTAGTAGTAGGTAGTGTGAATGGTAAAATTAAGATACGATACCCCGTAGGACGTGGTAACTTATCTGCATGAGATTCGTAGTTTTCTGGCGTTATCGTGTTTTCATCAGGCTCTAATTCCCTAACTTTACCTTTACTGCCAAAATTATCTACTGTGTTTGGAATAACATTTTTGTTACTCATCTGCATCCTCCATATTAGAATGAATAGTTTGTAGTTCTGCTATTGCAAAACTCAAACCGTTTATCTCACCCACAATCCGTTGGTATTGTTCATAGTTTTCAATACCACCTGCTGCAAGCGTTTGCGTGAGAGAGTCTATTCTCGCACGATATTTTTGGAGCAAATGCTCCAATAGTCTTATATGATCCACTATTTAATATAGTTGTACCAAAGTAAGCCTTTTGTCTGTCCATAAGCAGCTTTTATTTTAGATTCTTGTCCGACAACTTTGCCATCAGAATCTTTAATACACTCACCTGCTTTCACAACTTCAGACTTTGTTGTGTCCTCAACCGAAGGAACAGACATTTTCTGTTTTGCTCCTTGTGGTTTAGGATTTGGATAGTCTTTATTTCTATGCATAATTATTCTCCATTTGGATTATTATTACTTTCTCGAACTGTTTTGACAAGTTCGGTAAAGTTCTTATCGGCATCAGATTGAGTCTTAGCCTCTAATTCTTGTAAGTCTACAGCAGCTTTTATTTGTGTTGCTTCTCTTTGTGCGTTTATACGTTGTACATCTATTTCTTTATCTCGTAAATCTTCTTGTTCTTTTTGTGCTAATTGTTCTTTTTCTAATTGTAATTGTTGTTGGAACATTTCCATTTGTGGATTTTGTTGTGCCATAGCTTGTGCCTGTGCCATAGCTTGTGCCTGACCTGTAACTTGTTGTGTTGCTTGGGCTGCCATCATCGCTATTTGATTCATAACTTCTGGTGGCATAGGTCCGTCCATTGATGGTAAAGGTTGACCCATAGCTTGTTCTATTTGTTGTTTATAAAGTATTGCTTGTCTTTCTTGTATATTAGCTCCTATGGTTTGTGTCGCTACAGGGTTTTGTTGAATCATAGGGTTTTGTAAAAATGCACTATGTGCTGCAATATATGCTTCTTGATTTTGAAAATCATACGCTTTTATAGGTTCACCTTTCATCGCAGACTGTTGTTCGGATATAGGATCACGTGGTGGTATTTCCTCATCAGGCGGTAATATAGCGTCTATATCTTTAACGTTAAGTGCAATATACATTTTACGATAAGCTTCTTTTAAGTTATGTATATCAGGAGCCGCTTGTGCCATCTGTAGTTGTGTTTGTGCTAAAGTAATTCTTTGTGTCATACTAAATATATTAGGGTCACTAACAGGAATTACATCTACGCTATTATCAAAATCTTCTTTAAAAACGTTTTCATTATTACCTTGAACTTGGTAAGGATACTCAGGTGGTAAAAATTCACCGAAAACTCTTTTAAGTATTTTAAATTCATTACGTTGTGCGTAATGCAGTCTTTTATGGATAGCAGACATAATTCTTTGTCCTTTTTCCATAAGAGCTACTGTTGTACCTACGGGTGCTTCACTATTACCGTCTCCTGTTGGATTTTCTACAGTAGAAGCAAACCTTTTTCCTGCATCAACTAAACCACCTAATAAAGCATTTAAGGTTCCACTTGGTTCTTTATAAGGTAATGGTAAAAATGCATCTTGTAATCTGCCTCCAGGAGCGTCGACATCTCTCCACTCTCCAGGTTGTAAAGGATCATCGTGTCTTTGTATATTTAATCCTCTTGATTTAAATCCTGCGGGTAAATTACTAAGTGTGCCTGCGTCTATAAGCTGTCTTAAAATAGCTGTTACAGATTTAGTTAACCCACCCATCATATGTATTAAACCAAAACCATAAAAACCTAATCCTGGAAGAAATTTGTAATGTGTAAAATATTCTATCTTTTTACGCATAGGATCAGTTTCACTGTAGTTTGGTCTTATAGCTAAAATTTTGCTGTTATCCTTACAAATCGTTACGATATACGGTAATGCTAGTCCTGTTTCTTCTCCAGCATCATTTACATCTTCATAACCTTCTAAATCTAAATTTACGTGCATTTCCAGTAAAGTATATTCTTCGTCGTTTGCTGTTCTAGTTATACCTTGTAATTCATCCATTTTTGAATCAACATCAGTATTATCGTAACCACCTTCAGGGTCCATCATATCCATATCTTTGTATAACCCAGATATTTGTAACTTTTTCAGGTCATTCGGCGACATATGTATTACGTGTGTAATTCTAGGGGATGTAAGAAGGTCTACAGCGTAATAAGGGACTACTAAATCTTCAGCTTTTACAAATCTTGCTACTGCACGTCCTACAGCAGGGTCGTAATAAACTTTTTTGAAAGCTGAACCTGATAGTGGAAGATAAAAAAGTAATTGATCCATCTCTGGGTCATATTCTTCCATTTTGTAAGTTATTTGATAGTTCATAAAGTTTTTAACTCTATTCGCTTTTTCTAACTTAGCATTATCAGTTACACCTAAAACTTCTGTATCGACAGGTCCGCCTGCAGGCAACATTTCTTTGTATGCTTGTGCTTGGAATTGGGTTACTGCCTCTGCAAGTATCGGATGGTGTACTCCTGATGCACCGATAAATGGTTCTGATCTATTGTCGCTGTTAATACCTAATAAATCTAAACCCTCACTATAAGTTCTAAACCAATCGTTACGAGAATCTAAATCTTCTTCATAACTTGCTATTAATTCTTGTGCTATAGTATTTAATTCGTTATCGTCTATAACTTCAGCTAAATTTTCTCCAAATTTACCAACATTTAGGTTTTCTTCGACTGCACCAATACTAACACTACCGTCTGGGTTAATTGTAAGTTCGGTTTCTTCTAAATTTTCTTCAGGAAGTACTTCTAGTTCTAATTCTTCTTCGGGTTGAAGTGGTTGGGGTATCGCTTGTTTTTCTATAGCCATAATTTTAGCAGTATACCCTTTATTTTACTAATAATAAACCCTTTGAGGTGGATAGTAACTAGGTGTATCTCCCATATCTGTCGAAAGTTGTAAAAATCCACCCTGTCTAAAGCGTGCTAACGCTAAAGTTGTAGCATCTACAAGGTCATCGTGTTCGCCTCCAGGAAAATCACTAACTTCTTCCATAAGTTCTTCACCAAAACGGTTATCAGGTACCCAAACTCGTCCATCTTGAAAAATTGGAGATACAGAATTCAATCTTGCTATCTTATCCTGCCCTTTTCCTGGACTAAATGTGTTTACAGGTATACCAATACGTCTTAATTCTTGTATAAGTGGTAATCCTGACCCTTTTGCTTCAATAATTACGCTATCAGGGGACCAATATTCGTATAATCGTAACGCTTCTTGTTTTAATTCAGGAAAATCGAACCTTTCTTTTATACAATCTATTAAAATTAAGTGGGCTTCGTCTCCATTATAGATTTCTTCCCCTATTTTGCCTTCTGGATAGAAAACACCCCACGTTGTAATAGCTGTAAAGTCAGCTCTTTCACTTTTTAAGAACGCAGTATCGTAACTTTGTATCAAATAATCGCAAGTTGGTGGTTTTTCTTGGTCCCAAACCATAAACCAGTCTTTAGGTATGATAGAAATACCCTCACCTGTAGGTCTTTGCATGTATTGTGCCGCCCATTTTGATGGACTTACCGACGCTTTTATACTTTCTAACTCATCTTTAGACCAAAAATTAGACCAAAGTGGGTTGCCGCTAGGTAAAATCGCAGGAAATTCTATAACTTCCCATTGATCTGCACCTTTTTCTTGTGCCATTTTCTTAATTAACCTACCTGTAAGGTCTTTTTTAGACCAACGGGTCATAACTATTACTATTGCACCTCCAGGCTGTAATCTTTGTCGAGGTCCTGTCATAAACCATTCGTAAGCTTCGTCTAATGCTTTATCAGACATAGCGTCTTGTTCGGAGTGCGGGTCATCGATAATAAACAAATCAGCTCCTCTACCAGCTAAGGCACCTCCCGTACCTGCAGCGTAGTATTCGCCACCTTTATTTGTTAACCATTTTCCCGCACTTCTACTATCTGCTTTTAATTCTGTTTCAGGAAACAAGTCTTTATACTCGTCGCTATCAATTAAATCCCTAACTTTTCTACCAAAATTAATTGCAAGGTCTGCGGTGTGGGTCGCCTCGATAATTTTTAGTTTTGGGTTTTTACCTAATAAATAGGCAGGAAACAGATGTGATGCAAATTCTGATTTTGTATGTCTAGGCGGCATATTAATTATTAAACGTTTTAATTTGCCGTTCGCAATATCGTCAAAAGCTTTTGCCATTTTTACGTGGTGGTCGCCGTTTATAAATTCTGCCCAAATACCTTTAACAAAATCCATAAAAGTACTTGTAGCTTTTATTTGATGTTCACGTTTTGTTAATTCTTCTAGTAAAAGCGTAAACTCTTTAGCTTCTTGGGTAGTTAGATGAGATACATCTATCTTTTTTAAATCTGTTAATTTAGTCAATAGTTTTTAGTAATTCTGCTAACGTTATTTCATCAAAACCTTTTAATAAGTCATCGTAAAGTGAAAGTATCGTGTCGCTTTCAAGTTGTTGTCCACCTGCACTTGGTTTTCTAGTTGGAAAACGTATGGCGTCGTACCCTGCTTCTCTAAATAAATCACCTACAGGTTTATTAATCATTGCAGGGGCTCCCCTTTCTGGGTTTTGTAAAATAAAATCTAAAGCTCCTCTAGTTCTAGAATTTAAAGCAATATCATATGGATTACCTTTATCTACTATATTTTTACTAACATCAGTTAGTCGATCAATAACTTCTGGTGGTAAATCCATAGTATTTGCAATATTACTAAAGTTAGGTTTTCCTACATAGATAGATTTTTCTGGTAAATCTCTTAAAAGTCTATCTACCCTTTCTTTTGGTATTGCATTTGCTAATCTTTCAAAAGTTTTATCATTTGCTCCAAACATTGTTAAACGTGGGTCAAATTTACTAGTTACTGTATAAATACCGCCTGTAGATTTACTTAAATTATCAATATCATCTAATACAAATTTAGGTGTTTTTAATGAAGTTATCCCAGCAGGTCCACCGTGATAAACTCTACCTAAACCTGTTTCAAAATCAAAACCTGTACTATCTATACCTTCCCGTGCTCTTCTAGCATAAGCATCAAGATTATAATCTTCTAAAAATTTTCTTGTCTGTGCTTGACGTTCTTCAACAGTTATACGTTTAGGTTCAGGTGCATATTTTTCTTGTATTTTTTCGTACCGTTTATTTGTTTCTTTTTGTTTTTTAATTTCTGCTTCAGTTTCGTCTAATTGTTTTTTAATAGAAGTTTTAGCTGTTGGATCATTTTTAAGTATTGGATCAGTATCTACTTCTTTTAATGTTTTTTCTAACCTTGCTTTTCTAGCAATTAAAAAAGGCGATACTGCTAATTTTGTAGCAGTAGTTCCACCTAATGCGTCTAAAGAACCTAAATATTGTCCTAACTTATCGGCTCTAGCTTCTGCTACTTTTTGACCTATAAAAGGCAAAAAAGATGCAATATTGCCTATTGTTTCCCGTTGAAGCTTTTTATCGCCAACAAGTCCTGGCTCGGTAATAAACCTTTGAAACGGTCCAAGACTTTCTAAAGGAACACCAAATTCATTAAACAAACCCTCATTAAGAGAATTTATAGGTTCTGCTATTGCCGCAGGGGTCTCTTTTGTTACAGTTGTATCGTATCTCATTTAAGTAAAGTAGTTTAAACGTTGAATGAGTTTCTTTGTCGGCGGTCTAATGGGTATCTTGATCCTTATGCGACGCACCGAAATAAAAACTTATTACTGCACTAGCTAATCCTCCTAAATAACCGAGCACTAAATTAATCAGTGCTTCACTGTTTTGTTCTGGTGGTTGTATTGTAACTAAAAATATATAACCAAGAAAGCCACCTATCATAGCTATACCTATAATACGTGCGGTCCAATCTCTACCAAACTTGGACCGTGCATCTTGTTTATCTTGTGTTTCTAATTTAAAAACGTCTACTTGAAGTTCTTGCATTTTAACTTCAAACTCTTTTTCTGCTTTTTTGATCTCTAATAGTTGTTCGGGGGTAGCGGATTGTATTGCACGTTCTATAGCTTGTTGATTATTATCAACACCTAAAACTTTAGATATAACGCCTGACGCCATACCACCAAGTGGACCACCTAACGCCGTACCAAGTGTGGGTGCGACGGCTCCAACTATATTTAGTAATTTTTTCATATCTACTCCATTTCTGCGGCTATTTCATCTAGCCTTGTTGCTGCTAATTCATCGGGATTCATTTGCGAAGATAAGTAATTTTCGAAGTCTTTTTGTAAAACATCTACGTTTTCAATCATTTCATTAGCAACTATATCTTTCATATCATCTTTTATATTAAACCTACTAACTCTGAATCTTATTCTATTTTCTAAACCATCAGTATCTTCATAAGATTCAGCAAGTACTTCATTAATTAAAGGTTTTAACATTTTTGCTAAACCACCTTTTAAATAGTCAGTAGTTGCGTTTTCTTTTAAAAACTCACTAGTAGGTAAAAAATCTAAATATCCGCTTTTTTGTGCTGCCCTATGTATTAACTCATGTTTTTGTATATCTTCTGGTGTTTTTATATCACCAGGATTTATTTTTATACCCATCGCTTTAAGGGCTTCTACATCTAAATGTTTATTAGGGTCTTTAAACATTACAATGTCTTTACGTGGGTTATATCGTCCACCGACTGTTGGCTCTAACATTGCCTCTGGTCCACTCATACCTAATTCTTTAGTCGTAGGTTGATACCCACTGCCCTCTGCTGCTAGTGGGTGTAAAGCAAATTTATTTATTAAAGGATTATCAAAACTAACAGTAAATCGAGGGTCTTTATATCCCTCACCACTTAATGAACTCATCTGTGCTTCTTTAGATACTAAACGGTTACGTGAAATAAAATCTTCTAATTCAGCTAAACGTTGGTTATATTCTTGCGATCTTTTGTCTGTTGACATAGCAAAAGTATAATTCATAAAAATTTTTTTGCAAAATTTTTTTCACTAGGGACTTATTTGTAAAGTAGATAGCATTTTGAGGTTGAAACTAAGGGACGGCGGAGGGTACGGACGGCGGCGTAGGCTAGGGGGGTATAGGGGGTTAAATAATAGGCACAAAAAAAGGGCAAGTATAGACTTGCCCTTGTATGAATAGTAAGTTAATTTAATTAGCTAACAGTTATAAAACCTTCTTTAACTAATCGCTCTCTATAGTGATTAAATACTCTACTAGCTGTTTGTACAGTACTAAAGTTAGAGTGTTTATATACTAAGCTCTCACCTGCAACATCACCACCGCATAGCTCATCAACAGTACAAGTATGACCTTCTATACTTGCTAATGTTTGTATAAAACATTGAGCTTGTTTAGGTAAGGCGTTTGCTTGATCTGTAGTTAATAACGTAACTCTTGCGTTAGGTATATAACCAGACTTAGCCTTAAAGTTAGTATCTATAAGAGCCTTTTTACTATCAATATTATTAATAGCTTCTCTTACTTCCTTAGCGTTCTGTTTCTTGGTCGCTTTAACCTCAACACTTTTAGGCGTGTTAACCTTTTTTTCTGTATTCATATTGTTAATTATCCTGATATTTAGCTTAATGTCAATAACTAATGTTAGTTAATTTAAGTTATATATTAAGTTAATTAAGTTAACTAACTTAGTTAATCCCTTAACATTTTTTAAATTCTTAGATTCCTGGAGCGAACGAACGAACGAAAACACAACGATAGAGCGATCGATAGATAGAGTAGAGGGTAGAGGTAGAGGAGACGGAGCGAGCGAGCGATAGAGCGATTGATAGACTAGAGCGATAGACTAGAGTAGAGCACAAAAAAGGCGACCGAAGTCGCCCTTTTGAAAACAATCAGCGTTTAGCTAATTGTAACTAATCCCTCGTCGACCAGTCTAGCTCTGTAATGAGACCAGATGTCCATCGGCGTTTGGACTGTAACCAATCCCGCTTTTAATAAAGCAGAATCCGTTGATCCGTCAGTCCCAACTAACTCACCTACTGTAAGACTGTAGTCTTTCGCAGTAAGTAAAGCTTCGATAATTTTCCCTGCTTGTGCTGGGAATTTACCCGAAGGCGTCGCTACTAATGTAACAACTGCGTTATAATTTACAGCTCCCTTTTGGCTCGCTGCGGTGAAGTTTTTATCTATCTGTGACATAACTTTCTCCTTTCTAGATAATCGGAGGTTAAACCTATAACCCCCTAAGTAACAAAGTTATTATGCCTGAGATTGGTACCAAAGTAAAGCACTAAAAGATAGCTACGAAAGTCGCTCAATCGCTCCGTCGCTCAGTGTTTCTTGGTGAACTCGCCTTCGATAACGTTATCAGTCTTTTTTGCAATCAATTCTTTGAGCCGAGTGAGTATGTCGTCCTTGGACATTAGATCGATTTTTGCAGTCAATATCTCTCTCCTGTCGATGTAGAGTCCACCTGCCTTGCCTCGATGTACTTCGGCGGTAATGGCAGCGGATATCTGTCCTTGGTCCTTGGCTTCTTCTCGCAGGTCGTGTAGAGTGGACAGGTGATTCTCTAGAGAAACTGCTTCCTTCTCTGAGGCTGCGATTTCCAAGTCTATGAGGTAGTTTCGCACGACTGGGTTATGATTGAGTAGAACGCTTCCTTGTGTCTTAGCACCCTTTCTATCTTTTGTATAGCCTGCTTTAATAGCTGATTCAGTAGCTGTTTGTCCTTTAATATACTCTTTACAGAATCTTTTTTGTTTTGAGTTGAGTGGTTGCCATATCTTACCGTGTTGATCGACGAAAGCTTTACCGTCTTCGGTTGGCACTAAATTGGTATAAGTCAGTTTTTTCATTATAACACCTCGCTGTAGCAAATGATATTACAATATTATTAAAAAAGATAATTTCTAAATTACTTTTCTCGTGCCCTCTAGGTATCTTACCACTCATTTGTAATAACTAATAGCAAATCTATTACTTTCGTGAATCAAAGAAACACAGTAGCAAAGAGACTTTCAGAACGATTCTATTACTATATTAGAGATATTAGTAGTTTTGTAAATTTCTTTCATTAAAATTTTTTATTTTTAAAAACACTAATACGATACATTCAATAATAAAAAACCCCCGAGCCGTAGACAACGACACGAGGGTATTTAGTAGAGAGTCTATAAATATTTTTTATTAAAGCGTGGCTCTCTCGTCATACTATATCCACAAACTCCGTCAGTCCAAGCCATCTTTATATTGTAAATATATCCTTCGTGAACATAAATGTAACACCCTACCTCGATGGTCTGGTTACAATCATCATCTTCCCACTGCAACTCTGTATGTAGACTATTTTTTGTTTCAATATAATCTATTTTTGCAGCAGTCAACTGTTCACACAATTCGTAAACATCTAGCTCCGACCTTTCTATCGGTTCGTATGCTTCACGGTTCAACACCTCAGTCCCGAACGGGCAACTGGTCTTATCCCAGAACTCGTCGTTTGCGTATATTTCGTATAGTTTAATCACACTATCCTCCTTTTTACGCTTGTCGTGTCTCGTTATCTGAGCTAAGATCTCTGCATGTTGGTCGCCTGACTCTACATAAAATATAAAGTAAACATAATCATTATCTTCAATGATTGCAGTAGTCCCTTCACAAATGTATGCGTTCTTAGGCTCGATATATCCTTGCTGATTCTCGTGTAAGAATAATCCATTTACTCCTTCGCTAAGGTCTGGGTTACTCACATCCATTAAATCGTTAAGTAAAGACGCTCCGTCCTCCGATAAAGGTATCACCGAATGCCACTCGTCCACTCGGTTTTTATCCAACTCTCGCTGTATATTTTCGTATAGTTTTTTCATAACTTTCTCCTTTCTTTCGAAAAATAAAATCGTAAAAGTAATTTTTTACTTTTATATTATACCTAAGATTTTACAAGCGAAAGTAAAGCAAGCCTAGACTATATCGAACGTAAAAAACCCCCGCACTAAGCGAGGGTCTTTGGAGGCGGTCAGCTTTTGCTTGCACTCTTCGTTACTTAGACTAGTCGCTTCTCCTTGTTATCCTAGTTACTGACCATGACTATGCGTTGCTTACTTTCACAGGCATTCGTAGAGTGAATCCTGTGCCACCTTCATATTCAAAATGTATATAATTATACAAATCGTTGGTTTCTACATGAATATAAACCTCTGATGATTCGGTTATTCTACCATGTACATCGTCATTAAATAAACAAATTACTTGGTTATAGACTGCTTGTTTGAAACTACCTACATCTTTCGAATAAACAACCTCAGTCAAATAATCTTCTGAGCTATATATATCTTCTATTCGTTGAGGGCTATCACCCACAGATATATCAATGTCCTGACAGCCCGTCTTAACAAATTTATTATCGCTCATGATATCTCCTCCTCAACTCATGTTTTGATGTCTAAATAGATACGCTTGGTTTTCATCGGCATAGGTGAAGTGGCAAATAAATATATACTCATCAGTCATAAAAGTATATAAATGGATACCGTTCACGTCTCCGTGATCTTTATAGTTATATTTAATCAACTTATCTTCATCGGACAATATATCGTTTATAACTACCGCAATATCTGCTGAATCATCCATCGCCTGTTCAATATAGCCGTCGTGGTCTTCCCAAACAAACCAGTCACCAAATTTAATCTTATCGCTCATGATATCTCCTCAAACTTATCCGCCATATCCTCAACCCACAGTCTATCAATGGCTACACAATGTGCATACATCTCTTCACACATAAATCTCGGTAGTTTTCCGTTGGCTCGCATATACTGATAAACTGCAAACTTTCCGTCGTTGCCGTTTATCTTTAACCAAGTATTGCCGTCTTGGTAGTAAAACTCCATACATATAGGAGTGCCACCGTTCAACACTTCCGACAATCGCTTAGGGTAATATTTCATAAAAACGTAATCCGTCAACGGCTCACTCGGAGCGTTGACGTGATCAAACCTATCATATACATTATTCTCCATAACTTTCTCCTTTCTTTCGAATAATTATTTTTTAACTATAAATAGTATACTTACCATTTACGCCATTATAAAGCAAGGGGCAAGCCATTTTACGATGGCTCAACCTCTCGCTTACCGCAATCTTCACACTCTAAAACGCTTTGTAATACTCCGTCTTTAGTGATTTTAAAGCTATTAACAATATTTTCGCATTTACAATCAGTGCTCATCATTCACCTTTCTTTTAAATTCTTCTTCAGTCAGCAAACCCTCATCAATAAAATGTTGTTCAAACATTTTTATAATGTCATCTTTATCTGTTCCGTTGTTTAAAACTGAATATATAAGATCAACTGCTTCGCCAAAACTACCACACCATTCCTTTATCATTTTTTTAGGTATTGTCATCATTCACCTCTTTAATTGCTTCTTTTACATCTGCTTGAAAACATTCTAAGGTATAAGTGTTATTACCTGTTGCAATACTCTCTATTAATGCATTTAATTGTCTTAATGCTTCTTGTTCGTCAGTAAGTTCTTCTATCATGTTATATAAATCCCAATCAAAATCTCCTTTTCTAACTTTTGTGTTGTGTAAAAAATTTTTTGTAAATCTACTTATTGCCATCATTCACCTTTAAAAACTTTTTCATCCACTCGGATACAATCTTAACAGCTTGACTGCGTCTTAGTTCGGGGAACTCGGCAACTAGCTCAGCAGGTGCTCCGAACATATTCACTTTACCGTCTCTTTGCATTATATCTAATGCTCTATGGTATTTATTATAATCAGCCATAACTACCTCCCAATAGTCTTAGTATCGTTAATTGTAATATATTGATATGCACCTTTGTTATAAGTAGGTGCTATCTGTTTTTTGCGTCTTTCCGCAAGGTCGGCAGCGACTCGCTCGCCGCAATCAGTGCATGTAGTATAACCTAGTCGAGCACGTGGCTCAGGAACTACACAGTTTGGGTCTTTACAATAAGAACATCGCATAACTTTCTCCTTTCTTTTTGTCGTTAATTACTACCTATATATAGTATATAAACCACTATAACGAAAGTAAACTACTACCACCATACTTGCATAACACCGCCACCTTCGACAGTAGCACGAAGTAATAACTCTAGATCACGCACTTCTTTGTAGGTATATTCAATAGTTGAACCTCGTTGTTCAACTTGTATAATAATAGTATCGTCTTGTAGCGTCTCCTCGTTTTCTTCAGCAACTTCTTTCGTAGCTTCTAATAGATCACGCAACCTATGAGCTTGGTCAGCAAGTTCGTCATTCGTAACTATTGGCATAATAGCAGGGTCTTTACTTTCTTTATGCCAAATATATTCGCCACCACATAAATAATCAATTAGTGGCTCGTAGACTTTTCCTCTAAACGAACCGTCGCTACCTCCGCCACTGAATAAACCACAACATAGTTGTATATCAGCTAGACGCTGATCGTCTTCGCTTGTAAAAGCTTTCTTTTGGTCACTAGCGTGAACCATATAACAATCTAATCCCATTTATTTTCCCCCTATTAATTGTTCCATCCGTGCGGGTAGCACGGCTTCAAAGTTACATTGATCGCAACACCTGCCCTCTTTTACAGGGTCGGCGTTATGACCGTATTTCCAAACTATCTCGCCTTTAGCGTTTCTTAGTGGCTCAATATATTTGCTACAAATACAACACCTGACGTCTTCTAATTGTGTAATATCTTTACTCACGGATCACCTACTATCATTCTTTTATCTGCTCTTACATCTCTTACATAGACAACCTGCACATCACGTCCTTCTTCTTGTGCATGTGAACTTTCTTCTATTAAGCGTTGAGCTTCTTTATAACCGTCTGCTCTTTTGTAAATACGATGAGTTTCTGTCACTTTAACTTTAATTTCGTATAATCTTTCCATAAGTCTCCTTTCTAAAATACTACTATAACTAGTTTACTTACCATTACCCCCAAAGTAAAACAAGGTGTGGACTGTAGTTGTTATGATAACTTCACAGTTAGGAGGAACTACAGCCCACAGGAAAAGTAGGTATTAAAATGAATAGGGAGTTTTTTTCTCCCTGAGGAAACCTACTTTCCCAAATCAATCTTTCTTAAATAATCCATCCTCTAATTTACCTTGACGGTTTTTTATTTCATCCCAAGCATAGTTGAGACAATCTTCAAACTTTGTTCCGTTTTGTGCTGCTAGTATAATCAATACTACGGCACAATCACCTATACTATCTATAATGCCCTCTCCATCTCGATAGGCTATAGCGTGAGCTAGTTCGCCTACTTCTTCCATTAGCTTCAACGTTTGGGCTTTGGTATCGTTAGACTCCTCTAGTAAACCACGTTCTTTAGCCCATAGTTCTACTCGTCTATAGTTCCATGAACCACCGTGCCAGTGATAACCACTATCATCATCTAAATAACCTATTTCATCTCTCTCACCATAACCCTTCATAGTTTACCTCTAAATATATGTAATTTGATTCTTACGCTCTTTAATATAACGAATACTAAAATCCGCACCATATGGAAGTAATATAACTTCAATAATTTTCAAAAGTGCTTCTTCATCAATAAGTTCTGACATATCGGAGCTTTGTGTTTGTCTTATTTCTCTAAGCATATCCTTATTTAACTCTAACAAATAAGTATATTCTTCTTTCATAAGTGGTTGTGTTGCAATCATGTTTTTTAAGTGTAAGTTCAATAACCTCAACACTTTTATAATATTAGTCTTTTTCATTTTTTCCTCTCTATACCGTTAGCTTCTAACTCGTCTATTGCGTCCCATACACAATCGATACGATATTTCATATCTTCGTCGCAATCACCTATGGCATCATCTAAAGCTGACATCATCATCCTTAAATATTTCGTTCTTTTTTCTACTTCACTCATTAAAATCTCGGTGTAAATAATTTTGCTAAAATATCAAGTTTTTCTTTACTTAGATATCTCAGGTGTTTGGGAATTAACGACTGTTCGTGGGAACAGTTCTTTTCCGTATTTTTCGATTGTTGGTAATATTCCTGCATATAAAACCTCCTTGTGGTTTCTCGCAATCATGGCTATTACGTGTTCGCAACTCCATAAGTCTAATTCTGGTAATATTTCTTGTATATCTTCTAGTTCAATAGTAATACCTAGTTCTAAACGATCTAGTTTTTTATACGATGATATTTCTGCTTTCATCAATACCCCCTTGTCATATGTTCATAACAGTTTCTGCCGTTAGCTTCTAATGGTAAGCCACAAAGACATCTGTTATCTTCGTCTACATCTCCATAGTAGCCGTCATACCAGATGTCAAAAAAGTGGCTTACATCCCCTATCGACAAATATTCGTAAGGTCCATGTAGCCTGTGGTAATCCCACAACACTGTATAAACCCAATCATAGGCTTTTAGCCTATCATCATCAGACATATCTAAATAGCGTGTTAAACTACTGATATGCCGTAATGTTTGTTCTTTAATTTCCTCTAAGCCCATGAGTTTTCGTTCTCCTGTATACGCTGATATTTAATATATATCGGGTTACTGTCAATAGCTTCTACTAAAGTTTTACAATGTTGGCTACCTTCATAACTCGTGCTACCACATTGTTGTTTAGCCCATCTGCGTAGGTTTACAAGTTCATCGTAATCCATCTCACTTATTATTGCTCTAAAATCATCCATAACATTTCTCCTAAAAAATTCTTCTTTCTAAAGTCGAGTGCGTGCCACGAAGGATTTTTTCGTGGAGTGTGTCGACACTATCGCTAGTTTACCTCTACTCATTTAAGAGACTTACCACGCACTCTGTTGTAGTCGTGGTAAGTATGAATACAGATAACCACAACTAAAACCTACTATATAGTTTACTTACCATAAACGCCAAAGTAAAGCACTAGTAATACCCTGCGATTTGGTTTCCAGGCTCGTCATAGAACGCTGAAATCGATATATCTTTATATATCTCACGTAAAGCAGCAATCGCCGCCTCTGGTGGTCCCCAAGCAGTGTTGAAAGTATATACTAGAGTACAATCATCACTGTCGTCTTCACAATCATAAGTATTCCACTTAGTGCCCCAATTCGTGATATTCCAAGAATACCACCTATCGTCTTGTTTACCAGTGCTGGCAAATTTCCAAAATGTACCGAGTTCTTCTGGAAACTCCTCATCTTTTATAGGTAATTCACCAACATCACCTAGTTTGTTTGTCTCACCAAACCAAGACTTTTCTTTACCTGTCAAAGGTGTTTTTGACCAATTAGGTGCTGGAACAATATTATTTAAATCGAAATAAGTTTCATCAGACGCAAGAAACTTTTGTATTTCTTTCGCTTGATCTTTAGTTTTACAATGTATTTCTACTTTATTATAACAATGATTTGGCATATTAACTCCTACTTGTAACGAAGAACTCCATCATAGGTTCTTCTATATGACCTTCTGGTAAAAATTCTACAACCCACGCAACATCTGCGGCATTCAATGTAGTATCAATACTACAACCCTCATCATCATGAGCTAGTATCAAACTTTTGCCTGCTAACGTATGTGTATAATCTCCATCTACATATTTGAAATAACGATTAGTTTTCAATAAACCTTCGTCATCTACATATATGTCGTTTTCACCGTCTCGCAACTGCACTACGGCGAATGTGCTACAATTACATAAATTGTGTATTTCTTTATAATCACCGTTGTAATCGACTTCTGAAACAGATTGGTCGAACGGATCAATCAATATTGCTTTCATAACTTTCTCCTTTCTTAAATAGTTATATTTATACTTTACTTACCAGCAAACCGAAAGTAAAGCAACGTTATTTCATTACTTTTTCAGTATACATAGCATCGATAGTATCAATCATACAATTAATAAACTCAGCTTCGTCCCAACCAGTCATATATTGATCTTCCATTTTAGATACTACATTACTGTTTAGCTTACGAGCAAGCACTGTGGCATTAGTTTCGATGACTGTGCCGTCATCTTTAGTTATCGTTATTTGCATTATTTACTCCCATTTAAATAATAAAAGTGTAGTTAGTGGGCAGTTGGATTAACAAGTCTTCTCTTGCAAGATACTCTTTCAGTTTGACTTGGATAGTTCATTAACTGCTAATTTCCCTATCAATCCTCGCACTAACTACAAATAAGGCGTTGTTCATATGCTTTATTTCAAGCAAACTGGATTTATACTTTAATAGCTATCCACGTTTTCCGCTAACCTTATCGTGTGAGACTGCGATAATATCAAATAGGTATCACAGTCTCACAGTTTTGTGAGACTGTTTCTTGTCCAGTTATACATACATCTAACAAGAGCATATTCAATTTCTCCGTAAAAAAATTAATATTACAGTCTCACGGTTTTCAAATTATACTTCAGATAGGAAGCCTTCGCTTACTAATCTATCTTTATAAAATCTGAAAATTCTAAGAGGGTCTTGGCATGTAGCTAAGAATCCTCTTTTAACAGCTAGTGCAACTAAATCTTGAGCAGTAAACTTGTTAGGGTCTAGCTCAGTCTTTTTAGCTTCACTAATTGTTTGCAATAAAGCATACATTTGTGGTGTAAAACCACTTTGTTCTGGCATAGTGCCAATAAACTTGTAGCTTTTTCTTGCTGCACCTCTGGTTTTTGCAACAGGCTTTGGGACTTTCGTCACTGAAGCCTTACTTAAAGGTTTGTCTGCAACAACCTTTGGTGGCATTTTTTTCGTTTTAGAAGTTGTAGTTGCTGTTCGCATATCTTTCTCCTTTCTATAACTTGATGACTTTATCTTACCTAGTCATCGGTTAATTCTATCTGCTAATAGCAGACACCAACCTTAACTATACTTACCATACTTACGAATGTAAACCAGCAAGCTTCATTAAGCGACACGCCAAACACGAATACCAGAAACCTCTAACAAAGTAGGTTTAGCAGGGTCTTCATATTCTTCGAGTCTATAACGTAATACAAATTTCCAATCAGGTTCGTTCTTTTTACAGAAAGTCCGAGTAGATTGTTGTAATCTATTTCTAGCACGATTAGCGTTGTCGTTATCTCTCAACGGTATAAACACTGAGTCTCCAACTTCCATATCGCCCCATTTATATTGCGACGTTCTACCCCTGATATCTTCAGGAATAGGATAGCCTTTTTGTATAATAAAATCAGTCATTAGTGTATGTCCTCTATTTTAATTATTTTTTCATCTTCTAAGTATTTTTTCCAAAACATAAAGACTAGAGCGGGATCATTGACCCCCTCTAGTCTTTCACAGCCTTGCGATATCATGAGGTCAGCTAACTCTTGAGCTAGCTCACTTTCATGAGCTTTACTAAATACAGCTTCCCACAGTCTGCCTAGCAGCTCTGCGGGAATCTTGTAATCTTCTGGCATTAGGCTGCCCTCGATAGAGCCATATCTAGTGCTTTAGCTTTTCTATTAGCTCCTGCACCAAACCACGCACTATGTAAAGCATTACCTTTAACTTGCGAAGTTCTTAGATGGTCTTCTACGTAAGTCACTGCATTGAAGGCTCCCCACCACGTATCTTTAGCTGATTTAAGGTTTGCACCTGGAGAGTTGTAATACCCTTCCATAGCTAATGTAGGAAACTTATTAAGTTTCTCAGCTAGTGGTTCTTGTATGCCGACAGCTTTACCCTCTGCACGTAATTTTTCTTCTAACTTATATTGCATCAACATATCAGGTTGATATATTTCTGAAACATAGTCAATTACGTCAGAATGCTTGGCTTTAGCCTTCGATAGAGTTGTAGCGTATTGCTGAAACTCTTGCATTTTAGAATCCGATAGACCTAACGCTTCTTCGGCTTTCTGCACAACATCGTCATCGAAAGCTCGTATATGAGGCATTCTGAACTGTGGTCCGCCTGCCTCTAAAGCCATCGTAAGTGTGTTATTACATACTACACGAATAGGTGTAAGTTTTATCGTCATCGATTTACCTGCTACGTGTGGTTGATTAATTAAGAGATAACCCTTAATCTCATCACCACCAGCAAGTTCAAAGTCGTTTGAGATTTTAGCTAAACCCCAAATTTCTCTGCCGTCTCTCAAACTACCTGCAGTTTCCATGGTCATATGACCAGCTTCTGTAAAGCGTTTGAAAAACTCAAATACTTTCTCATTCTGTATAGGTATATAACCTTTACCACAATGGGATAGTATTGTATTGTCACTGTCACGAACGATATGGAAAGTATCCTCAGCTTGCATTAAGCCTACGTCGTCGCTCCAGTTTGGAGAGTCGATAGTGTAGCTTGGACGTTTACTTACAGTCCAGTCTAACTCTGCCGCCTCCAACATCTGCAATGGAGTAAGACTATCTTCAACCTTAACACCTAATCCGTGCCAAGGCTCATCGTTAGCCCACGCCATTGTTTCTATATTATGTGCCATATAATTTCTCCTTTCTGATAGTTCATATGGTCGTAAGCCCCACGCTTACCTTATATATAGTACTTAGCAAACCTACGATAGTAAAGCACCAGTAAGACGCTCCCATTCGTAAGGTTTAGTGAGCGTAACGAGAGCTTTATGTTTAAAACCCTCACTAACAAGTTCTTTTATCCCCGATAGACTATCTATATGAAAAAGTTTAAGTTCATCGTTCTTACGTGCAAGAACAAATACTTGACCGCCGTGCATAGCCCTTTTTGCTAACCAAGAAACTTGCATTGGTCGTAGAGTAAGTTGATTACCCCTATGTATTTCTTTTAGTTCTATCCAAAATTCTTTACCCCAACCACAACCATTAACGTCAGGAACACCTGAACCAGTCATACCTGTCTCAATCCTCTGTAGATGAACTCCCTCTAGGTTTTCCCTTAGCAACAACCACAATCCCTTTTCTTTTGCCATTTTTTAACTCCGCCTTTTTAAGTTGTCTATATTTTCTATAATAAGCTTTGCGTTCTTCTTTATGTTCTGAATAATATTTTCTCATTCGTCTGTTATGTGCTTCACGATCAAAACGTCCTTGTTTTATCATTCTATGTTGTCTATCTGTGGTGTAGAGCACATCGTGGTTTTCATCGTATGATTTGTTCATTTGTTCTAGAGCATCAAAAACTACTCGACTTTCATGTTCTGCACACGCTTGCCTATGTAATTCATCTTGAAACTCAACTGCTTCCCAAATTTGATGATCGAGTGGTATATCATCAGGAGCAAACCTACCATCTCCAAAAGCCAATACTTCATCTTTTTTGATAGAGCAAGGGCTCACCATTTTTCTGAATGAGCCGTATTCTTTATGAACTCCTTTGTATTGTGCTGAGTATGGTTCTTTTTTAGCCATATATATAATATACACCTCATTTTAGACATAGTAAAGGAGTAAAACGTAAAAACAAGCTTTAGACTTATTAGGATCGCATATAAGGCTTTACTTTATAATCTAAGGCGATTACCTTAACTACCTCGTCAAAACGCACTACGTGGCGTCTGGTGAGACCGATTTTTCCGATATAGCTTAAAGTTTAGTATTTCCAGTCCCATCCGCTGTGAGGAACTACTGATTGATTATTTATACTAGTTTTTACACCTTTAGTCTTCAACCATGTATTATATTCAGTAGATATTTGATCAAAATCATCATATGTTTTATTTAAGTCGTTCCATTTATTACGTGCAACTTGAACACCAACGTAGTAATCACCATCACCGAGTTTACATCTTGTTATAATTTGCCATATACGTTGTTTAGTTAAATCATATTCTTCTGCTAATTCGAGTAGAGTATGCTCATTTAATTTCCATTGCTGAAATATTTTTGTATATTTTTCTTGACTTTCTACTTTCTTTTGTGGTGTTATACCTCTCATAGAGTTATCTCCTTAACTTCTCCCCACGATTGACCAAGCTCTGCGTCGACTAATAGAGGTACTGCGATTTTTACACAGTTCTCCATAACCTCTACGACTTTTTTAGCCTGAGCATGATTTTCAATAGATATATCTACTTCGTCATGTATCTGCAAGTGTGGGACAATGCCTTCCTTCCATAGTTCTATCATAGCTAGTTTAGTCATGTCTGCCGCAGAGCCTTGTATCAAACGGTTGAGTGCTTTATAAGTAAATGAACGTTTAAGTTCATCTCCGTATTTATTAATTGCTTCTTCTTTTGCTAGTGGTGTAGTTCTTTCAAATTTACTTTCCCATAAATCGAAACGACATCTACGTCCACCAATAGTTTTTATAAATCCTTTTAGATTAGCTATCCGAGTGCATTGATCTTGTAATGCTTTTATAAACGGAACTTTTTCATGATACTGTCTAAATAATTTTTCAGCTTCGAATTCATCTAATCCTAATTCATTAATTAGTTTTTCTTTTCCCATTCCGTAACTTAATCCTAAGTTAATCGTCTTTGCCTGTTTACGTGGTATATTAGCCATATCTGCAACTATTTGATGAAAGTCTGCACTTTCTTCTGTATATTGTTGTACGGCTTCTTTCGCCCCTACTAAACTCATTTCGTTAGCGTAATGCACTGTTAGTCTTGGCTCTTGTTGAGAGTAGTCAAAAGCTCCCCATTGACAACCATCCTCAGGTATAAACAACGACCTAATTAAATTACCTATCTCTGGATCACGAGCAGGAACTTGTTGTAGATTAGGATTGCTATAACTAAACCTACCACTTACTGTACCACCTCTATCATTACGCATAGGGTGAGCTTCAGCGTGTATACGACCGTTAAATACATGATCTCCTATCATTTTATCTATAAACGTTGTCCTTGCTTTATTAAGTTTTCTAGCTCTAACAATTAATTTAGGCAACTCATGTTCGTGTCCTTCTAACCACTGCCTTTGAAAACTAGGCGTACCTTTTTCTGTTCGTGGATACCATAAATCGTTGTTGTCGAAAATATTTTGTAAAGAAGCGTTAGCCCATAGATTTACATCTGTGCCATACTTTCTTTTTATTTCTACCTGTATTAATTGTTCTTCTTTAGATAGACGATCACTTATTTCATCTGCTTTATTAGTATCTACCCTCACTCCTCTCCATCTCATTTCGATAAGTAGAGGTATAAGACTAAGTTCCATCTCTAGAACTTTTTCTAAACTTTGTTCTTTAATTTGTTGTTCTAAAGTATGCCATAGCTTATACGTAAGTTTAGCGTCTTGTTCTCCATACGGTCCAACAAATTTTGCAGGTAAACGATACATCTCACTTTTAGGATTACAACCATAAGCTAGTGCAGCGTCTTGTAATAAACTCTCGTCTTTAGTTTCATCACACCAATCTTTACCAAGATTGTCTAATGAATATGAAAATCTATTTTCATCTAAAAGAGGAGCGGCAATGATAGTGTCCAGAACTTGTCCGTGAATATCAATGCCCTCCCTTTTTAACCACCCAACATCATATAAAGCATTGTGGAAGATTACTTTACGTTGAGTAGATAAAACGTTTTTGAGCCACCGTAAAACCATACCTTCGTCTAAATTACCACCGCCCTCATGTCTAATAGGAAAGTAGCCTACCCAATCTTCAGTAGCTACACCTATACCAACAATATAACCTTTTCCTGTAGCCCATCCTGGACCATTAACAGTAAGGTCGGGATCATAGGTTTCAAGGTCGATTGCTACGGTTTCATCAGGATTAAATTGAGGAAACACATCAGGCACCGACCAAGAACTTTGAGGTGTAAATAAAGGCATAGGCGTTTGTAAAATCACTTTTTCTTTTTAGTGTTTTTCTTAGGTGCTTTACCGCCTTCCCATGCTTCATTAAAATCTGGAGTAGACTTATCATCTGCTTTATATCTGCCTTTTTTAGTTCTTGCACGTTTAGGTTTCACAGGCACTATTGTTTCTACTTTACCTGCTGCTTTTGTAATAGGCTCTAGTTCTATCGTAGCTTCTTTAACTGCTGCGTCTAAGACTTCTGCCTCTTTTAAAAGTTTTTTAGCTTTCGCTACTTCTGCTTCACCTTCCATTTGAGGTGTAAAAAAGTTTACTATCTTTTTAAACCAACTCATGATATTTCCTCCTGTTCGTTAGTATTGTTTCCTTCGTTTTCGTACGGCACATCCATATCTTGTTCATCGTATGTCGCAGTTTGTGTTAGTATTTCTTGTTCTACAAGTAATAGATATCTACGTAAATCACGCACGTCGTCTAGTAGACCTGCTTCACCACGATAGACAGCACCTGCTTCAAAGACATCCCACCCGTGTTTTTCCGACTGGTGTTCTATCCTATCGAACTTACGGGCTAACATCATAAAAGCACCGACACCGCCACGTCTTTTCCAAGAATCACCGTAAGACTGTTCAGCTCGTTGTAGAGCTTGTAAATCTTGTTGTGCGACCTCTTTCATAAGGTTAAAATCTGCACTCATATTATTCTCCTTTTTCCGCTAGTTTATTTTTACGCTCTTCTCGTGTGCGGAGCCAACTAAGACAAGCGTCTTTCCAATCTTCTGGAATTATTTTGTTACAATGTTCGTAAGCCTCTGTATATTCACCTGTTTTATATAGATAGTATGTATGAGCCATAGGAACTGCAATATCTCTATAACATGGGTTTACCCAATTATTTGCACCTACAATATCAGCAGGATGATAATTAAAAAATCTTTCATGCTCAAAATCTAAACAATCGTGTTCTATAAATAAATCACTGTGTTTGTAATTATAAAGCGTATCGTATGGATTTGCTGCTGCTCTAATAGAATATGCGTCTATAGATAGATGTTTTACTCTATCCCACACCTCATTCAAATAGACATGAAAACTGTCGCTTACTTGTCTATAAACACCAACAGGCACACCAAGTCTATGTGCTATAAATTCTTGCAATACTGACATATGTACCACGTTAGCACCATATGCACCCCATAGCATATCGTTAGACCTATTACATACTGTCATATTTAAGACACCGTCTCTTATTTTAAAATATATATTCGTATTACATGGCACGTCTTTACTTACCCTAGCTAAATCTTTGTTAGCGTCCCACATCTGCAACACCGCACGTCTATCATCAGGGTTTTCTTTTAATACTTTTACAACCATATCTAGTTGATCTTTATGAAAATACTGTCGCCACCTATAGCCATAAGCACCCCATAGAGTTTCACCATCGTCAGAAAAATTAGACATACTAGCAACATAGTAAGTAAGTGATTCTAAATCGTTTCTACCTGCTAACATCCACATACTTTCAATAAAATGAAAAAACGGGTTAGCGTCTCTTTCAGGTATTAAACAAACTCTTTCTGTAGGTTTAAGGTAAGTTGTAGTTACAGGCTCTACTGCTTCTAAAGTTTTACCGTTTCTACTTTCTTGTTCTCTATAATTTATTTCATCTTTAAATAAATCAATGCCTCTAAGTATAGCCCCGTTTACGTTTCTAGCTGTTATCGTTTTCATACTTTCTCCTTTGGTAAATAAACTATGGCAATAGAGTCACAGTTCGGACAACTTAAATTGGTTTCCATCCTATATTCTGAATCTTCATGTTCTATATCATGGTCCCCACCCCATACTAATTTTGTATTACAATGCCAACAATTCATAAACCCTCTATTAATGGTAATGTGTCGTCGTGTTTATAGATTGACCTTGTTCTGCCTTCCCCTTTATATATACGTGAGTATTTATCAAACTCACATAGACCACCCTCTATCTCCCTAAGTTCGTAGGGTAAATCGTTCCTTTTTATTATATGTGAGGGTAATCGTTCTTTAGCTATATCGTATAGAGCTGTCATCTCACTACACCAATCATAACTACGTTGACAAAAATCTAATGGTCTACCTGTTAATCTATTTAACCCTCGCATTGCTCCTGGACCTGCATTAGCCCATGTTAGTTTATCTTTAGCTTCATCTAATAAATAAGTAAACCGTAAATCTGTTACAACTTCATACGCCATAAATGGTCCCATGTATGGGTATTCTCTCAATAAATTCCAACAATACTTTAGTGTGCTTGTATTGTTCTCTGCTGCTTCGTCTAGTTTTTCTAGCATATAGTTTTTACGTTCCCACATATGTGTAATACACTCTGCTACTCCTGTAACTTTATCCATACCATTAGGAGACTTTACTATATATGCTCCTGTTACCCATTTATCTTGTTTAGTTATTTCTTTTATAGCTTTCTTCCTATCCCAATTTGTAAGTAAGTTATGTTCTATAAGAGTTCTTCCTGTAGGTATCCAATTAAACCACCTAAAAATTACAGTAGCCATAAGAACATCTGTATTTTCTCGCATAGGCTCTCTAATATGTTTTTTAAACCACCTAGTAGTCCTATCTTCTTCACGAAAAACCTGACAGAACTTATATTGTTGTAGTATCGGATCATCAGTCCAAGGAGCGGGAAGGTTAGAGACTTCCTTCTGTAGTCTGATGTTTTCTCTTTCTACTTGCCAATACAAGTATCTATCAAGTTCTTCTTGAATAAACATTACTTTTTACGTAATACCCATGAACAGTTATTTGCATACTCTGGATAAAACGTAGCAGCAACTACTCTTAAAAACTGTTTACCGTATCTATTTGTTAACATATTAAACTGTTCTGGTGTCCAACCGTTAGGATAAGCTTCGTTTAGTTTCATAGCTTTCCTTAAATTAGGTATTTGTATAAAAGTTCCTGTAACTGCAACTATATCGAAGTTTCTTTCTAGTTCTTCTTTTAGTTCCTGAAATCCCCACTCGTATACGTGGTCTTCAGGTAGTTTATCGTTAGACCCGTCATGGTTAGGTGTAGACACGAATCCAAGTGCATTAGGTCTCATAACCCTAGCTACATCATCTAACCATGCAGGAACAAACTCTCTACCCATGTGTTCAATAACTTCCGTAGACCAAAAGAAATCTATACTTTCATCTTCTAGTTTAAACACAGGGTCAACTGTTAAATCTTGTATTACTATTTGTGGATTAAAGTTCTTAAACCATGTAGAGTCCATGAGGTTACCACCTGCGTTCGACCAATATGGTAATTCTTTTTCACAAGCAGGGTCTATATCTGTTCCGTAGAACGACCGTATAACATCAGACTTTTTAATTACATAAGCCTTGTATAAGTTTCTAAGAGCCCAACACTCCCCACAACCAACTTCAAAAGTATCTAAAGGTCTACCTAGTTTTTTAGCTTCCTCTATACACATAGAAGCAATCTTGTCGAAACGACTCATATGAGCTATCTCATCTGGTCGCCAGTTAGCTAACACACCCGCACTAGCTATATCCATTCTTGTATTTTTACTATCGTTTTCATTCACGAGTAGTTTCTTTCTAATTGAAGACATATGTCCCTCCTTTCTTTATTAATAATATACTTTACTTTTTATTCCAAAGTAAAGAACTTTATATTTGAAAACAGCGTGTTGTTTTTGGCTCTATTAAATATAAGTTTTCTTTAGCTCTAGTCATACCGACATAGAACACCCTATTTTCATCATCAGGATTTTTCTGATAATTTTTATAAACTCTTGTAGTTATATCGGTAAGTAATACAACGTTAGTTGCTTCACCACCTTTTGCTGCATGTATAGTCGATAAACGTATTCTAGGTTGTTTTGTAATTTTTTCTCCTCTACGTAACATAGCCCGTATATAACTTATTTCTTTTGGTCTAAGTAATGTAAATACGTCATACCAATGACCAGTTGGTAAATCTGGAAACTGTTCTTGTAATGTATCTATACTGGGTTTTATAGACGCTTCTAATAAATCTAACTTTTTATAATCTTTAACCTTTATATATTTCAATATATTCGCACACTCTGCTAAAGATATTTGTGCTCCTTTTCTTAATTTTTCCCAATTTATAACAGCTCTTACTTTGCTTTCTGGTAAACTTGTTTTACCTTTAACTTCAAAAAACCATCCCTCGTTTCTACAATATTCATCTACTTCTTCTAGTAAGTAGTTTGTTCTGGCTAATACTAACCAGTCGCCTTGTTCCATATTTAATAATGTTATACTTGGCTCCCATCTTACAAGACCTTGTTGTTTTCTTGGGTGCCACGTTTTATGTATTCGTGAGCTAACTTGTGATATACATTTCTTGGCATACTCATGTACGCTTGCAGGTATTCTATAAGATTGTTCTAGCACCATAGCGTTTTTAGAATTACTTATAAGATAGTCAACGTCAGCACCCGCCCACTTGTATATTGCTTGATCATCGTCGCCTGCAACATAAATACGTTTTGCTCTTTCTGCTAGTTTACGCACCACCGCCCACTGTATCGGTGATAAATCTTGTGCCTCATCAACAAACATGACCTCTAGTTTTGGTATAGTTCCTTCGTGTAAAAACTTATGTAGCATATCAGTATAGTCAACTAATAATTTATCTTCTTTAAATAACTTTAGCCCTCTAGCATAACGTTCTAATTCAAACCACCCAACAGCTTCGTCTACATCGTGCCACTGTTCTTCTAACGACACATATCTCATCCTTGCTAAATTTTCTATAAACGCTAACCTGTCGTCGTGAGTCATAGCAAATAAATGACCTTCTTCTGACTGTGTTCTACCTGTTAGTTTTAAATTTAATTTCTCGTTTAGTTCTGCTATATCTTCCCTACCCATTACATTTTCTCTAGTTAATCCTAGTTGTCTAAACGCTAATGAGTGTAATGTTCTAAAATAAGGTAATTCTTTATTAGTTATACCAAACTTTGTCATAGCTCTTTCTTTACCTTCATTTACTGCTTTACGTGTAAAAGTAAAGAAACCTATGTTTGTAGGTTCTGTGCCTGATTCTAATTCTTTTTCTATAAGCTCTAACAGTGTTGTAGTTTTACCTGTTCCAGGAGGTCCAAGAATAACTTGTGTATGGTTTGGTAAAGTCATATGCCTGTTCTAAAAGTTAAGTTTATTCTTTCTCCTGCACCGATCATATCAGGAACTGCATGAGTAGATTTCATTTGACTATGACCATCAAAAATCAATACATCACCATGATTTAAAATATAAGTATCTTCTGTTTTTATAAAATTTTCTGATACTGTATCTATCTCACTTGTGTTTGTTTTTACTTTAACTGCGTTTTGATAATGTCTCCATGTAAAAACTCTTGGAGTACCAAAAGATATAGACACAACTAAGTCGTCTAGTGTTGGTACGGTATCTGAATGATGAGGTATACCTTTGCCGTCTGTGCCGTAGTAACCACATAAACAAAAAGAAAACTCAACATCCATCTTATATTCAGTTGACAACATATGCTCTGTTAAAGTTTTTATTCTAAAAATACGATGGTTATCTGACCATGGACGTCCTTTATAGTTTTTGCCTGCGTATGCAAATGTATTACCGTATCCTGCTGTTTTTCTACCTAAAACTTTATGACCTTTAAACTCTCTTATAGTTGGCTCATCCCATTCAGTAATTATTGGGTTTTGGTTTTTAAAATACTCTGGTTTATAATCTATCATATCTTCATATCATTAAACTCTGGTAAGTCGTGGGGCTCACTTTGAGTTATAAATTCGTTTATATGCCATACATTTACACCTTTGCCTTTTATATTAAAAAAGTATGGCTCTCCCTCTAATTGTTTTAGTTTAGATGTAAGTTTGTTTCTTTGGTATTCTTTAAAATTATTTCTATGTAAATAATCCATCAAATCAGCTAATCTAAAATATGTTTTACCTTTGTTAGTCCAAGGTTTATGTAATAATAACTCATCTCTTTCTCTAGCAGGTCGTTCAGTACAAAAAGCTTCTAGTAACTCCATAAAGTGTCCTTCAGTAGAACTTTCGGCAGGAACTTCTACTATAGTAATAACATCTAATAATTGTTGTATTATTTGTCTCCACACATTGTCTTTAACTTTAGGTGGTATTTTATTAAGGGCTTCCATACATTTACGTTGGAATCTATTTTGATTTAATAAATCATCTGTTTCTAATTCTAATCGACCACCCTCTACATCTAAAAACCATATAGGTGGATCACTGTCTTGTTTTGTTAAATTACTAAATAAAGGTGTTCCACCGTTAGCACCAATACCGTATTTTCTAGTTCTACATAAAGGACTATTACAATGACTAGCTATGGGTTGGTCGTTACACTTATAAAAATAATCTTTACGTTTAAGTTGTTTAATAACTGTTAAAACTTCTTGTGCACCTAAAGGTGGTTGCATGTATTGTATATTTATATCTTCTAACCTTTTTTCCCAATCGTCTGCAAACTTTTTTCTTAAAAACACACCCACATTAAACAAACCTGAATTACGTGTGCCCTTCGGAAAACCCTGCACTACTAAGTGTTGTATGCATGGAGGTGCTTGATCTAACCATTCTTGTTGTTCATTAAGGGGACTAGCTTCTAGTTGTTCTAAAAGTTTTGGTGTTATCTGTATTTTATCTATATATTCTATAAACTCGTTAGGCGTAAGTGCTTGCCCTTCTTCACCATAAGCGTATCTTGTTGAGTTTTCTCCGCCAAAATAAGGCATATTTAATGTGCTACCCCTGTCGCCCCTATCTAATAATAGTTTAGTTTGTTTAGGAAATATTTCTGCTTGACCATAACCTATGGCTGCCGCTACTTGTCTAAGTTTTCTTTGTAACATAGAGGCAGGGATAGGCTCTACTAAGAAAATAAATATATGAGCACCACCGCTTTTGCTTCTACAAAGCACAAGTGGGAGTTGTTGTTGAGCAAGTCGGATAGCAAGACTTTTTAAATCTAATTGATACTCATCAACATCGATGGCTCCCCACACACACTCGTTATCTTCATTTATAGGTACTATCCCTAAACTTTGTTGTCCGTTAAGATGTTTAGTCCATAAGTCTATAACATCTTTTTCTTCTAAATTTTTAGAAATGGTAATATTTTTACCACTAGCTTTACCATCTTCCCGTGTTTCATTGGTAGATGTAAACGTTCCGTATGCAGAACGTAGTCCTGCATACCGTTTTGCGAACGTTTCAGCTAACGACATGGCTACAGTGTAACTGTGTCGTTTAACTGTTCTTCTTTAACTTCAACTTCTCCTGATCTAGCGGCAGTCATAAAAGTTTTAGCAACTTGTGCATCTGCTAAAGAAGTCTGACCTTCTTGGCTTATGCTAAAGCTATTCCATGTACCTTTATCATTAGATTGCGAAGTAGTAGTGAGTCTATAAGTATAAGCAAACATAGGTGCTTCTACGTGTTGACCTTGTGAGTTTTGTACTCTAGCCATTCTCATCATAGTTAACCATTTACGTGCTACACTTAGTTGTGTAGAAGTAAATGCTATAACAGCCTGTTGTGGCTCTGGATCAAGAACTAACACATAGAACTGTGCAGTCTCTACAATCTCATTACCATCTTTAGTATAGAATCTTCTAGACTCTGGGTCTTTTCTACACTCACTTAAAATAGAAATATCATGGTTAGCGTTTACTAAACCACCACCTTTCTCTCTTGGTACCCATTCAATATATTTTTTAACATAAGCACTAGGAACTAAAACAATTCCTTTATCACCTGAATAAACACTGTTAGTAACTGTGTTATAAAGATCACCTGCACTTGCATTATCTACATATGAGCCACTAGCTTTATTAAGTTGTGGCGACATGGGTTGTAAAACTCTGATAAAAGGAATCGCAAAATCCTCCACCGTAGTTTCTTCTAATCCAGTTCCCTCCGATAACAAAGTGTCATCGAAAGTTACTACATCGGTTGTAGCTTTTGGAGCTACTTCTTTATTTTCATCAATCATGTTCTACTCCTATTTGATGATAGCCTTCGTGCCTATATAGACTCCGAAAGGCTCAGTTGGTATATCATTCCCCGTCGTTAACTGCTCTTTTACAAAAGCTTTTAACGTAGACGGATGAATACTCTGTTTTACCTCTGGCGATAAACCTCTAGATTTAAGAGCTAATACTGTTTCATCAACAATACCACTCTCACCACGACCAAATTTTAAAGAAACTTCGTTCTTTATAATTCCTTCATGTCCGTTTTCTAAAAGCCATTGGTAAGCTTGTTGCTGATTAGCTTTTGAAATATGAGCGGCATAGAACTCGTTAATAGATATCTTTTCTCCTGTGGATAAAGTTATCTGCGTAAGTCCTGCTGCTGACATAGCGTCAGGTAGCTCTTGTTCTTGGCATAATCGCAATTCTTCTTTTTTAGCTTTCAACATATCTTCTATTCCTGAAACTTCGTTTGCAAGATTTAATTGTTTTTGAGCTAAACTAGAAACTGTAGCTAATTCATTGTCGGTAACTTCACTATCCCATGAGTCTGGTTTAGTATCACCAACAAGTTCTTCAAAAGTAGGTTTTTCACTCATTTAGTTCTCCTTTCTGATGTATATCTATTTCTACAGGATAATACAAGCCTTCTTGTTTATCCCACTTTAATATACTATATTTACCTCGATTAAAAAATGCAGCTAAAGAACACGCTACGCCAATAGCCGCAGGGTCTCCTATTAACAATAAGTAATCGCCCTCTTTATAGTCTTGTAGTAGTTTTTTCATTCTACGAACAGAAGGTCCAGAGCTTAACATGATTTGTGCGTTAGAAGGTAACAAAACTTCAAAGTCGCCGTACTGTCTAGCACCTGCGATATTTCGTCCTGGAACTTCTTGAACAACATATACTGTCATTTTTTTCTCCTTTCTTATTTCTAGGCTATTAATATATAGGCGACTAATACCAAAGTAAAGTTATTAGTATTAATTATTTTAAAAAGATTTTATTTTATATAAAAAATTTTTTAAGATTTACTAATATCGTTAATATTTTAATAGATTCTGTGGATTACCCTCTACTAATCGGATAAGAAGATTATTATTTTGGGCTATATTTTCTATTAGATATAGATTATATTATTACTTAGAAATTAGAAAGTTAAGATGGAAATAAATTATAAGTTTAAAACTAAACCATACGCACACCAATTAAAAGCGTTGAAAAAATCGTGGAGGAAGCACGAGTACGCATATTTTATGGAAATGGGTACAGGTAAATCTAAAGTATTAATAGATAATATTGCTATTTTATATGATAAGGGAGTTATAAATTCGGCTATTATAATCGCTCCTAAAGGAGTTTATAGGAACTGGTTAGAAAAAGAAATACCAGCACATATGCCTGATCACGTAGAATATAAAACGGCTATTTGGAATCCTGCACCTAACAAAAAACAAAAGAAAGATTTAATTGAATTATTTGAACCGTGTTATGAACTTAAAATACTTATTATTAATGTCGAAGCGTTTAGTACTAAAAAAGGTGTAGCTTATGTTGATAAGTTTATTATGGGTAATTTATGTTTGATGGCGGTAGATGAATCTACAACAATAAAAAACCCGAAAGCACAAAGAACTAAAAATTTAATTAAACTAGCGGTAAATACAAAGTATCGTAGAATACTTACAGGTTTCCCTGTTACACGCTCACCACTTGATTTATATAGTCAATGTGCTTTCCTTAATACACACTTGCTTGGATACGGCTCCTTTTATTCTTTTCAAAATAGATACGCACAAGTTATGAATAGAAAACTAGGAACACACAGTTTTAGACAAGTAGTGGGTTATCAAAATTTAGAGGAACTAACTTCATCTTTAGATAGTTTTTCTTATAGAGTTTTAAAGAAAGAGTGTTTAGATTTACCTGATAAAATTTATACAACTCGTGAAGTAGAACTAACACCTGAACAAAAGAAAGTTTATAAAGATATTGCAAAATACGCTATAGCTGAATTAGAATCGAATGAAACAGTAAGTGTAACGTCAATACTTACACAGATACTTAGACTACATCAAGTTGTTTGTGGTTTCGTAAAACACGATCAAGGGGAAGAAGTTGAAATTAAAAATAATAGGTTAGATGAACTTATAAATATTTTACAAGAAACACAAGGTAAAACTATTATATGGGCGAACTATCAATACGATATAAAAAGAATATTAAAAACTTTACAAGAATTTACAGGAACAGATAGTGTAGCTACTTATTATGGTGAAACACCTGATGAAGAAAGACAAGAAATTATACGTAGGTTTCAAGACCCTAATTCACAACTACAGTATTTGATTAGTAATGTACAAACAGGTGGTTACGGTATTACATTAACAGAAGCTAAAAATGTAATTTATTATAGTAATAATTACGATTTAGAAAAACGTTTACAATCTGAAGACCGTGCTCATCGTATAGGACAAAGTAATAAAGTTACCTATATCGATTTAGTTGCTAAAGGAACAGTTGATGAAAAAATTGTAAAAGCACTTAGAAGTAAACTTAACTTAGCTCAAGAAGTATTAGGCGACGAAAAATGGAAAGATTGGATTAAGTAATATTTCTTAAATAATTAGCCCTAGCGTTTACATCACCACCGTCAGCCATAAAACCCATTTGGTTTCTTACACCTACATCAAGTTTTTGTAAGCCTTTATTACCTTCTGGTATTGGTCTAAGTGGACCACCGTCTTCCATCATTTGTGGTTCACGTTGACTACCCTCTATACTTTGCATTATTATGCCTTTTGCTCCGTCTATAATATTTAGAGCTAGTTGAGGATCACCTTGTGATCTTTGTATAACAGCTGAAGCTAAGTTTTGTGCGTCTTGTCCTGCATCTACAGGCTCAGGTCTTTCTGCTACCATTTCAGGTGCTTGATCTTGCATTAGTTCTGGAGAAGGTGCTGTTGGCGGCATAGGTGCTGGACCTGCCATAGGTGCTGGACCTGCCATAGGTGCTGCTCCGCCACCTTGTCTAAGTTGATCTAGTTTACTCATTATACCTTGTTGCATCATAGTTTATCTCCTTGGCTTAAATGCATTTTGGAATATTCTTGTTGTCATTATATCCCCTTGTTGACTTTGCGGCAACCGCATAATCCCTTTATTTAAACGCCCACCAAATTTTTTCTCTAAAGGCTCACTAAACAAATAACTCATATCATCTCTTGGGTTTTCAGGCTGTTGAAAAAATATAGGATCTCCTGGACGAAAAGGTGGGTCTTTTGGAGGAACAAAAATTGGTGGTGGTGGTTTTGGAGGAAATACAGGAGTTGGTGGTTTCGGAGGCATAGGAGTTGGTTCTGGTCTTCCATATTTTCCTGGAGCTCTTCCAAAGCTGTCGATAGAAAGTCCTGACGGAAGTTTAAATGCAGGCACACCACTTTCAAAAGATGTTGGTCGCTCGTAATAAGGTCTTTTTTCTTCGACAACAATAGGACCGCCTCCTGGAGGTGGCGGCGGTGGCGGTGGCGGTGGCGGCGGTGTCGGCTTAACAGGAGGTAGTGTCGGCTCATATCCTGGAGGTGGTGGCACAGGTCCTCCGTAAGAAGGTGGTGGTCTATATCCTGGAGGTGGTGTTGGAATAGGTCCAACAGGGGGCTCTATAGGTGGTTGATATATTGGATCAAATGGATCTACTGGACCTGCTCCAGGATCAAGACTAGGACCACCAATAGATGGTGGTGGCTCAGGTTTTTCTGATACAGGCGGGTCAAAAATAGGGAAATAAGGGTTTTCTATAGGAGGGTCTGATGGTGGCATAAATTCTTCGGGAGGTATAAAAGGTGTAGGCTCCATAGGTCCTAGATCATCTATCGGATTAAAAGGCACACTAAATTCATTAGGCATAGAGGGTACTATCATGTCGCTTGGGAGTTCTTCAACTATAGGGGATTGCATAAACATAGGGTTATCAGAAAAACCCCCAGTAGACATAAAATCGTTTTCTATTTCTCTAACACGGTTATCTTTAAAATCAGCTACGTCTGCTTCGTACTGATCTTTTGCTTTATTTCTAGATATATTAGCGTCTCGCCTAGCGTTTGCTAATGAAAGGATACCGTCTCTATTATTTAATAACATCATTTTCTTCTATTGTTCATATACTCTGTAACTACATCGAGTATTGCTTGTTCATCTTCTAATGTAAGTTCTTCTTTTTGATTTATTTTTAGTTCTTTTAGTTTTGTATCATAATACTGTAACTCATTTCCAAAATCTTGCATATATACATTATTATAAGCACTTAAAAAATTGGCGAATTGTTGTATTGACATCCTACCTTCTGCTGCTCTAACTACTTGTCTAGCAAGTTTTGGGTCACGTATTACTTGTCTAATAAAATCTTCAGAACGAGTGTTCATAAGTAAATCAAGGGCAGTAACCCTTCTACCTGTTTGCGTAAGCGGTGGTATTAACATTCTTTGTAATAATTTAAATCCAGGAACTGCTTTAGCTTGATCTACATTCATCATTGCTAAAGTTAACCCTTCAGAGGGGTCAAGCCCAACTTCTCTTTGTACTAAATCATTTAATAATTTAAAAGCTTTTATATTATCTGCAGAATCTTTTCCTAATAATTTACCAAAAGATTCTTCGAAAGTTAATCTACCTGCTAGTTCGTCTGGTCCGAAACCTTCATTTAAAATACTGTTTAGAGCTTGTGGGTTTATTTCAAACTGACCTCCTGCTCCTTTACGTAAGCCTAAAAAATCTCTTAATAAAATATTTCTTGTTAGTGCTGCGACTTGTTCTTCTAAAATAGGATTATCACCTATAGTAGTCATTAAAAAATCTATATCATTTTGTAGTTGTCCGCTACTTCTAACATCAGACCCTGCTCTGATAATATTATTTACTATATCGTAAACAGGATTAACAGAATCTACATCTACTCCAAAAGTATTTTTTAAAACATTTATTTGACGGTCTTGTATTTCTATTTTTCTACCAACTTTATCTAGCTGATTTTTGTTTAATATCGTTCCAAAATCATCTTTAAATATTGCATCTAGCGTACCTTTGTTTTTATTTATAAAATCTTTTACGGCTTTATTATTTTGTAAGGGAGTATTATCAGGTTTTATTACAGTGTTTTGTATATAATCAAACATTTGTTTTTGTACATAAAAAACGCCATCATTACCACCACTTTCTAAAACTTTAATAAAATCAGTAACAGGTGTATTAATTTTAGCATTAGGAACATTAGTGTTTAATAAAGCAGGAATTAATTCTTCTGGTCTTTCGTTAGCTATTAATTGTTTTAAAACTTGATTA
>VTLG01000609.1_pt1 | contig 44812 bp, 58 predicted proteins | sample 4694571 | NCBI WGS metagenome assembly VTLG01 (sample SAMN12604809, study PRJNA352737) | marine metagenome | biome: ENVO:00000447; feature: ENVO:00000209|ENVO:00000569|ENVO:01000036; material: ENVO:00002151; isolation source: viral sequences binned using virsorter ...
CAACTCCCAGTTTTTATTTTTTCCCCCGGTAGTTGTCACCTCGTGATTGGTATTGCATGGATATTATGACAATTAGCATCAAATAGTGGTGTATATGCACGTACTAACAACTACACCCGTTACCAACCCATTACTAAACGTTACAACACACTAATATCCAGCAATTACAATGATTTAACATTACTACAAATAATATAGCTACTAATCCAATTAACAAGGGATACACCACATGTTGAACAATATACCAAGTAATACACAGTATATAGTAGTTGAATTGTACCAATTGTCTCTCTTGTGGATAGGCCTCGTGTGTGTGCTTCTACCCTTTCGTGGCTTTTTTTAGGTAGTTTTGAAAGGAAATTAAAATGCATATATCAATGTTTCATGAAAGAAGTTTACACGTACCGAGACGTAGAAGAAACAACAGTAAAGAGAGTCATACACATTGGAGATATATGAACGAAGATATAAAACATGGCGTATATGACGACATAAATACATTAATATACTTTGAACTATTAATGGAAACAGCTAGAGCAAGATACGAGAGAGCATTGGATAAGTGGATGTCCGAAAACAATTATGAACTTGGAGATGAAATACCAGCATATTTTTCATGGTATGGACAAGAAGCAGTAGCTTGGATACTAGCCAAGAAAGATACGAACTTGGCAAGACAATTTGAGGGTTACTTGCAAGTAGAGCATTCTACTTCATGCTTTAATGAATTGAGAGATTTCCAGAAATGGGCAGACAACATAGATAAGGGGAAATAAGATGAAATACACAAATAAAAGTACACAAATAGATAATTTAATAACTGGAGTGTTTGGGGATAGAAAAGCAGCCATCTTGAATGATAGCTGTAACTTATGCAAACAAGAAGCAAATACTTTTAAGGATGAATTGAGTGCTAAAGAGTATTCAATCTCTGGCATGTGCCAAGTATGCCAAGACAAAGTATTTGGATAGGAGGTTAATATGTGTGATGTAATTCATATAAGAAATAAAAAGGGAACCGATGATGAAGTGTATATCGGTAGAGGTAGTATATGGGGAAATCCATATAAAATAGGACAAGATGGCACAAGAGGACAAGCCATCACTAAATATGTCATCCTTATGAGTGACAGATTAAAAGAAAATGAAGAACTGTGGAAAGCTAGATTAAAATCATTAAAAGGCAAAACGCTTGTATGTTTTTGTAAGCCGAAAGCATGTCATGGTGATGTGTTAAAGCAATTAGTAATGGGGATATAACATGACAGACCAAAATTTAGAGAACACTAAAAGTTTCATGTATGTAATAAATGAAGCTGTGAAATGGGGATTAACATGTGAAGTGTTAACTGACATGTGCAAAGAACTAAACATCACAACAGAGGAACTAGCCATAAAAGCTAATGGCGCAGCAATGGAATGGGATATATAGGAGGAATTAATATGGACACAGCACATGATGATTATATGGAAACGTTTGGACCTTACATGAAATGGCTAGAGACAATTAAAATACTAGCTGAATGTAGAGTACGTAAGAATCCTGATGAACAAGTATATATAGATCTTGCATCACGAGCACTCAAAGAGGTAAAGCAAATGTCGGAGGATTATATGGAGTGCATAAAATATGAAAGAGATTGGATGGAATAAGGAGGAATAAACATGAGAAACTAATGCAGTGCTTGGTTGGTGGTGGTGGATAGATGCTTCTGGTGTTGTTTGATATTTGCTTTTTAATAAGGGGATAAAATGACAATGAAAAATAATATAGAAGGTATAGATTACGTAAGATATTGCATATACCAAGCGAAGATTACGAATGAACAGAGAGATTATTTAACCAAACCTAGAAAAGGTAATTGGTTACAAGAAGCTATGAGGAATCAGACAACAGTAAAGAAAGTTAAACCTGATATGACTGATAAACAATTGATTCGTCATATAAATAGATTAGGTGAGATTGGATTCAAAGATTTACCGAAGTGGTTACGGACTCAGATAAAGATACGTAGCCCAATATTCAAGAGACGATCTCCCACAGAAATAGAAATGTGGGATACCGTAAGCGATGCAAGAGAACATCGTATCATTAACAAGCAACTAACAATTCAAGATTACTTAAACCATTACAGAGGGAAAGAAAGTTATGCAACATATAGCATTTAACATAGCAGAATACGTAAATGACATGGTAGTCAACAAGGAAGATGAAGAACTACAGGCAGTTAAAGACTTAATCGAATTAAAGCATCACATATATCAAGATGCATGGACTGTAAGACAATCATGTTATAACGAGGCATTCGGAATGAAATCTCATCTCGAATATCTAGGTAGTACACTATTACCCAATGCTGAACGAAGGATAAATCAATTGGAAGGCAGTAGTGTAGTCTCAATGGACTTCAACACGGACTGGGCAACAAAAGGTACAGTCAATGAAGATCAACCTAGAGAAGATGAAGATATTCCTAGAGATCAACAAGTAGATGATCAGAAGACATTCGTTGATCAACTAAAGGGACGGATGCGTACATGTGCAATGTCATTCGTGATGCACGTACAAGAACATGATGAGATTAGTAAAGATCTCAATCAGTTATCATTCACTGGCATACAAGCCAGAGCAGAACAGAATAGAAAACAAAAACAAAAAGTAGGATAACTAAATAATAAAGTAGATAGTAGTGGGAGTAACATCCCATTGCTATCTACATTTTTTATTTCCAACTGGTAAAACAGCCCTCGTGACTTAGGCAAAAATTATATGGAGGCAAAATGCTCACCAGATCACAATACGATTATCTAAAAGATACTATCCTCAATGACCCAGGAATTGGTTTAAACGTAAGAGATCTAATGATGGGACTACTATTCATATACTTCAAAAGAGACATGCCTAACTTTAACCAAAAGAAATGGTTAATGCATCTCGACATTAATAAAATAAAAGAGAGAGTTGAAAATGACACATCCCATACCCTTGAAGATTGGAATACAAAGTCCAATACGTGATCTACGTATTAGTAAACACGAAACATATGTAACTAATTGTAACAATTGGCGTATATGGTTAACTGCCAATGGAAATTTCACTCTTGGAACATTTATAGAGTTGTGTCCAAATGGCATAATGAATAGAGTGACATTGCACGAAGATGGGACAGATAGTACGTTTAGAATAGGTGAATAATGGCATACAAGAATTCAGAGTTGGATGTATGGAAACACATCGACATGAAGAATGGTAACAAAGATGAATGTTGGACTTGGAAAGGAAGAGTAAATGGAAAAGACGGACGCCCTTACTTTACTATTGATGGAAAACGTAGACCAAGTTACACCGTTGCGCTCGAAACGTTTACGGGTGAAGAGGCGAAAGGCCGTGTTGCTAGGCATAATTGCGATAATAGGATCTGTTGTAATCCTCACCATCTTATATGGGGTAATTCTCAAGATAATTCAAATGATATGAAAGAACGTGAACGACATGGACTACCTAAAACTGTTGTACGTTCTATACGTAAACTACTAGATGAAAACAAAACACAACAAGAGATCGCTGAACTATATGGAGTCTCAAGAGAATGTATATCTAGTATTAGTACTGGGAGGAGAACTTAAATAAAGGTTGACAAAGAGAAAGTATAACACGTAGTATGAGTTGACTTCTCCTGTTACGTGTTTATTAATCCTCCCTATACCCCCTGTTGGCAACTTCAGGGGGTTTTTTTGTATTAAAAGGAGAACAAAATGGAAACATACCTGTTAGTAATGGTGATAATCAACCTAATATTCTACATAAACCAAATACCTTGACACACAAAACCTGTATGGATAGAATGTTTGTGTGCATCAATGAAGATGTAGGAGATAAATATGGCTGAAATTATTACGTTAAAACCTAAACCTAAAGACTATTTCCCCCAAGAATCTGAATTATATTTCGATACATGGGAAAGACCATGTTATTTTTCAGGTAAAAATAACAAATACTATCAAGACAACAATCATAAACACATAGTTCGCATGTTCGATGACAAGCCTCTATCATTAGGAGTTGTAGGAAGAAACTACAACAAATTAGATAACAAAACACTATGTCAAAATATAGAAGAAACATTTACAGAGGCATTAGAACATGAACAATTACTCGGAGTGGAAGTCAGAGACAAATGGTCATATAATGGTGGCCTCAGTATCAGGCAATACATATTCAAAAATATTAGAGCAGACATCGAATCAAGAAATAGCGACCTTGCATTTCGAACTATCATTGTTAACGGGTATGATGGTTCATCTAGCTTCAAGTTTTACAACGGAGCCATCGACTTCTTCTGTGATAATGGAATGGTGTCAGGAATATACGATATGACTATAAGGAAACATACTAAAGGACTAACAATTCCTAGACTATTAAACAAAGTAAAAGTTTCTATAGAAATATTCTTTACACAAGCAGAACAATGGAAGCATTGGGTAGGCAAAGAAATAAAAGACGAAGATGCTAAAGAATGTTACGAATCATTTCCTAATGCATCAGAAAGAATGGTAGAAAAACTGATGCGACAATTCCACATCGAATGTATGTCTCATGGTAGAACAGTATGGGCATTATACTCAGCAGCTACATCTTATGCTAGTCACTCTGCTGGAGAATTCGTCGTAAGAGAAACAGGACAAGATCATGCTGCATCAACTCTATTAAATAGAGAACGACAAGTAAGGTCGTGGGTAGAAACAGATTCGTTCTTAAAAATAGCAGCGTAATAAAGGGGAAAAATCATGTTTAAGAAAGGACAATTAGTCCGTATCAAAAGTGAAGACGGAAACACTCCAGTTATGCAAGTAGTAGATGGTAGTCTGCCAATCACTGGAACAACTGAAGTGACTGGGGTTGATACCGAAGGAGAAAAATATTCATCATCATATGATACTAACGATCTTGAATTAGTATCAAATGAATTAAAGAAACATAAGAAAGCAAAACCAATGAAGCTAAACAAACCAGAACGTACCAAAGAAGATATACATGACGATGTCTCAAAGATGTTTATTCAGATAGCTCAATATGTAACATCAAATACAGATAAAAGTGTAGAGATAAGAATCAACTCTTACTACGCATCTGGAAGCGACATGGATATAGACTTTGAAGTACGAACCGATCATGGTGATTGGGTTAATTCTTCTGACCTATTCAAGTCAGCACAAATTGCAGTCCAACGATACACAGAAAATCTAGGATTAAAGCCCTTATCAATCCCAATGTATAAATAGTTAAGGAAGTAATAACATGGATCAACAGGACTTAATAGTTGCCACTACTTGTATGAATATGACAACTAAAGTTGCATTAGAAGATGCAGTAAAAGATTGTCTACAAATGTGGGATAAAGGAAATGATAGTTCTAATATGCAAGCGTCAATGTCATATGAACTATTTAAACAAATGCTAAATCTTAAAATGTCTCAAAGTCTGTCATCCAGATATAAAAAGATGTATGACTTAACAAAGAAAAACTTAGACGAGATGATGGAGAAAAACGGAGTAAATATCTCATCAGAACCTGGAACAACAAAAGTAATATATGAAAACAATAACTTACAGTTAATTAAGAAAGAGAACATGCCTAGTAATACATGCTCCGTGACTGATCTAAAAATAGAACTGGCTAAAGCTGGGGTGGATTCGAGTACTATAAAAGCAGCAGAAGAAGCTGCAAGTAAACAAAAGAAGGGTAACGTATACTATTCGATATCTACTATGTGAGGGAAACATGAAAGGTGACACTCCAATAAAACTAGTGAACATATCTGAGATGGATGATCAGGATATTGACGCATTAATATTGAACATTCGTGAAAGACGAATGAGGCCAGTTGAAATATATAATGAGATGACTCTTATGCAAGCAGCAGCTAGACGAGAGCAACTAGAAACAACACTGAACAAACATCTAGGAATGTTCGAGAAAGAACTAGACAGAGCAGATAGAGCTATGAGTAAACTCGAACAAAGAAGTACAAAGTTACGTGCATTAAAATTAGAATTGGAGGCAACATGAACATTGTATATAGAATATCATTTGACTTCGATAATATGGAAGCGATGATGGGATTCTTTGATACATTCAAACAAACAAACAATCCAAATTATATCAAAGCTGAACTAGTATATGCTGGACACTCATATGAATGTGAAGATAAAACAACACATCAATTCGTCGTCAGGAATGAATTAATTGGCAAAGGAAAGGATGTTAATATTATACCAATACAAAAAGGAAAGAATAAAAATGAACGAGAAAACTAGAAACGTTAGTGGTAAACATGAACGAGCAGGACGTAATGGGAAGTTCATCAGTTGTCCTCAATGTTTGTCAGACCAAAAGGTACATCACTTCGATTGGCAAGGTTTAGAGTGCAACGTGTGTAAGATAATTTTTAGCAAAGACGAATGGTTAGTGAAGGAACAAAATGAAAGCAAGGGAAGTAAGAGAAAGACTTAAAGGACGGGTAGATCCTGAAGTCAGTATATGTATGGAAGCCTTGGCTGAAAAGATAGGTGGACTACAAAAACAAATAATGGATATGGCATTAGCGCAAGATGAAATGATAAATATCATATCTAACTTCGCCAGTGTAGCTGAGAACATGAAGAACACTGTCGATACTATGAAGAATATACAAGGGGATGGAATGGATGGACCAACAATTTAAACTAATAAGTTTAGACACTCGTATGGCTACTGAAGATGACCAACATCTAACAGTATACGACCATACTAAATTGTCTGCGATAAATACTTGTCCAACATATGGGATACTAAGATATACAAAGCATAAGAAAATGCCTGGAACTAAGAGATCAATGGCATTGGAAGCTGGCTCTGCTGCCCATGAATGTTTCGCTGCAATAAGACTATACCAATTCCATAGGACTGTAATAGATAAGACTGGAGCAGCAATAGAAGACAAACATGGAATACGATTATTCGGGGAACATAGATACGAACAGATGAGAAACAAACTATCTGCTGGATCAACAGATAGAACTAACTGTATAAACTTCGCGCTTGAAGCATTATATTCATCTGGATTCTATGATGATATAGAAGATAACAGAAGAACAGTAAGTAATATATCAGAGTCAATTATACTACACATAAATGATTACAACTTTGAACGATTCCCACTATGGATAAGAGATCCAAACGATAGAGACACAGACATTGGTATAGAAATACCATTCGACGTAGTAGTAGACGTAACTTACGCTGACGGACTCATGGAGAATAGCAAGAAGTTTAGATTTTATGGGAAACTAGATGGCTTACATTATTTTGAAACAAGTAAAGACCTACTTGTTATTGAAGAAAAGACAGGTGCAAGACTTGATAATAGTTGGCTCTCTCAATGGATTTTGTCTCATCAAATTACTGGTTACTGCATTGCTTCTTCTACCTTTACTGGCATTCCTTGCCTTCGTGCTCTTGTTTCTGGCCTTCGTATACCAGTTGGAAAAATTCCTCACGAGTCCATTAGAAAAGAAATGGTCCCACGTACCGAAATACTATTCGAAAAATGGGCCAACTGGTTCATCACAACAGTTGAAACTAACGAAAGATGGGGAGGAAGAGTACTAGACGCTCCAATGTATACTCACTCTTGTAATAGATACTTCAGCACTTGCGAGTTTCTACCATTCTGCGCTGCTGAAACAAGAGAAGAAAAACAACAAATAATGGGGGAAATGGAGCATGACGAATGGAATCCTCTACAAGAGTAACGGTAGAACACACAAATATATTATAACAGTTTCTCTATCCTCTGGGATGTTCCTAGTGGGTAGATGCACTTGTGATAACAAAGATAATAAGACAATCGCTTATTGTGAAGATAAGGATAACGCCGAATTAGTAATGGAGGCACTAGCAAGATATGAAGAACGAAACTCCGAAAATAACTCTGGGTAATATAGAACTAACAACTCCAAAGACTCAACATCGTAGAATGTCTACAATAATATGGGGTCCATCTGGTGCTGGTAAAACTACCCTCGCGGCTACGGCTCCTAGACCTATTCTATGGGTTAACTTCGATCCTGATGGTACTAGTTCGCTTATGGATCAAAAAGACATCTATATAGCCGACTTTAGTATGGAAAACTCTAACAAAGTGGTAACTTTTAAACATGAAAACGCAGGCGGTATTAAGCAAATACTCGAAGAACATCATGAGATTCAAACTGTCGTGTTTGATTCTATTACTTCGTTTAACGAGATGGCTCTACGACATAGTATTACTGAAGTACGGGGAGCCACTATGGAAATGCCTACCCTACAAGGATACGGAAGAAGAAATAGCTACACAATGCAAGGAATTATGTCTGTCATTAGGGCGACTGGCACACTTAATAAACACTGCATTTTCGTTGCACATGAAAATACCCCCGACAAAGATGAATTAACTGGGGCCATGATGGTTTCAATCCTTGTGGGTGGTAAAATGCAGTCTGAAATACCAATCAAGTTGTCGGAAGTTTGGCACCTTGAAGACACTGGGAAGGATCGTAAAATCACTATTCGATCTTCGCGCCTTCGAAAGCCTATGAAAAGTCGGATGTTTATTGGAAGTGAAGAAAGTGAATTCACTTGGAATTTCAATCCCGAATCATGGGAAGGCGAAGGAATAGAAACTTGGTATAACAACTGGGTTAAAAACGATGGTAAGAAAATAGAACTGCCTTAACGAGAAGGATACAATATATAGTATCCCGTAGAAGAAAATACTACAAGTTGTGGGGGCTGGACTTGTAGTGTGTACCATGATAGAAGCCAGTTCCCAAAACACAGACACGTAGAAAAAAAGGAGAATATCATGTCTGAAGAACTTAGTAGCATTGTCGAATTCAGTGTCAATCTCAAAGACCAAGATCAACCAGAACCACTTCCAATGGGAAAATATACTGGTATAGTCCGGGGAGCAGAAGTAAAAATGTCGCAACGTGATACACGTTATGCAGCAGTTTCATTTCATGTTTCTCCCGATCAGTTTCCAGCAGATTTTAAAGATGGAAATCCTGATGGACAAACGTTGGTCTATCGTAGGGTTAGCTTGGAAGATACTCCACAAGCTCGTTACGGTACTAGAAGGTTCATCGAAGCTATCGGTGCTCCTCTTAGTAAAAAAGTTGATGTAACTGAATGGATAGGCAACGAAGCCAGTCTCGAAGTTGAACATGAGACTTGGGAAGGCGTTACTCGTGCTCAAATAGTGAGAGTTGCTGCTGCATAACAGGTTGGTTGTAGCAGTGATAAGGAGGGGATGGTGGTTTTTAGTAGGATTTTAGTCACCATCTCCTCTCATCATTATAATTATAGGAGAAGAAATGTCAGAAGATAAAGAAAAAGCAAAGTTCACAAGAACACAACGTCCTGTATTCGTAGCTATGCAAATACTCGATGAAGGTGGAAAACCTGTAGCATTTCCTAAAGATCAAATAAATATAGTAAAAGCAGATAAAGATGCTGGTACTATACTAGATATTATGGAAAGTGGAGAATATCCACACGTTACATACAAGAAAATCCCTCTTGCATAGAGGGACTAGATGCCAGAGAGACTTCATACGATTTCTCATAAGTCTCTCTGGCATTGCTTGACACACACAAGGTTATTTGGTATGAATTATGAACACAAGTATCACTTTTTGGCTGATAGCTGTATCTATTGTGGCAATAAAAGGAGAGATATAGAACAACAGAACATAATTTGTAGAAGAGAAAAGAATATAATTCCAATTACACACAAAAGAGCTATGCAAAAGTTGAAAGAATTCTTTAATGACAACCAAGCAATACGATCCACCCTACAACATAACAATACCAACTCCGAGTGAAATTCCAAGAGGTTTCGGTCCCAATTCCACAGGTAAAAGAGGAGGGAACCTACGAATACGTTGTACCAATGCTGAATACGATATGTTACAGCAAGAAGCAACAACGTTAGGTATCTCATTGGCAAATTTCTGTCGTTGGTGTGTAGTTCAAGTTGCTCAACAATTAGAAAAGCATCGATCTGACACATCTACGATTGACACAACTGGAGAAGACAATGGAGAGGTTAGACTTCGATGAATCTCAACTCAAAGCAATCAGTGCATGTTGTAATTCTGAACGTAGAGTTGTAGCTATAACAGGGGAAGCTGGAACAGGCAAAACAACAATACTACAAAACGTATACGAAACACTCACAGCGAGAGGATATAATGTAGTTCTTTGTGCTCCAACAGGTAAGGCAGCTAAAAGAATTACAGAAGCAACCAACATACCAGCAAAGACAGTCCATAGATTGTTGGAATATCCATACCCAAAAGAAATAAATGAAAAGACTGGCAAACCATTAGTGTCATCAGATCCTAAAAGGGATCGAATGAATCCTATACCAGAGAATGTCGTGTTGTGTGATGAATACGCGATGGTAAACGTAGAACTCCATAGAAATCTATTAGATGCACTACCAAATGGTGGACTAATAAGAATGTTTGGAGATGCTAATCAATTACAACCAATAGAAACTACGAGATCAAAGAAACAACAACAAGAACCGTCATCATTTCTGAAGATACTAGATAAGTTCGATGGTATATGGCTCAAGCGTATTCATAGACAAAAAGAAGGCAGTAATATCATATCGAATGGTCATAGAATCATACAAGGTTTAATGCCAATTAGACGGGAAGACTTTGCTATTAAGATGACAAACGAACCTGTAACTGCTGTACAAGACTTTTTGATGGATAACCTAGCTAATGAAATAGACTACGGTACATTAAATAACCAGGTTATATCTCCTACTAAAGTTGGATGGGTCGGATGCATAGCACTTAATGCATCTATACAACAACTCTTGCAACCATCTAACAAGTACTACGTAGAATTAGAAAGACATAAGTACTCTAAAGAAGATTACATGAGAGTATATGAAGGAGACAAAGTGGTATTCACAGTTAATACATATTCTCTAGAAGTATTTAATGGTGAGACAGGAATTGTAACTGAACTAAAAGATGATGGAAGCGTTGAGATAGACTTCGGAGATCGTAAAGTAGATATACCAATGTCATTGGAAATGGAATCAAGAGATGGAACTTATCATATCAATCCCCAAAAGAATATAGACCTTGCTTATGTAATAACAACTCATAAAGCCCAAGGTAGTGAGTACGATAGAGTCTGTTATGTTATGAACAAATCAAGATCATGGATACTTAATCGTAAGAATTTATACACTGGTATAACTAGAGCAAAATCATATGTAACTATGATAACTGATCAAACAGCATTGACTAGAAGTCTGATGAAGAAAGGGGATAAATGATGGAAAAGAAACGACAATTCTCCATACATAAAAAAAGGGAACAACTAATTCGAACAATAGTCTGTGGTGGGGAAGAAGAAGAACTACAAGAGGTAGTAATAGAAAAGAATATCCCTATACCACCAGTAGGAACTAAGACTGGAAAATGGCAACAAGTATTAAGCCGTATGGATATCGGAGATAGTTTTGCTATCAAACTAAATAAAGATGATCTGAAATTTGGTAGAATAAACAGAGCATCCGTAATAGCTAATGCAGCAAAATCATTAGACATGAAAATGAGGACAATGAAGATTGGTAATATACTAAGAGTATGGAGGATCGAATGATGACAGAAAACAACACTCCAATTAATAGTTTATCTGACGCCATGATAATAAAAAAGTCTATAAAAGAATCCATTCGAAAGGTGGTTGAAGACAAAACAGATAAACTATTAGAGGAACGAGAGAGAACTCATGGCAATGCTAATGACACTTTCACTCTTGCTGCTAAACTAATTAGTACAATGTTTCCTAGTCGTAATAGTGTTTACGAGTCACATGAATTTGCCCTTATGGAAATTCAACATAAGATATCTCGTATTATTAATGGCTCTTATCATCCAGATCATTGGGATGACATTCAAGGCTATGCTCGATTAGGTAAAAAATTACAGGAAGGAAAAGAACTTGAACGATCCAGCACCTCCTAAAGTAACTGAAGCATGGTTAATGAAAGAGTTCTCTAAGAGAGCTAGAGCATGTGGATTAGAAGTTGATTGTCTAGGTACAGGAAATCTAAAAAGTGAGATAGTTATAATTGGAGAAGCTCCCGGAGAACGTGAAGCCATAATGAAGATGCCGTTAGTGGGTGGTTCAGGTAAATTACTTTGGGATTGTCTAGCTCCACTGAATATAAATAGAACCGATTGCTATATAACTAATGTAGTAAAGAGACAAGTCTCACTATCAACCAAGACTGATGCAAGAAATCCAGTGAAGATGATAGAGATAGAACATTGGGAAGGACTATTAGAGTGGGAGCTAGATCAATTACCTAATGTAAAATATGTACTTGCTCTAGGAAACTTTGCCTTACATGCATTAACTGGTGATACAGGTATAACTAATTGGCGTGGGTCAGTAGTGGATTGTAAAATAGGCAGGAGACAAAGAGTCGTTAAGTTAATAGTGACTAATAACCCTGCACATATACTACGAAGCATAAATCTGGAACTGTTTTATAAGTTCGACTTGGCTAAACTAAGGAGAGTAATAGATGGGAAGTTCAAAAGATACACAATTGATGCAACAATTAACCCAACTTTCGATAACGCTATGCAATATATCGGAGAACTTGATGGAAGCGACAAACCAATCGCTTTCGATATCGAAGTCATTGCCAACGAAACAGCTTGCATTGGATTTGCCAACTCCCCAAACGAAGGAATATGTATCAACTTCAGAGATGGAGGATCTAATAGATTCAGCCTTCAAGAAGAAGGAGTATTGCGTAGAAGATTACAAGAGTTATTTCAGAATAAGAAAAATAAATTCATAGCACAGAACGGATCGTTTGACTGTGGATGGTTATGGTATAAGGATAGAATACATGTTCCTGAAGTTTGGTTCGATACTTTACTTGCACATCATACATTGTATCCAAGGTTTCCACATAATCTTGGGTTCCTTACATCTCAATACACTGATCATCCTTACTATAAAGATGAAGGAAAGACATGGAGAGAAGGAGGAAACATCAATCAGTTCTGGGAGTATAATGTCAAGGATTGCTGCATTACTTGGGCTGTACATAAATCTCTACAAAAAGAATTAAAAGAACAGGAGATGGATACATTCTTCTTTGATCATGTAATGAGACTACAACCACATCTAATAGCTATGCAAGTCGGGGGAATAAAAGCAGACGTATCTTTGAAAGATGAAATCTCAAAAGAACTAGAGAAAGATCTGCATGAGAAGTTGGATAAGTTCTGGAAGTACACTCGTAAGCTAGTGAAAGATCCGACATATTCTCCTAACCCCAAGTCTCCAAAACAACTAGGCGACTTATTATTTAATAGACTGAGATTAGTAGGTAGAGGAATAAGTACTGATAAAGATAATCGTGAACGTATGCGATTACACAAAAATACTACAGACGAACAGATAGAACTGCTGGACTTGGTAGATGATTACCTAAAAGAAAGTAAGTTCTATAGTACATATGCTACACAAAAGACAGACGGCGATAACAGGATTCGATGTGAGTACAAACAGTTCGGAACTCAATCTGCTCCGGGTCGGCTATCATCTTCAGGTACTCTATGGGGTTCAGGAATGAATCTACAAAACCAACCCCAACGAGCTTATCCAATGTTCCTAGCTGATGAAGGATACATGTTATCATACTTTGATTTGAAACAAGCTGAAGCAAAGATCGTAGCATACCAATGGAAAGTAAGAGGACTAATAGAAACATTCGAGAAGGCTGGTACGTTAGACAACTACGATGTTCATCGAGGTAACGCTTCACTTATATTCCACGAGCCATATGACAAAGTACCAAAGAATGATAGAGATAAAAACGGGGAACCTACTATAAGATATCTAGGTAAGAGATGTGTTCATGGTCTTAACTATAGAATGCAAGCACTAAAGCTGGCAGATGTATGTGGTATCCCACTCGAACAAGCGAAGGAAGCATTCTATTCATACCACAGAGCGTTCCCAGAAATACAAAAAGCATGGACTGATATTATAAGGACAGTAAAAGATGACAGAGTATTGTTTACTCCACTAGGTAGACGAATGGTATTCCTCGAAAGAATAACAGAAGACTCCCTTGATAGTGTTATCGCTTTTGTACCCCAATCTACTATAGGGGATAAAGTCAGTAGCGTAATATACCAATGCCACGAAGATCCCGAATGGCCCAGAGATGCTAGAATGTTATTGAATATACATGATGCACTTATATCTATACACAAACCAGAAGATAAAAGAACTGTTCAAAGTATTATGAAGAAACATGCAGAAGCTCCTATTACTATTAGGGGTACACAAGTAAGTATTGATACTGACTTTAAAGAATCAGTACCAGATGAAAGGGGAATTCACAGATGGTCAACATTGAAAGAATTGTCGTAGGATATATACGATCAGGTGATATGCGTTGTGAAGCAAAATTAGGATCGTTCATGGAAAGAAAACATGGACAAATTATTCCTAGTGGCAGATCCGAAAGACAATGCAGCCATAGAGCGCATTATATTATTGAAGAGCAAGCCTTATGTCGTAATCATACTGGTGATGCTTTAATTAATTACCACACAATAGAACCACAAGTAAATGTGGAAGAAGAATTTGTAGAGGTTACTGGTAAAATTGGAGCAATCACTCAAAAGGGCGTTAAATTATTGTTACCTAATAACACTTATGATTGGTTTCCTATTTCTCAAATACTCAATGCAGAGTCTATTAACACACATGAAGGTAATACAACACTAATGATAAAGAAATGGTTGATGGATAAAAGGAAAGAAGAGGGCCGTGAACTACAACAAACTAGTCCTCCATCTAATTGAAAAGGAATCTACAGATGGTCAACACTAAAAAACCTCAGAACGTAATAGAGAGAGAGGACATAATAGACTGGATTATTGGTGAATGGGTAGAAATTATTAGAACATCTGATGAAGAGTTAGCCTCTTCTCTACTACGTCATATAGCACATTTCGAAAGTATAAATGATGATGTATTAGTTGAGATGTTCGTAGCTATGAATGATGAAAAGAAAAAAGTCTTGTCGTTAGGAACAATAAATTGAACTGGAATGTATTTTGGCGTTCTTCAGTAATGCTAGGAGTCGCTCGTAAGATCGGACGACTACAAAGTTGGTTATGGAATAAACAATGGAACAGGTCTGAAAGTGAACTACCGAAAACTAGTACCAAGTGATTCGTTCATAGGAAGATATCTAGACTACATGTCAAACATTGAGACTCCAGAAGCTTATGATTTTTGGTGTGCAATGTGGGCATTGGGAGTGAGGGTCGGGAGGGGGATGCATATCAACCGACCCCACTCACCAGTGTTTTGTAACTGGTATATAATATTAGCTGCTGAATCTGGTACGACTAGAAAATCAACTGCTGTTAATTCTGTATCGGAAATGATAAGAGACCACCACAAATTGTTAGTCGGTAAGACAACACCACAAGCGTTGGAGTTGTTATTACACGAAGAGACAAGAGATAATGGAAAGGCAGTTGCATCATTTGCTGCTTCAGAACTTGTAACTATACTTGGAAAAGAAAGTTATATGTCAACAATGCCAGGATTACTTACTGATTTATATGAATGTCCAGCATACAGGAGTAGTCCGGGAACACTAAAGTTTGGTGAGATAACTCAACGTGACTTATATGTAAATCTTCTGTCTGCATCTACTCCATCTTGGTTAATAACTGCAATTAACCCCTCCGTGATTGAAGGAGGATTTACTTCAAGAGTAATGTTCGTAATAGAGAATAAGAGAAAGAAACTTATAGCATGGCCTAAACCTAGACTAGAAGAAGATAGGATAAACTTAATCGAGTCATTCAAGAAATTAAATGAATATGGAAAACCAATAGAAATATCTGACAAAGGATTAAAAAGGTATACCAATTGGTACAACAACAGAGAAGAATACGGAGACTCTTTCATGTCATCATTCAGTGCCAGAGAAGATGATCATGTTCTTCGTGCTGCATGTTGTCTATGTATAAATGACGGTATATTAGAAATACAAACCAGACATATAACTCATGCAATACAACTGATAGAAACTGTAAGGGATGGAGGTTACGGTCTATTTGGTGGAACATTTTCAGAGAATGCTAGAATTTCTGATGCTGTAACTAAAGTTAGGGAAGTGTTAATGGAGGCAGGATCAGATGGTTTAAAACATAGTGACCTACACAAAAGAGTACAAAACAGGATGGATTCCAAGGAGTTAAAGGTACTAGTTAAAGTACTACATGAGAGTGGAATGATTCAGGTATTCGAATTGAGTAGAGGTGGTCGAGTGTATAGAGCAACTAAACTCATTGAGAAGTTCGGGGTGGTATCCGAGGTGCTAAATAAATTGAACTGAATGGTCCACCACGACCCGGACTTCTTCTTGGAATTGTTTCATTAGCTAAATCCTCAAAAGTGAAATCTACATCTCTACCTAATTGCTTAGATGCTGCTTCACTTATATCATCTTCAAGAGTATTCAACACTTCCAACTGTAGATTATATAAGCCTTTCATTTTGAGAGATTCCGAATCAATTATATTATGAAGTTGTTTTGGTGGAATTGGGATATGCTGTCCATCTGTATTAACAATTGCATGATGATTCCTGAGGTTATCGATAACGGCTCTACTTCCTGCTATCTCATCATTATACTTTTTAATTGAACTTTTGTAGAGATCGTTGCTTTCATAAACCTCCATAGCCTTTAACATAATAGGATCGGTAGTCAATGGTTTAGGAGTAGGCAATTCTCTAAGATTTGTAGAGGAAACAGTTTGTGGCGATTTAGCTGCCGATATAGAATCTAGTAAGACCTTGAGTCCTTCCTTCTTACTTATCACTTTATCTGATACTTGATCATAAGGACTTACTCTAAGAATTCCTCCCGGTACTGCTGGATTTGAATATCTGGCCTGTCGAGCTACTTCAGTTTTAAATCCATACCATGCTCCTTCAATAGCACCACTAATAGGCTCATCACCTTTACTTCCTACTCTCATATTATGCCAAATCGACATCATAAGTTGAGCAGCACCACCAAGATAAGATGTCATAACACCATCAATTTCTTTCTCAAGGGCTGGATCAATAAAACGAGATCTACCTCTATTGCCTGATATATTTTCACCTCTACCAAAAGGTCTTATACTATACAAACTTGGGAGTATATCTCCATCTCTCCATTCTGGACCAACACTCAATCTATTTCCAGTTGCTGCAAACGTAGCTTGCCAATGAGGATTCATTGGAATATTTAATACTCTTGCTACACCAGCTAATAAATGTGATCCATTATCCCATTTTTGAGATCCTAAAGTACCACCACTACTTAGATAAAAAAGAGCATCAGCAAACTCTATGCCAAAACCTTTAATCAACGACCATTCTGGTGATATAGGAATTAATGCTGATCTTTCTGGAGGAACACCAGGAAGTGCCATAATCATATTATTGTTTCTTTGTGTTACTGATAAGTTCCAGTACCATTTTCTATACTCTTCACCTAATAATGATATATGAATGGCTTCAGCAAAAGCAGGAATAGCTGGTACTGATATAGCAGCCATAACTGGAACTGTATGTCCTCTTTTAAGTCCATGATATATAGCTCCACCCATAGAATACCAAGCCTGTAACATAGCACCAGACCAAGGAACCCATGAATTGAAAAACTCTGCTCCACTTCCCTTTCTGCGAACATCTCCAATAATATCTTTACCAGCAAACGAACCTTCACGAAGTTGTTTTCTACTATAATACTTTGGGTCTGATGGTAATGGAGGATCTTTTAATGCAGATGGTATTTTCCAACTAGGATCATCTCCAAGATGTTTAAGCGTAGCAGCATATCCCGGACCTTCTGCCAAGGCACGAACAATTCTATCATAATATCTAAAGGCTTGGGACAGTCCACTTATACTCTCCTTTTGCCAATGAGGAGCCACTTGTTTTAATATATCTACGGTTTTAGGAACATTCTCTTTAGCAAACATAGAAGAGGACAACTGACCAGTATTCAATTCTATACCGTGATATACAGAATTCCTTACTGCTTTAGCTAATCTCCTTTGCATAGCCTCTGCCGTATTACGAGGTATTTTAGAAAACAATCCTGTATTAGTAGCAAGACCAGCTAATATATGAGCCGACATCTCATCAGCAATAGTATCCCAAGTAAGTCTCCAAGTAGCTTTAAATGCATCTCTAGGAGAAAACTCATAGACCCCTTCTTTCGCCATACGATTCTGCCAAAGTGAACCAGTACTATATGCCCAAGACGTTGGAAGAAACATAGGAAGTTTTGTAGTATTGAATTGAAGTAAGTTCTTCGCAGCACGACCAAGTTTATTGAACCAATTTAGTTGTCTAGGTGTTCCTGTAAGAACATCACGTATAACTTTTTCTGGTACATGAAATAACCATTCCTTACCTCTTATCTGTAAAGAGACTAATCCCGGATTATTTTCTACACTCTTAAAAGTAACAGGGTCTTCTACATTATATAATGATTTAATATTTTGATCGCCATCATTGTACTGCTTTATAATCTGCTTATATGTCATAGGTTTATTAGGATCATTTATACCTAAGAAGGATATACCATATTTGTTTTCGAGGAACTTCTTACCACTAATAGGTTTACCAGCACTATTAATTCCTAACAATCTTGTTAGAAATCTGTATGGAGCTATCTGTCTATTAGTGTAATCTATAACAGAATATATATAATGCTGCATACCTTCTATAGCATTCATAGGAGTTTGAACACCTCCACCTTTTTGTGCTAAAGAACTACTGATAGCAGACAAACTCTGAGCTTCTCTTGCTATCTCACTTCCCCGAAACATACTATGAATTCTTTCTAGAAAATTCTCTCTAGTAAGACCCTTAAATATATCAATCTTTTTATGTGCTTCTATTCTAGGAGAAAACAAATTACGCGATACTTTGTCCTTACCTTTTCCTTCAGTATAAATATGTCTTCCTTTTATAAGACCAGCAGTTTCAGTATCTAATACTCCTTTTTGCACCATGTATTCCATCATGTCGTTTGAGATCTTTTCGAGTCTCCTACTTACTTCGGCCAATTTCGGGTAAGAGCTTTCTATCTTTCTCTTATTATCACGTAATTTTTGGAGTTGTTTATGTGTATATTGTTTTCCTGTAGCTGGATTAATCAATCCTCTACTATTAAGCTTCTTAATTCCTAGTTTACCAAGTTCAACTCTCATCTGATCTAGACTTCCGTTTTCTAGAACATCTATTAAACGAACAAGTTCTTTTTGTAGAGCTTTATCTGAAGCTAATTCTGTACTTTTCGTCATCTTATGTACAGTGTCAGATAATGTTCCCCTTATATTAACAGCATGAGTTGAATCAGCAGCAACCCCCCTAAAATAACTTCCTAAAAGATCCTGCCATGTAAACTTCGAACCTTCTGGAATGTCTTCTTGAATAGATCTGGCTAGGTATGCTATCTCCTGTAAAGATTCCGTTTCTAGTCTCTTTCCCTCTTTTCCTACCTCACCAAGATCTCCAGAAACTATAGCTCTACTAGCTTGACCATGAGAGTCAGTACCAAATTCTTCTATAGTTGTTGCTGCTTCGTCTTCTGTAAAGATTTTCCTTCCTTTAGCATCTTCTGCATTCAAAGCAACTTTTTTAAGGTGCGCTCTTTCATCAAATATTCTTCCAGCCATAGAACCCGGAGAACGTTCAGATTCACTTACACCGAAAGGACTCTCTACAGCCTGTTCTAAATTTCTTAATTTTTTTCTCCGTCTGATACCAGCATAAACTCCAGCTAAACCAGCAGCTCCAGCAAACCAATTCCAAAATGTAGATGAATCGTTTTCTTCACGTATTATTCTATCTGCCTCTTGTCGCTCAGTATCAATACTACTACTTATATTATCGTAAGGATTACTGACAGAACCAGTTGTCACTGAAATATCATTAAGGTTTCCATCTTGTAGTCTAACAGATGAAGATGGAAACATTGCATAAGGATCATCCTCTACAGCACCCGTAGCTATATCACTAGCTACTAATGGTTCATCCACTAGATAACGTAGTCCTTGATCTATAGCACTACCGACACCATATTGTGCTCCCATTCTTCCTATATTACCGGGTAGATATGGGCGACTAAAAGCTTTCTTACCACCTTTAATAGCAACAGCAGGAGTAGCAATAAATGCTGCTTTACTTCCTACATTACCTAATGCACTTAACCATTTAGCTGGTATAGGAGCAGCTAGACCAGCTAGTTCTCCTAATTGTCCACTAGTAGTACGAGAATAAACGGGAAGATCAAAAAGATCCTCTCTTAATTTCTTCCTTGTTTCATAACCTTTTTGTAAAAGCCAACTATCGACTCCTTTTTTGGTCGTCTCTTTCCATGTTTCCCCCCAAGGCTTATCCTTTTCCGATGTAGCCTTTTCGTATATAGTCTCTAGTCCTGACCCGATTAATCCGGGAAGCAACATTGTTGCAGCAGCTATATCTGTCGAAAGAGAAGCACCAAGATTAGGAAGGAACGTATCTTTAGATCTTACATAACCGAGAGGAGCAGGAGTAGTAGTAGAAGGTTCTTCGGTAGTAAGTTTTGAAGTTGGGAATGTTGTATATGGGTCTGTCTCAGCCATTACTGACTACCTGTAGAATCTATGTAACGGAATTTCAACGTTATCTCTAGTCTTCGTACCTTCTCCGTCTTTCCTCCTAATTGATACTTTTATAACTTGTTTTCCCATACCCTCTCCAGAAGTACCAATAGCTAACTGTGGTGGTGATAGCAATTCATACCCATATTTTTTGAGATCACCTACTAAGGATTTATATAATTCAGGATTAAGATTTCCCATAGCTTGATTAGGAGAAGATGTTAGAGCATTAGGTTTTGTAGGTTGTCCGGGAAATTTGATTGGTCCACCACCCGACTGTGGAGTTTTAATTTGTGTCTTCTTAGTTTGAAGTAATCCTCCCTTACCAGCCGTAGCAACATCTTGTGTTATATTTACTTGAGGCCTAAGCTGAAAAGGAGAACCAATAGTTTTGAATTTCTTAGGAGTTCCGGGAGAATGAAGGGTAGTGTGCATTCCTGGATAACCAAATCCTAGTTTAAGCATCTTACTGAGTGTTTCAGCACCTTTTTCATCTTTATCTAATGTACTTCTAAGATCGAGTTCTCTATTCACTTGGGATTGTGTCAATGATGATGGTATGTTCAGTTCTAACTTCTTTCTTTGCATATTTGCTACATCACCCATTCCTTGGGTAGCTACTGCCTTTCTAAACGCACCAGAATTAACTAACTCTTGCAAAGCAGACTTAGTTTGTAATCCACGAGTTGCTGCATCTATATTAGAAGCCGTCTCTGGAACCATTCGTTTAATAAAACTATAAGGATTACTAGGATCTATAGCCATTGTAACTTCCTATATTGATCTTATTGGTGTACCGAGGTTGCCAACAAACGGCGCGAAGTTGTTTGCTCCAGTACGGTTTGCTAATACCTCTAAGAATTTATTACTTGCTTCAGTCGCTCTTTGGTTAGCTAGATAATCTGACATACCAGTTCCTATAGCAGAATATCCCAGACCCGGAGATCCTGCTATTTGTTGTACCATAGGTGTTTGTGCAATTAATGCATTGACTGTTGCTGCTTGTGATGAAGGATCAAATGCTGGAACTTTATTACCAACCTGTCCTCCTGTCAGTACCTTATTCAAGTTACCCAAATTAGCAATATCTTGTCCTGTAGCAGTTTGGTATAGATTAAGAGCATCACGTTCTCTATTCGTCTGATTACCTTGAGCAAATATATTAGCCAGTTTATTAGCTTCTACATTATATCCCATAGGATTTATACCAGCTTGTTTTGTTCTAATAGCTCCAGCTAATCCTTTATCTAGTGCATAATCTCTTTCACCTTGTCCTCTTGCTATATCCCTATCAACCATAGTTTGAGCATCTCCAAGGCTACCAATAGATGGTTTCCATCCTTTGAACATGTTCTGTCTCATTTGAGCTAATAATGGATTTGTTTTTCCAGCTTCTATATTAGAAGTTTCATAAGCTCCTTGTAATGAAGGTTGTAATGCTGGAGCTACTCCAGTTTTTCCTCCACCATATGTAGAAAATGGAGTCTCTTGGGGTCTATCTAACCACTGTTGTCTATCTTTGTTAGCCTGTATATTAGCTTGGTTGGCTGCTAAATTAGCATCAGCTTGTTCTGAAGCACCAAAATAATTTGCTGCTCCACCTATTACAGCCCCCCAGAACGGATCTATTGGCATTAGAATACTCCTCTCGAACCTAAACCTCTTTCTTTATAACGTTCTGAACCACCTTGTCTTGCTGCTATTGTATCAAGTAGAGAAGCTTGAGGTCCAGATACAACTCCTTGAGTTCTACCAGCAGCACCTAAAGCAGCACCTACATCAAATAATGGTTCTCCACCTAATGCTCCTTCAATATCTGGTCTAAGAGATCCCTCTCTTTCTGTTACCAATTGTTGTCTCTCTTGTTGATAAGGACCAATATCAAATAATGGATCTCCAAGTTTATAATCAGATGCAGCACCAGTAGCTCTATCTCTTATAACATCTACATCACGTTGGCTACCACCCAAAACTCCACGCCCTATCTCTCCTAATCTCGTAGCACCTTTTTCTCTCTGTTCACCAAGAATCCGTTGTGCTGTTTGTCCACCAGTTAAGTTCAAGTTACCTCTTGCACCATAATTAGCTAATGTTTGTTGTGAAGTACCTTGTCTTTCATCAAGTATAGAATTAATGATAGAGTCGTCTAATGGTTGAAAAGCTTGTCCAGTAAATACGTCACCAATCTGTTGATTCCATCCAGTTTGTCTATCAGCTTCCTCTTGTTGCAAGATCAAATCACCTAAATTACTTCCAGCAAAAGAATCTGATACTTGTTGTTCTGTAACATCAGGACCAAGTCCTATATCTCTTTGTAACATTTGCTGTGCCATAATACTATTAAACTCTTCCTCCGACAATCCTTCTGGTATAGCAGTCTCACCTTGTATCCTAGAGATTATATCATTTATTTGTGACAATCTAGCTTCTGCTGTATATGGGTCTTCGACTGTTGGGACACCTACCAAGCCTTGATAACGATCTAGAAACTCTTCTGGAGCACCTTCTTGCATATACTGCTGCGTAAGCCAATCTTCCATAGACAATTGTGGTGTCGTTTGAGTTTTAATATCAAGATCACCTAAAAGACTTCCTATATCTTCTGGTACATTTCCTATTGAGTGTCCAATATGACCAAGTGGATCTTCACTAGTAAGAGCATCAGTAACAAAACCTGGTTCAACCTTACCAGCCTTATCCCCAGTAAGAGTTATATTTCCAATACCTCTAATTCCAGCAGTAAGTTCCCTATTTTTATTCATTCCCAATAGACCAATAGCAGCACCTATTGGACCACCAATTATCATACCTATTATAGCAGCTATAACTCCTACTAATGCATTAGGATTATCACCTTTCATAACATCGTTTTTATGACCACCCATAAGTACGTCAGTATCAATACTACCAGAGATGATATCACCTCCTACTCCAGTACTAAGTGGACCTTTTTCAGAACCAGTAGCATGTTGAAGCCCTACACTATACTCACCACCACCTTCTTCTGATGGTCCCCAATCTGCTCCTCCAGCACCCCAAGTGTCAGCCATACTATACCTACATTAAAAACAGACTACGTTCTGCTTCCCTTCTTAGTACTAAACCTTTTAGAATTTTCCCACCAGCCCTACGCCATTTAGGAAACTCATCTGCTGCACCTTCACGATCATCTCTATTCAATTTAGCTCTTAATGTACTAGATTGTAACCTACCACTACCCAGATTATATACGAACGATACTAAACTACTGAATTCATTATCATTTATTTGTACTCTAATCAACCTTTCTACCGATCTTTCCGCGCTTCCAATATCTCTTTTAAGTAGTTGATCAGCTTCGTCCTCTGTAATAGATCCCATACCCATTTTAACAGGCTTACTATCAAAGCCACGGGTACTGCCAAAACCAATAGTGGGAACACCAGCACTGCATTTATACGGTGACGATCTAAACCCTTCAAATGTTTTAATAATTTGCAGTCCTGCATTGTTACAATTCATTTTTTGCCTCTTGCTATGGCTCGACCACCAAACCAAAATGCTATTACGGCTGCGAAGAGTGCTTTTGTATCTTCATCCCAAACGGCATTGACAGCATCAAGCCCGGATATTCCTGATGCAGTGAGACTGAGATATGCTGATACTTCAACGAATATGAACAACCCGAAGAAACTATAAGTAATAACAGGGCGAACACTCCCACGTAGTCCATCAATCCATTTAACTCCAGTCGGTTGCATAGACTTTTGTAGTGCTTCGATCTCTCTAATATCAGCTTCAACATTAACCATCTCTAGTTTTTGTATTGCTAATTCCTTTTGTTGTCTTATTTGAACTTCCATTACTGCAAGTTCGTGTTTCTTGTCCGAGCGATCCTGAAAATAATCCATTACTTTTGGTAAAAAACTTGTACCAAAACCTAGCAATGAACCGAGTAGACTTAACATATAGTCCTCACTATGTTATAGACTGGTGTTTTCCATTATGTATCTTTTGTAGTTGATCTACATCACGTTCCATTACTCTTAGTCGGGCTTGAACATCTGCTAATTCACGATTTCTTTTCTCTAGTGCTACTACAGAGTTAATATCTTTAAGTGTTTCAATCTGTCCTTTATAAATTGCTCTTTGAGATTCAGCATCATCAAGTCGGGTATCAAACTTTGCTATAAAATCATCAGTCCTTTGTACATGATTCTTGAGATCATCCATTACTCTAGATAAATTAGACTTAACTACAGCATATCCTCCAGCGATAGTAGCTAGTACCATTACACCCTGGATCGCATGTGAAGCAGTTAACTCCATTATACTTCCTCATCTAATTTTACTAGTTTGAGAAGCCCAAAATAGAAATCCAATAATAAGTCCTAACATAATTAGTATGATTAACCCTTTTCCAATTTCTCTTAATACTTTTTTCCAAAATATCTTACTCTCTCTAGCCTTCTTTAATGCATTCTCTTTAGTAGTTTTATCAGTAGCTTCTTTCTCTTCTATTAACTTCTGTCGTTGCTTTAGTATTTCATCCCAAGTTCCTCGACCCCACTTACGATCTATTTCTTTTGATAAGCCTTCTAATGCTAGTGCATTCTGTTTTTCAGCTAAGACTTGATTTGCAACAGCACTTATAGATGTTTCATCGTCATAACCTTCATCTCCTGCCCTCATACGAAGTACTTGTTGCATTCGTGTAGTAGGTTCTTTCTTTTTCTTTTCCTTCTTATGTTCCTCTTGCGCTTTAAACAGGTCGTCTAGGTTGTTACCAATAGATTGTATATTCTTGGCTGCACCAATAGCTGTCTTAACAGCGGCAATGGAAGCTGCAATTGTAATCGGGTCCATTTAATCACCATAACAAACTACGAAAAAATACCAATAAGCAGTAAAATGACAGCAACACCACTCACAAAACCGTAAACAAGGCACTTCCAATGTTCTTTAAAATATTTCATGGTCTTATTTCAACTCAAAAAGATAAAGTACAAAGCCATATAGACCAACTACCCCAGAATAAAGAATAGCTTCCATTCTTTTTTGGCGAGATGACATCATTTCCATTAACTTGGATTGGAATTTGCCTCGTTCTTCACATACTTTTTCGTGAATTTCCAAGTTTTTAGAGAGAGTTGCTAAATCTTTAGCAAGTTGCTCTCCAAAAAGTTTCTGTGCCATCACCAGTTCCTATTCAAAAATCAGCCAAATGATCCCACCTACTACTATAAGGTCTGCAATAACTGACCATATAATATAGAGCCTAAGTACTAGGTTATTAGGTAAATCGAGTTTCATTTAACTTTAGCCAACATAAAAATTACAATCAATATTAGCGCAATAGTGATTAAATCTGCCCACGGAAAAAGTACTCCAGTACTAAGCACAGGGGTCATTTATAATTTCCCACGTTCAGTAGCTATCTCGGCTTCTTTATTGGTTAACCATGTTTTACCGTTAGAAGTTAATATAGCCTCACGTAACCTACGAGGTGTAATTTCAGCTTCAAGATCATATATTTTTGACATAACTGTTATTTTTGCATTATCTGTATCGCTGACTGATTTATTAAATGTAACTTTCTTAGCACCAGCATCTACCACCCAATAATCAACATCACCACTAGGATTTTCTACTACAAAACCACCATGTGCTGCTACATGACTATTAGCAGCAGATTCAGAATCAAAATCTTTATACTTATCTACTTTATTATTGGAATTTTTAATAACAGCAATGTAATCTTTCATTCTATTTTCTCCTAAAAATAAATGACACTTACAGAGCCGTTATCAAATGCTCCACCAGCAGTGGCAATTCTTAAGCTTGTTAATTCCTTATCTAATGATTTACTCCCGGCACCACCTATCCATTGTGTAGTACTTAAACTACATTGATGCTGTTGTACATAAATGTAATTAGGGTCATCAATTTCTTTCAAAGATATTATCATCTGTCCATTCATGTTGTGTCCTGTACCAGCAGCGTACATAACCCAAGTTGAAGTATTTCCAGTAGGTTGTACAGATGTAGCAGCATTTTGATAGAAACTACATGTTACATACCCTGATGTTTCAAAACCATCCTCATCGCCTAATTGAATATATGGATTATTACCACTATTCAAACTAACGTTCTCAAAATTTACGATTACAACTTTTGTTCCAGCAGCAATATCAGTTATAATATCATGTGAAGTACCACTAGTCGTAGCTACTGAAGTACTTGGGCCAGTAAATGCTGCACTAACAGAAGCGAAAACTGGCACACTACCAGCACCCTGAGATTTCAGATAATGTCCAGAGGTTCCTGCTCCTACAACAGCCGGATCACCAGAAGCATCCCATGTAATTAATTCACCATCGGTTCCAGCAGCAATTTTCGCTAAAGATACAGCATCATCTGCAATCATTGCAGTAGCAACTTGCACTTCTGACACTTCACCTGTTGATGCTCTACCGAGAACTCTATTTGCAGTACCAATATTTTGTATCTTGGCATAAGTAATAGCATCATCAGCTACATTTGCTGTAGCAATAGTACTATAAGCTACATCTGATCCATCAGATTTTAGGACTGTATTAGCAGACCCTACGGCTAATCTTGCTGTCACGTTAGATGCATTACGAACAAGGATATCGCCTCTAGTAGATAGCGTACCTTCAACACTTCCAGTTGCTCCAGTATCACCTGTTGCTCCAGTAGGAAGACCAAATGTAAAAACACCAGTACTCGCGTTATACGCAACGGTAGCTGACGATCCAGCACCTAATGTAGTAGCTACAGGACTTGTACTAACTAAAGTAGAAGCATCTACTAATGTAGTAATATTACCATCACTTACACCTTGATTGTATGAAGTAACTGAAGTATGAGCAACAGTAACAACGCCATAACGTTGAGAGTCTTCTACAAATTGGTTGACACTATAACTTTCTCCTGCTGCCCAAGTTCCAGCAAATGATGCATCAACACTAATCGACTGCCAATAAGTAGATTTAGCAGCACGTTCAGCAGCGAAAGTGCTAGTACTAGAAGTTGTATGAGCTACAAGGACTTCCCAGATAGTATCATCTTCTGAATCAATATATCTTTGACTAACAGTAACAGCCGTAGCATTTTCCCAGACTCCCTGAACATTACTAATAGCAAGATAACGAGCTAATAAAGCATCGATGTTGTGCCAGTTATTATGCTCCTCAGTATGCCAAGGAATCTTATCAAAGTCTGTTAGCGTAAAGCTGAAGTTTGTTGTTACAGCCATTAAGCTACTCCTCCAACTTAAACGTCTATTTCTGTTCCAACTACCTGAACATTTATTGCTTGCATTGTCCGTGTTCCAACTGTGTATGTAACAGTATCACCAGCAGACAGATAATATTCAAAAGGTGCTGGAGCTACAGTTAGTAGTGCCGTAGCACCAGTTGGACCAGCAGAAGTTTCTGGATTAACCATTAACGTACTATTGGAATGAAGATATCTATCAGCAGTCATATTAAGTACGATTGCTACAGCTATTGCATTAACAGTAATAGTTAGATCACCATCAGCATTTGAAGCATCTGATCGTCCTGACCACATGATTTTAACTTTAGCTGCCTTTGCAGAAGGAACAGTATATACTGTAGTCGTAGCAGCAGTAGCTGTTGTCGCCTCTCCAAGAACACCAATTTTGTCAGCCATAATTAACTCCTATTAAAGCGTTGCACGTTCAAAAGCGATATCTCTAGGCAAGTCACTAGGAGCCACAATATTGTGAAACCTAACAACAGCGTTCTGCACTTCCGACTCCGTTAGAAAGCCATAAAATGCTTTAGCTCCAGCAACACTTGTCCGTTTTTGTAGAGCAGAGATTTCGTTACTAATGATGAGTAACTGCGCCCTCATCGTGGCTTTACTGACTTTTACATTGTCAGCAGGAAATGTTGTATCAACAGTAGATGTCATTATGCTCTCCTTGGTGATCCCATTGAATAAGCCATTGTAATAGATACAAATTTCATTGGGTTTACGGCATGTCCTTCGAATCTTAGTTTCATAATTTTATACTTGGCAGTCCAAGCATAAAGTTTTTCTAACCTAGTTGGACGACCACCACCATAGTAATCTCCAAATTCGTCAGCACCGTAACCGGGGGAATCTCCACCACTAAATGTCATTGTTAGTGTTGGATCTAAACTCTCTACATCCCATCCCAGACCATCATCGAATAAGAATTCATCCAACCAAGTCTCGCCGGGATATCCTTTTGTATTATATATATTATCTATAAACATGGAACAAGTAAATCTTTGGTCGCCCAAAGTGTCAAAGTTTATATATCTACTAGCTTTCGTTAGGAACCTTTGTCCCGAATCCGACCAAGGTAGTTCCCAAACAAATGGAATAGGAATTCCACTATCTGCTGTATTTGCTACAGGATTCCATCCAGTATTATCAGTAAATGTAACATCATCATCCCACATTTCCTGATCACCTATATAGTCCATACTCAAATTATCTGAATTATTTCCATATAGATAAACTTGTGTTCCTTTTGTAAAAAATATTCGTTTTAGTTCTGATCTACAAGCACCTGTCCAATTCCATCCAGTAAATTCATGCCACGCTTCTATTTTTAGTGCATCATTCTTCTTGAATATAAACCCACGAGTCTCTGTAGTATTCGTTGCATCACTATCGTTTGGTATAAATAACATATAATCACTAGCCTGACTGTCATATATACTAAAAGCCCTATCTTCTAGAGCAGAAACAGTAGCAATATTGTTAATATCTTTTTGAATCTCTGGATCTACTAGTTGAGAGTACCTTTCTGGTTTAATCCCTCCAGTAAATAATGCTCTATTAATAGAAGACACACCAACTTGATCACAAAACAGAACGTCTTCACCTACTGTTTGTACTGTTCTATGAGATATAGCTCCATGACTTTCTATAGCATCATCAAAAGTAGGAAGATGATCTGACTCTGAGAAGATTCCTAAAGTTCCAGGCAATACAGAATCCTCGAAGAACACTAATATCTTGTCTCTAAAAGAACCAAGACCTTTTATTATATTATCTCCAGAAGGAACCCGACTACCTAAAGATAGAGTTATTGCATCATTTGGTCCCGGATCATTTACCCATACACCAGATGTATCTGTAGACGATATATGTAGTAAATCCGAATCAGTAGGATCTCCAGCCATTATCGTATATCTTCCGTGGGCTAGAACGTATCTTCCTATAGGAGTATTAATATTAGACCCAGTTGCTGGATCGTTAAGATATTTACAGACCATTGTAGTATCTATAATGAGAGGTTTATTTACTCCGTTAGCTATTATAAGACTTCCAGCAAATATAGTGAATGATACAAAATCTAATGCAGTACCCCAACCAGAAGGATTTCCCGGTAGAATTTCTGCCCAATCATCAGACCATATTTCGTATGCACTGCCAGTTCCATCAACTCTAACTATCTTTCCATTTTGTCCTACACAAATGATATTGGCATTATAGTATTCACACCCAATTATCTTGTCTAATATACTAGAAGTTTCAGCAAACAACTTGGTTCCATATCTAACTGCATTAGAACCATCAATGTTCCTCTGCATATTTCTTAGTATCTTGGAATACTTAGTACTAAGATTAAGGTCGTTATCTACTACATTCCATCCACCAGAGAAGTCACGAATGGTAGCATCTAATAATACATTAGACCTTCGTATTTGTCTTTTTTGTTCAAATAAGAATGTATCAACCATTACGTTGGTAGTTCTGTAAATGTAAACGAGTTTGGTAAAGATGTAACAGGGTCAAGGCTAATAGGAGCAGCAGATAGATTATTCTTTAGCTGTTTAACTCTACTCTCGAATAATGCCTGAAACTTCTGTGTTGCATTAGGATTAGTTCCGTCATCTTCCAGATAATCATAAACAGATCCAAGGATTATAGCCTGATCATCAAAATCTACAGTAGATGCCTCAGTAAAATCATCTGGTTTTGTTCTATAGTGTACAATTATGTCTCCAGTAGAGGCTTTAGGCCATATATGAAACACCTTACTGGATGATGAATCTATTTCATAATGGATAGGACTAGTACCAGACAACTCAAAAGGATTAGTTGTCGATGCAGATAATACTGTCATAGGTGTATTGGAATTTTCTGGAAATATAACTCTTATATCATCAAACCGTTTTATAAGAGATGTTAAGTCTGTAGTAGATTGACCGTTTGTTCCATCTAGAGTGAACGTACCCCAGTTAGTGAACTGAGGCCACCATGCTTCATCAAATAGTACGTCGAATTTGTGTTGGATCATGTCACCAATTACATCTTCAGCGTATATCTGTACACCAGCGCCACCGACCATAGACATACGATTAGCGACTTTGGTGATTAACTGTGAAAATGTTGCCATTTCTTAGTGAATGGGAGGAATAAGGGGATGCAAATTCCTCCCACTCTTCCTAATTAGCCAGAAAACTGTGAGACACCATGCAAATTGCTGGTGTTCACGGTATACCGAACTTCATAGGTAACACTGCCATTACAAGATGTGTATGGAAGGACTGTACCACGAGGATCACCAGTAGTTGCAGTTTGTGTAGCTGTTGCATCACCATCAATGAATCTAACATTTTCATCAATGTGAACAGCTACGTATCCTGCACCACTAGTTCCAGCAGTATCACTAACAAGTTCAACAGCCCCACCAAGAGCAATCTTACCTGTTAATCCGTGATCGTCAGTACCAGCTACATCACTATAAGCAGTCCCTAAACTATCAGAAGCACTTATCGATAAAGCCAATCCTGCTACAGCCGTTCCTCCAATTTCTAGAGTACAAGCATTAGCACCACTACTATTGGCAATGGCTGATACATAAGACATTCCTACTATGAAGCCTTGTGCATGAGCAGACGTAAACAGAGATGCATCTGATGCTATGACAACATAAGTACTATCAATAGCACTACGTCTCACACCTTTTTCTACTGCATCTTCTGTCCACCCAATGATTTGTGTGGCTGTATATGGAAGACCAAGTACATCTGACCAACCGAAGTCGGCAGTATCACTTGCAGCCCCAGTAGCTATAGCAAGGGTATCCACAAATTTGAATGCCTTTTGCCCATAGATGGGACTAGTACCACTAAGAGTCAATTGTTCTACCATGATTTGACCCAAGTAGTCTCTACCAGTAATTGTACATACATGGTCAGACCCAGAGGAACCTACTGCTGTAAGCACTCGACCATAAGGTGCATCGATCATACCTTTAGTACTAGTCAACGATGTTGAACTACCATCAAAGGTATTTTTAAAATCAGCACTTGTATATGAAGTAGCACTATTAGTAGCACTTACTCCATCCCAAATACCATCAGCGTCAAGCGCGGTTGGTGAACCGAGCGTGACAATTTGGACACCATCCACAACATCAGCAGCGAATTCCATGCTTGGAACGTACTGTGAAATATTACGTGGGAAGTAGTCCTGTACGACTTTAGACATATTTATACTCCATTATCTCCAGTCTGTTGTACGGAAGGACGAGTTTTACGACCACGACTTGTCTTTTGTTCCACTCTAGCTTTAAGAGAAGTAGTTCCGGTGCTACCAACAACGTCTCCACTTTCCATGTCCACTAGTTCAGGAGGTTTGTCAAATCCTAGTCGTTCCATTTCGGCCTGTGTTCGTATCCTAATAGATGCTCCAGCAGGGAAGTATACCATCCATCCAGCTTCTTCTTTAATGACTTCGGTTTCAAAACCACCAGTAGGTTTACCATCATCATCGACAAGTTGCTTTGTAATAGTTCTATCTACTTTACCATCTAATTTGTGTACTTCGTAACGAGGTCTAATTTGTGCCATCCCCTTATCCTTTCACTATTACTCGTTAATCAACACAGCATGAGTACGGAAAGCTTTCCATAAACACCATTGACCTTGCCACACAACGCGACGACCATGAGCATCAATTGTCCAAGGGGCAACTAATTCTTTGATCTTCATATTGACATGTTTAAGGATGTGTAAACGGATAAACTTACTATTAACGAAGTATGCCTTGTTTACAGGACAATCTTCATCATAAAGCATTGGAATCGCTTGGTGTTTTACTCCAGCAAAACCAAGATCCATCATCTTCTTGCCAGAGTTACTCTCTGATAAGTTGATAACGACTTTATCACGTACTGCTGTTCTATAGTGACGATACAGATTACGACCTGTAAGGATAACATCAGGTTTATCGCCTTTAAGCGTTAAATCCATAAGGATATCATCAAACGCTTCTTCAACGTTTGTGCTATCCAAGTTACCATTAAAGTCATAAGCCGAAGTACGCCACTGAGTTTCTGAAGCACGATTGATATTACCAACCGTACCCGTTGTAGGATCATCAGGAATTAGTGTTGTAATTCCATTCGGGTCCGTACCAGAACTGGCACCGTAGAGATAAGAAGAGAATTTCTCTTTGATAGACTCTTCAAGAACATCCATCTTGGCTTTCATAAGCTTAAAGATTTCAGCAGTTCCACGGTTCTCGTCTTCTTCTTGGTCGGATATAACCACTGATCCAGCTACACGAGACCAATTGTAAGTTACAGTATCGAACTCACTAGTCTGTGCAATTGGCAACTCATCATAGTATTCGTATGACGAGATGTTAGGGTTACGACCAAGCGTTAAAGGATTAGTAATCTCGTGACCACCATCCTCGAACTCTACTCTGTTGTTAGCAAAAGCCCAAGCCATCAAAGCGTTAGATTTGATAGAAGCCATAATGAGCTTTTTACGTGAACGAGTCAAAGTAGAGTTAAGTACTGTTGCAATTGGTGTACTTGCCATTGCTTGCTCCTTAACCTAGTTATAATTCATTCCAGCATCTCTCATAGATTGTTTAATTATATCATCCATAGAGGTGCCAACATCAGCAATTGTCTCAGTATCCGTTACATTTGCAGCAGGAACGCCACCTGTTGGAACTGTTGATTGCGTATTTCCTTCAACTGGAACTTGTTTTTGAGCTTTAAATTCTTGCTGTAAAACTTCCAGTGGTTTGTTAAAATCTAGATTCTTCTCTAGATAGAAACTTTTAAGTTTGAAATACGCAGCTTCCGGTGACAAACTAGGTTCGGATTCAAGAAGCCGGGCTAGAGAATCTTCATGCACTTTAGCATCTGGATGTTTACTCATAAATCCATCATAGATTTGTTGAGCTTGGTCTAGATTCTGTTGTGCATTTACTTTCTCTTGTCTCTCTTGTACTAGTGGGGATATAGCCTCATTAAGCATATTCTTAATAGAAGCCATATCGGTCCCACCTGTTAGACCTTCTACATTATGACCTAAAGATTGCGCTTGGGTCAACATATATTTCACTGTTTCTACAGGGTTTTCTTTAAATGCTGCCATAAGTTGAACACCAGTAGTAACTTCTTCTGGTGTTAAATTATATTGTGTTCCAGCATTTCCAGCATCACTAATAGCTTTAAGTTGTCCTTCTAGTTCTTGTACTTTGTTACTAGAGGTAGTTGCTTCTTGTCTGAAGCGTTGGGCTTGTTCGTAAAATCTACGTTCTTTTCCTCCAGAAGCTACTACATTTCCTTGAGCATCTACTAAATCTTGAGGGCCACGAGTTTGTTGTTCTCCAGACTCAGGTTCAGTGCTTTGTTCAATAACTTGTCCACTCTTGTTCTCCTGTGCAGTCTCAATAACTTCTTGCGCCGTCTGTTCACTGCTGTCCGATGATTCCTCAGTGTCTTCACTTGTTCCTCCTTCACCAATAGCGTTTAGTATTTCATCGTCTGTACTTAACATTTCTTCAGCCATAGTTTATCCCCTTTACTGAATTTGTGGTTGAGGTTGTTGTGGTTGTTGTGGTTGTTGCATTGGTTGAGCTTGTTGCGCTGGTTGCTGTTGCATGGCAGCTTGTAGAGCTTTTTGTGGTGGAACTCCTGATTGTATTGCTTGTATAACTTGTTGTTTAATTTCAGGAGGCATTTGAGCCAATATCTGTTGCAATTGATCAGGGCTTTGAGTCTGTACCTGTTGTTGTGGTCCTCCACCAGCCCCTTGTGGTGGTTGTTGTTGCTGCTGTTGTTGTTGTTCTACTGCTTGTAATATTGATTCAAAATCTTCTTCTCTTATAGTAACTTCATCAAATGCTTCTTGCATTACTTCTAGCATTACCTTTAGTACTGGACCTGGAGCAGCATTTACAAATTGTCCTAAGACTTGTCCTAACTCTAACGCTTCCTCTTTTTTAGCCTGACTCGTCGGTTTCTTCGTGGTGCCTCCGACGACTTGGACTGAGAATGAGTTTCGGATTTCATCTGGACTGAGGTTTCTCCAGACTTCCCTCGCTTCTTCACCGATGAGGTTGATGACTGTTTCGACATCCATGTACTGCAAACAGAGTTGAGCAACCCCCCAATATATCTGACCAATCCAATCTTCGATGTGGTCAGCTTTTTCATCCACACGCATATTGCTTGCAGATACGTTTGCTTGGACTGCATCATTTGTTGTGTTCGTTTTAAATTGTGCGCCACGTAACACCTCCCCTACACTAGAGATTCTATCAATAGCTCGATACTTACCTTCTTTATCGAACAGTTCTTTAAATTGTAGTGATGGAGGAACAACAGATCCGATAACGTCTGTCAGTTTCATTTCAGGAGGAATGTTAATACCTCTAGCAGTTCCATCATCACCATTTAATACGGCTTCAGCATCTTCTCTATTCACTAAGTTCTTGTTATAAAAGATGTTTCTTCTAGCCCAACGTCTTGCTCTACGTTCTTCATCTGTAATCTCGTTAATAGCGTCTTGTTGATCTAGATAATATGTAACTTCACCTTTTGTTAGTGGTCCCATTGGTCCATCGTGAAAGTATAATGGATATATAGGAAAGAAGGTGTCTAATTGTAATGGATCATCCCATACCCAAATAGGCCATGACCAATCTTTAGCATTAAACATTAACACTCTTCTAGTAATTCTATCCCAAACAAAGCGTACTTCAGTCATCTTGGCTCTATCATAAGACTCTTCATCATCGAATCCGAAATTAGAAGCCTTAGAATCTGGTTCATAAATAGAAAAGTTCTCCTCATCATCATGGCTAGTGTCATCATCACCTATAGCCATCTTCATTACATGAGTAGGTTCATATATAGACTTATATTCCTTAGAACCTTTTTTACTTGCATACTTTGCTAATACAAATTCTGTAGGCAACCAATCACGAATCATAACCCAATTGGCATCTGACAAGTCTACCTCTTTAGAATTAGGATCTATAGCAACATCAAAAGGTGATCTTACTTTTACTGTTGGACCAGACGGTTGAAGAATATCAATACCTCTTTCTAGTGCATCAATCTTTCCTTCAACTTCTCTTATCTTTTGGGGAGTCTTAGCTTTTTCTAATTGCTTAGATAATGTTTCTAGATCATCGAATGCCTGTTCACTACTATCTTGTTTATGCACCCAATTTATTTCTATCCATGATCTATTTGTAAGTAATGAAGTAACAACACATCTTTTGGCTTTAGGTTTCAAGTTGATACCCGGAGTAGCTTTTCTATTTCCTATAACGTTTACGAGTCTTTCGAGTATAGTAGCGAATCTTTTATTTGTTTCTGTAGTAGATGTGAATTCTGATTGAGGATTTCTTGCATATAGTGCAGGGACCATAGTTGTTATATTAGAGAATACAACGTTCTCTGTCTCTGTTATGTTGTTGTTAAGTCTCTGGTTTCCAATGAGATTTCCTGCTGCATGATCTGTTGGCAGTCTATGTGCTGTTTGATCATTATCAAAATATCTAATGGCTTCTTCCCATGCATCATTGACATCACGATTTAATTTCTCTGCTTGTTTTAGTCGTGACTTCCATAACTTGCCAGCAGACTTAGCGACAGGAATCTTAGATTCGCCTACTATTTGATAAGTCGGTTGTCTTTTCTTCTTGGGTCTACTAGCACCAATAGATTTATCTATGTTTGTCTCTATATCTTCTGGTATATAATCTTCAGCCATTGTTCATTACCTCCAGTGGGGTGGTCGTATCTGATCAGACGATGGTTTACTTGGTGCCGTTTTTGGTGCCATTCTTCTAAGAATCTGTAGTATAATAGGATTACTTGGGTCAATTCCTCTATTCTTGAAAAGCTCTATTAATTCTTGGTTTATTGGAGTTCCAGCTTTAAATGCTAATTCTGGTTTCGCTTGTTGGCTTGGCATTGCTAGAATTTCTTTTAGAACTCGTATCATTTCTTGTTCGTAAAATTTTCTCGCATCTGTTGTAGGATCAACTTGTTTACGACTTATAGTAGTTGGTTGTTTTTGTGCTGTTGATTCTTTTGGTAGATGAGGATGTCTACTCCTCTGTCTTTGACTTAATGCTTGCTTCAATCTAGCAGCAGATAATTCTTCTGGGGTTCGTTGGAAAGCTAATCCTTCTATACCTTTTGTTGGTGTATATGATGGATCAATAATTTCTTCTTTTGTAATTAGATTACCAAGTTCATCAAAACTTCTTCCTCCTAGAGTAGTTCCTGCTTCTTTAGTTGATACTTCTGGAATCTGTACATTTGGATCGCTGGCTTCCCCTCCTGTCGTTGCTCTATGGAATAACATAGAACTAATTCCTGGATATTTTTTAGCAAGATCTGTTCTAGCACTTTCTCTTGTCATAGGACTAGCAGAACTAACAGTACTTGTACCAACATCAAACGCAACTGGTTTAAGTCCTACAGCCTTTCTTGCTTCTTCAACAGCAGTATAAGGATCTATTCTATCTCTTATCTTCTTCCTTACTATACCAACGAATTTTTGTTGTGGTTTGTTATACTTTCCGGGTGGACTATTACCTTGTAGTTCTTCTAAAGTTTGGTCGAAGACTCTTCTCGCAGATGATAAATTTGATTGGTTTACTGTCTTATTTAATTGTATATCTTCTAACCTTTGTTTTATTTTCGGATTCATCCCTCCAAATGTTATTTTCTCGGTTAGTGGCTTAATTTCTCTTTGTAATTGTTCAGTAGTAGCTGGATTTTCCTCAATGAACTTTCTTGTCATAACCTTCTGAGATCTTCCTGATCTTTTATCTGATCCCATTATTCCTAAGTCTGAACGGAATTTTGTTAGATTCTTCTTTACTGGTCTAAAGGCTTCTACTCTTCTTCTTTCTCCAACAGTTTGTGTAGGAAAATCTTTATATTGCCGATTACCATATTCCCACTTTAATCCTAACAATTTTTCTAGTTCTATAAGTGCATCATATCCCTTCTGGAGTTCTATATCTACATCTCTTGCTTTAGATAATTTTCCAGAGACATCCTTCATAGCACCAAATGGCCCTAATTCTAGTATATTAGCTGCTTCTTTAGATCGTTTAAATCCTTTTTGAGTCTCTTCCGGGAGTTGTTTAAATATTCTTCTAGCATTTTCTATATCGATAAGGAGTGTTTTGTGTTCCTTACTAAAATCTAGTAGATCTTGTATAGGTGCTGGATGAGGAGGACTCTTGTGAAGTTTAGGATCACCGGGTATTTTTCTCCCCTCTAATGGTATGGCACCAGCATATTCATCATAAGGTCTTAGAGTTGGAAATACATCTTTTGCTTTTATGTTCTTAGTTGCTGGAGAACCTTCTTCATATGCGCTTTTACTAAGACCAAGAACACTTATTGGATCTACATCTTCCCATTCTTGTCCTTTTCTAATCTCTACATCGTATATATTTCCTAGATCATCAATCCTTTGTGCTGATTTCGGAGAAACTCCTCCTATAAAATCAGCAGTTTCTGGGTTGAGTGGATCATATTTCATCGTCATTGCTGGATCGGCTACATCTCGTGTAGCTTGTTCGGGATGAACATAAGATTCTTTTGGAGTACCACGACTCTTTGTAGGATAAGTAGCCAATGATGGTGATCTTTTTCTCCTCGCTTCAATAACACGAGTCTTTAATTGTGCTGTAGTAAGATTTGTTTCCTTATTCTTAATTTGTTCTTTCGTAAATAATTTAAGCTCGATAGCTTCTTTTTCTATTGCTTCTTTTGTATTTGGATAAGCTTCCTTTACCTTACTTGCCTCTTTGTATTCTTCTATTGGATCTTGATATCGTTGTACAATAGTTGGATCTTTATCTTTACGAGGCCCATAACCGTGTATAGATTGTGGTAATGTTTCTGGATCAGTAATAATACCTTCTTTTTTTGTTGTATCTATTCTTCTACCTAAAGATAATGGTTTACCTTTTTCTTGTACTGGCTTTCCTTCAACTTCTCTTTTTAAAGGAATCTTTGCTAATTCCTCATTTTCTTTTCTAACAATGTCTGCTACGGCATTTAATAACCAGCTAGCAGTAGCTTCTGGCTCTGCTCTTGAGTCATCAAACAGATTTTCTGGCCCCGGTCCTCTTTCTCCTTTTTTAAGTGGAATACCAGCACCTTCGGCAACTTCCTGAGAGATTGTATCAGCATTGACTGGTTGATCAGTAATTTTAGCAACTGATTTTTTTCTGGTCGGATCTAGTACACCTGTCAGTACTTCTTGAATTGACATAGTTGGAGTTGTTGGAGCTTTTGATGGTATACCTAGTCCTTGAGCACTTGTAGGTAAATTGCCTTCTTCAGCTAATTTCTTAAATAGTGTTAATATTCTACTAGCTGCCATAACGATAGTTCCTAGAATATTCTACAATGTCTCGTTCACCCCAACGTCTCCATCCTAATTCGTGTGGACGACTAGGAGTTATTAGAGTACTAACAGATGGACGATGAGATAACATATACTTAATTGTATCCATTGCATGATCGTCTTTATCTACTGGCTGATCGAGTATGTCACCTTTAGGATCTCGCTTCCAATAGTAACCAGTAAATTCATTTATAACAAATTCTAATTTATCAGATACATATATATAAGGAGAGTTAAAAACTCCAGTGATCGGGTTCTGGTGATTACGTTGTGGTATCAAATACTGTGATACTTTAACAATTCCATTACTGATATCATTATTTCCCCTTGTAGCATATATACCATCTTCAAGAAACATATCTGCTATTGATCTACCAACAGTCTTCTTACCAGAACCTTTTCGTCTGAATATATCTGGGTCAGCTAGTACATGATTGTCTGATGTTATATTATACTCTATACGACATTCTTTTATCTTTAGTATTTGGGTATCTAGTGAAACTTCTTTTTCGTATCCACCATCCATAAGAAATACATTTCCTAGATCATCAACAAAGCCACAAATGTAACAATAAGGAACAGCCAAACCATAATCATATCCTTCCAAATAAGTAATGTTAGCTCCAGATGCTACAAGCTTCTTGTAGTACTCTTTAATAGTATGATGAGATAATACATGAGTTGTTTCAGAGAAGTCTGGATAAACCAAGCCTTCGTATGATGCCCATTCACCCAACAGAAATCTATCTCTCATTTGTCCATGATAAGAAGCTTCTAGTGTCTTAATAAAATCAGGCTCCAGGTTTTCTTTGTTCTCGTAAGTACTACCTTCGAACAATTCTATTATAGGGCTTGGAAGTTTATCTTCGTCTAACATCATCTTACCATCTTGGTTGGTTTCACACATTAGACGTTCATTAACTATACCACGTTTTAAATCATGCAGTGGTTTTACTAATTCTCTGTATACCCAGTTACGTGTTGGGTTACATGTAATCAGAACCCATCTTGGTCCAGTCTTTGGCATAGTAGGATCATCACCCTGATAAACTGTCATACCTCTTAATCGACCAAGTAAATCTAGAAGATCTTTGTGTACAATTTCAGGATCTTCGATTTGATCCACAGCAACAAAGTCGTAAGTCGCTGATAACAAGTTACTCGTCGTCGCGTCATTCGCATTCTTCCCTTGCTGTGCAATATAACGAAAGTTGATCGTCGAGCCATTGGTAAGCACACAAGTATTCGATCCGTTAGCACTCTTTGGAAATGATTGTATCCAATCAGGTGGACACCATTTCAAGAATTCTTTACGGAGCGTATCGTTTAATTTTGGGTAAGTTGATCTAGCAAGTAGAGCATTGCAACCGGGATAATTTTTAGCAAGCTCTATTGCTTTGATACATACGTTAGCAGTTTTACCATTAGCAAATCCTCCACCATATAATTGGATCTTTGCGCGGGATTTTTGGAAGCGATCCTGTAGACTGCTTTCAAAAAGACGAAAGGTAGGCATTAACTTTAAACTTTATTGGTAACGGCCCAATCTGTATTAGCACTTGTTCCAGTACTAACAAAGTTTTGATCGGCTGCTAAATCACTAGCAATCTCACCAACAAATGCTGGAGTGATGCTACCACTAACATCTGCTACTGTTCGGGTAACAGAACTGAGTTTATTCTCTGGGCCTGAACCCATAGCACCACCACCATTACCACTAAGTTCTTTTACGGTTGTCATCACATAACTCCTTCGGGTGTTATATCTATTGTGGGTATATTCTGATCTTCTTTCTTTACGTATTCAATCTTTAATCCACCTTCTACCCTATGTCTATGTTCAACAACATCTACAGGACGATGTCCAGCACGATCAAGAACATTATTCGCGGCTGACATTCTGGTATTAATCCCTATTTCTGGATTATTCATTGTGTTGACTACTATATTAGCTGCTGATCTACTATGATCTACAAACATATCCCTAACAGACATTATGTCACTATTAGTAATACTTTCTACTAAAGCTTCCTGTAAATCTCCATAACCCTTGGTCATCTTTATAGCACGTATCTGTTCTGCCGGGAGATGTGTAATATTAGCTATATCTTCTTCTCCAATACCAAACATTGCATAACATAGTACAATACTAAGAGTGTTCATTTGTTCTGGTGGGACGGGCAGATCTACAATTCTTTTTCTACTAGCAACAATCTCACGTTGAATCTCAGTAGTATTAGGAACTTCAACCATATGATTGTCGTCTCCTACAATCACATTTCCATCTAATGGATTTATCTTAGTACCATCAGCAAGTACAAGTGGTTCTGTCCCAATGGGTAATGGCATTATTGTAGTGCAGTGTTTATAGGAGGAATAGCATTTGGTGCTCTTACACGCCTCTGTTCTTCATTAAAACTAGATACTCTATCTTTCCCACGGCTCATAAAATCCATAAGAAATTTTATCAATGCATTAGTAGTAGCTGGACCAGTATTCGTATCACCTAAGTTTTGGCGACCCAAACCACCTCGTGTTAATGGTATTGGAGCTTGATCGAATCTATTTCTATCTCTTATTACAGCATTTTCTCTAGCATTTTGGTCTGGAGGTCTAACACTACTAGCAGGACTAACTTTCTGTTGTGATAATCTATTCATTAGGTTTTCTATCTCATCATACTGCTCTTGGTAACGGGAGTTCCAAGCAACATCTTGTCCTTCATCTACTCCTTCCAAATTAGCTGCTCCCGGAACTGGTCCAATTCTGGTCTTTGGAGAAGGTGGAGGGGCAGGAGGTTGTACTAAAGATCTTCCTCCTACATTACTAGGGAATTCATCTACTGTATCTACTTCAGTTGGTGGTCTACTTTTGATTGCAGATAATCTATTTGGTGTTTGTTGTGGAACTGAGATATCATCTTGTGCAGTATCTAATCCACTAATTAATCTTTCAAGGTCTTCTAAATCATCCATTGTAGTTTGCTGATTTATATTAGTTCGTATTCTTGTTTCTCCAGCCGGATCAGCAGAAGCAACATTTGGTCCTAAACCAAACTCACCAGTATTCGGTCCAGACAATCGTGCTCTAGAATTTACATACCCAGAAGTAGCATCACCACCTAAACTATCTATGTGTCGCTTTATTGCTGCTATACGTCCTCCAGCATCAGGCTCACCAGTAGTAGTAGGTACGTTTTGAGCTAACTCTTCTACACCAATAGCTGGATAACTAGTATCTGTTTGTGCAGTAGTATCTGTTTGTGCAGTAGTGGCTGTTGGAGTAATTGCATTAGGAGACGCTCTTCCTCCAATATTTTCTGCTACTCCGAATCCAGTTGTACCTTCTCTTGGATAATCGAAATATTCCACTCCAAGATTCATTTCTTCTTCACCTTCGTTTGGTTGTCCACCAAGGTCAGCTTCATAGAATCTGTTTGCATCTTCTACTCTTACTGATCCATCACCTCTAGTCATATGTGGAGTACGTTTTACTCCAGTAATTCCACTGATGAATTTATCTATTATATTTCCTAATGGATTAATTTTTTCCCCAGAATCCCATTCCCCAATTACATCATCTGTTCCTCCAGAAAATGTTTGTCCCATTGATCTGGCTTTTTTCTGGGCATCACGTATTCCTGTTTCACTGTATTCAAATGTTTCTCCACCAACGGTAGGCATAGTTGTCTCCTAATCTATTAAGGTTGTAGTTAGTCTAGTTTACCACCACCACCGTTTCCAGAAGCATCAGTAGCATAAGTAATAGTACCACTACCATTAGTAGGAGCACGATTAATCTGATCACCTGACATTACTAGTTCTTCTTGTAGACTAGTAACATCTGCTGAAGTAACTGCTCTTGCTGTATTTGCACTTGCATCATCTTTATCTGAATCAAGTACACCACCCATGATTTCTTTAGCAGCTATAGTTCTAACACCACCTTGTACGTTTGCTGATGTATCTGCTTCAGCCGTAAGTTGTGATATTGTAACTCCTGCACTGGTAGAAGGAGTTGAGTCAGTTAATAGAGTAGATACAATCTCACCAAACTCACGCATACCTTTTTTACGAAGTATTCTCATTAGATGATATCTGTTGGGAGATCTTGCTGATTGTAATTCATATGTACCACCTGTTCCGGGTCCATATGCCGAGCTTGTCCAAAATTCTGTGCTAGTTGCCATCGCTCTTGTTCCTTGTTTTGCTAAATGACTATGTAAGGGTTATACTTATTATATATATTATACGACTCTTCCTGTCTCCGTTATCTAGTCAAATAACATATAAAAATACTCTAGTCAACTATTACGGGCAACGCAGTTGCCCGACTACTGTCTTATGTAACCTTATGTAGTCTTATAATTCCTTATAATTCCTCCTGAATATATTGTGAGAATTGCCCTCCCGGTACTTTTGCTAAAGGGGGTGACGAGTGATCTGATCCAACAGTAAGCGTTCCATTACCACCCCCCACTTTGGAAATGACGGGGGGTACTATCAACTCACGTACTGGGGTGGGTAAAGATTCCCGTTGTGGTAGACGCTGTACTTATTGCTTCTACTGTCTCGTAATATTTTTATTATTAACACTAACTTAGGAGATTGCTATGAACATCCGAACATGGAAACGGCCTCACGGCCACACCTTCATCATCGAGTTCGAGAACGGGCGCACTGGGGCCGAGTACGTTGGACTTAACCCCAAGACTGGGAAGAAGTACTCATGGACTCAACCCCAAGCCGTAGCTGCTGGGGAACAGTTCAAGACCGTTCACGGTGAAAATTGGGAGTTGAAGAACATCCGATATCACTACACGGATGCTGAGACTGGAAAGAAAATTGCACTCTTCAGATTTCACAACTTTGAGGCTTAATCCCAAAGAAAAGCTGGAGCCGAAATGCTCCAGCTTTTCATTCCTAACATGGAGTTCAACAATGTTGCACAGTATTGACTGTTACACTCTAAACGACTGTAAGCAAGCCTTACAGTCTAAATATATAAATGAATCCTTGAAGTCTCAGATCCTCCAACAGTATAGGATACTGAAACATCTAACTCCACATTGGAGTTGCAGACGAACCATAATCTATAAATAGATTATGGTTACAATAAAAACTGGAAGTTGACAGTAGTCAACTCCCAGTTTTTATTTTTTTCCCCCGGTAGTTGTCACCTCGTGATTGGTATTGCATGGATATTATGACAATTAGCATCAAATAGTGGTGTATATGCACGTACTAACAACTACACCCGTTACCAACCCATTACTAAACGTT
>VTLG01001746.1_pt1 | contig 44810 bp, 53 predicted proteins | sample 4694571 | NCBI WGS metagenome assembly VTLG01 (sample SAMN12604809, study PRJNA352737) | marine metagenome | biome: ENVO:00000447; feature: ENVO:00000209|ENVO:00000569|ENVO:01000036; material: ENVO:00002151; isolation source: viral sequences binned using virsorter ...
TTAATCCAATTTTCTTTTCTAGCAGTATCCATACCAACTGTAATAGATATTTCTTTACCAGTTTTAAGAATTGCGTGAGCAGTAACTTTTAAGTTCTCTCCTTCGCCCTCACTTGTCCAAGTAATAGGCTCTACGAAATTACCTCTTTCGTTTGCTAAAGCTATAGCAAAACTGGAATTAAAACCTACATTGCCGTGAATAACCTGTAAGTTTTGCAAGGCTAGAATTGGATTAACTTCTAATTGTTGTGCCATCATTAAGGCAACCATGCAATCTTCTGGTTTGTTTTGAAAATGGCTCGGTATCATTGTGCTTTTAGCAAAAGCTGTAGCAACTCTCCAAGTATGTTCAAACGACTTAGTGTCAGTTAAAAAACTTGTATTTTCTGTTTTTGTAATTTGGTTTTCTTTAGTCATTGTTAAATCGGGGTAAATCTAAAGTTGTAATTTCTTCGCTGTAACCTGTCCATTTGCCTGTCTTACGACATTGTGCAAGTGTGGCTAAGTTTTTATCAGCTACTCTGTTACCAGCATTAATCATGTCAGTACTGGCGTTATATACCGCAACTAAGTATGGAGGTTTGCTTTCTACTGCTATAAAGACAAACTGCTGTGCTTCCTCTATAGACCTTAAGTAAAATCCAGCTTGCACATGATAACGAAAATTGTGTACAGACTTTTGAAAGCCTAACTCACTAGCGTCACTCGTAGTTTTTAGGTCAACTATTAAAGTGCCGTCATCTGTATGAAAATCAGGTCTACTTTTACAAATCTCTCCAGTTTGTGAATCTTTCCATTGGTAGGATTGTTCAATAACACCACTCATATTTAAAATGGTGCTTGCTGCGGGGTGTTCTAAAACCCTTTGCTTCATTATTGTTAGACGTTCCAAATCATCTAATGATACAAAAGTTTTACCTTTTGCTTTGTCATCAAAACTATCCCAAAAGGCAATAGCACTTAATGTTTGATTAGATGGTTTTTTTGCGTTTCGTTGCGTGTCTGTTGGTCTTTTAGGTGCATTAGCAGACTCAACAATATATTCCTTATCAAATAACTCAGGCTCTAACACAAGAGTATGAAAAGCAGAACCTAGTATCATTTGTTTTGTAGGTTCTGGTATTACACGATTAGGATTAATGTATTTATCCCAATAGTGATAAGGACTTTTGTTTACTTCATCTAAATGACTTTTAGATACATAATCCAAACTGTGATAATCAGCATTGGACATTTTCTTTAAAGCCATCGGGCTTGTTTCCATAGTTTAAATTTGTAACCTATACGTTACAGTAACACATACCTAGAATATTAACAATATATTTAAAATATGACTTTTTGTTAACATAAGGTTGCCATATCTATAATATACATAGTATATTATAAATAAGGAAGCAAAGATGACTTCCACAACCCCCCAAGACAAATGACTTCATTCGACAAAGAACTTTTTAACTACCACGGAGGATACTTAACCTATACAGGCAAGCACACTCTATCAAAAAACTTCGAAGAAGTTTACAACATTGAGAACCTACACCCATCTAACGTCGGCAGACACGTTGACACATTTATCGCAAGATTTAAGTACAACCAAAGACCTTGGAAGAAGTGGGTTAACTTTATTTGTAAGAACTTCACTTGTGAAGAGTGGGTAACACTAGCTGAAACAGGTATGTGTCCAACAGACATAATAGAGTCAAAAGGTTATTTTGATGATACAACTGTAAGATGCCTAAGAGGTAGAGTTAAGTCTCAAAAGCAAATTATAGCTGAATTACAAAGACGACTAGAAGAGGCTACTAAGTAGCCCCTCTTCACATATATTAAATATATATGTTATACTAAACATAAGGGCGGCAGATGACCGCCCACTACCCCCTAAAGTAAATGACAAACGGAAACGTAACACTAGGTCTTGACCCACAAGTAGGCGACCATGCACACATTCTTTATTACTCTGATATTCACCCTTGTACCGTTATTAAAAGAACAAAGAAATTTGTTTGGGTACAAAATGACAACTATAAACTAGCTGAGGGTGAGAAACCAAACATTATTCCCGGAGGTTTTGCTGGTCATTGTACAAACCAAAGATCATTAAAATACGATTTTACAAGAAACCTAAAAGGCTCTATTTATAAGTTTGGCTTAAGAGATAATGGTCAATGGTGCCAATGTGGGGATCATTGTTCTAACCCAACAACACTAGGCAAAGGCTGGAGGGCATTTTATGACTATAATTTCTAATAAAGATTATTTATGTCCAAACGCAAAGACCACCCATCTAATATAAAACTTGAAAGACTTAAGGAGCTAAGAATACAAAAGCTCCTTAAGCAACTCCTTGATGTAGATTTAAAAGGAGTTGAACATAGACTAAATATAACAAAAGACTTTCGTGCAGAAATATTAGAAGGGGGTGGCTGGGCAACTGAATATGTAAGAACAACAATCGTTAAACATAATTGGCAAGTATCAAGACAGCAAAATTGGTCTATTAAGAATTTCGAGCCAGAATTGATTTTAGAGGTTGAAGAAGAGGAAACTTAAGTTTCATTAATGTTGTTACCCTTGCTTGTAATGTTTTAATTCTTTTTTCTAACTCATTAACTTTTATAAGTGATTGCATAATTACATGAGATTGACACGCATTTTGTTTCATTAATAATGCTGACAATGCTCTAAGTTCATTTAAATCTTCTAAAGCTAATATTCTTCTTATCTCAAGCTCAACTTCTAACTCGTCTTCCATTGATAAAGGTTGAGTAATAACTTCTACAATTTTTTTCATTAGTTTAATTTAGGGAACAACTGTTGCTCAAGCATATCAACAGCCTTATCATCTAATGTATTTGAGGTTTGCTTACAAATTGATCTAAGTAATTCAACAACTAAACGCTTCGCAGATGTGGTAGTTAGGAAACGTAAAATTATCGGCTTTAAAATTTTGTACATAGCGATTAATTATTCTCTTTAACTGTAGCAAAGTAAATTAATTACGACTTTTCCCTTCTAAACGTGCAACTGCTTTTTCCATTTGATTGATGCGATTAAAGATTTCTCTTATATCTCTTTCTCTTCTGTTGCTCATATTTGATAGCACCATTAAGAAAGCTGAAGCTGCTGCGCCTATCATGGCTGCTTGTATTTCTGGCATTTTTTTAAAATAATGACTATAAATAAGGGGAACATTACTAACTATTATGGCAGATACATTAAAAAAGAAAAATCCATTTCAAAAACTTAAAGAGGGTTTAGACGATAAAGAGGAGCAATTAGCAATTATTAGTTTATTTGTTCGACTTGGAGTGGTTGTATGGTCTGGATTTATTGTGACTTTAAACTACATAACTATTCCCGGATATAGTTCTGAGCCAAAAGACATCACGTTCCCTGCTTCCTTATTAACAGGTGCTTTAGCTACATTCGGCCTTGAGGGGTCTAAAAAAAGTAGCAAGAAAGACGAGAAAGTTGCAGAAAACAACGGTATGATTCAAACTATAAGGGTTGAGACTCCAATCAAAATTGAAGGAGCAGAAGTAATCGACCCTAAAAACACCAAATGAAAAAATTAATTTTATTATTTGCACTAGCAACACCCTTTCCAGTTCTGGCAGACATTACTCATTCAATCCAAAATTCTGTAGCTTTAACGGTAGGGGGTGCTACCACTAGCTCAGATCGTATTGGATCAGCTTTTGCAATATCTGGAACAGGTGTTGATGTAACTGATGGTACTACTGCTGGAACACTATCTGCTGGAACAATAACGTCAGGTGTTTACAGTCCGGGAACTATAGCTGCTACGCAAAACGCCACTAGCGGAGAGAGTTTTAGTTTTTCTCAAAGTTTTACCCAAGCTGACGCTTTAGCTACATCAGCACCCACTACTGGAGATGTACCTAATTTTTCTGACATAACATCTACTGCGGGAGGTACTGCTGGCTCATTAGCTGGTACTGTAACTTCTGCTGGAGTTGTTACGGTAACTGCGGGTGGAGCAAATACTGAAGCAGTTGGACAGGTGGTATCAACATTAAGTACTTTTTAATTTAATGAGATTGGTTTTTTGGTTGTTATTGGTAACGTCTACGCCATTACAAGCAATTCCAGTAATTCCTAATTTTCAGCAGGGAGTTTTACAGCAAAGGGTAGAAACTAAAAGTACAATACTTGAGGACATAAAAAGCTACGATATACGCAATGGATATGAAATGACAATAGGTGGTACAAATGTTGAAAGCAGTACTGGCAATATTACCCCAGCAGGTTGGACAAAAGTAAATACAACTATAAATGGAGTTGGAACTACTTATGTTAGCCCTGACCTAGAAACCAAACCATCATTTCAAATAGTAGATCAGGGAGCTAGTTTTAATTATTTTGAGACACTTGAAACTCCGGGAATTTCTAATTTTACTCACGTTACGAGGGAAACCACTATAGAAAGTATTACTGATAGCACATCAACATTTAGTCAATGAAGAGATACTTAGCATTATTATTTATATTTAGTAATCCTGTCTTAGCAAATTCAATTAATACGACTAGCAATTCTACTGGTTCGGTGGTCAATCAAGCTGTACAAGTAGTACCAAGCCGACAATTTCAATATCAAATGAATACTATTAGTTGTCAGGGAGCTACCCTTAATATCTCTCCATTTGTTTCTACGACCTATGGGTTTGGCTCCCCTTACGAACCGTATTTTGATAGACCAGTATATTCAACTAGAGATGTAGAAGGAGATTTTGATGATGACAACAACCCGACAGGTGATGGTGATGTTGATGAAGATTACAGAGGTGAGATTTTATATTTTGAGCAAGTAAGAACAGGAATGAGGTCATCAACCACTTCCATCAACGGAGGTATTACTGCTACTTGGTCTATACCACTAGACAGGACAGCTATTAAAGAATGTAGAAAAGCTATGAAAAATCAAAATGAATTATATGAAGCAAGTCTTGCAGCAAAGCGTTTAAACTATGAAATGAGTAGGGCAAAAACTTGTGCTGATAATTATAAAAATGGCTTCCGCTTCGTCAAAGGTAGTGAAATGGCTCAGATTTGTGCCGACATAGAATTAATAGAACCCGCAAATTTAGAACATACTCACAAAATTAAGTAAGCAAGGGATATTAGATAAAGCAATTAAACCGATATTGACTCAACGCCAAGAGGTTCGCTTAGTCTCCTTTGCTTAAATTTATTATACTTTCTTATCTTTTTTTTCAAACCTTTTTTTAATCTTTGCTATTAATTGTTTAAAAACTGGCTTCAAAACTCTATTAAGAAAAGGTGCTGCAACTGTAGCTGAAATTGTGGCAACTACTGTTATAGCAAATGTAGTAGATACAGTATTTAATGATGGCAAATATTTTTCTACTTTAGTAGTTGGAGAATATAAAACAAGACATTCTTTTGTTTCTTCGACATACATAAACCCTACAACTTTTTCAGTACCAGCAGTATTTAGATCGCCAATTCTTGGATTATTTTTTTTAGGATCAGGACAATCTGGGTCAGTTTTAGGTAAGTCAGGAGTTTTTGGGGTTTCTGTTTCTGGTATATCAGGTTGATTATTAGTTGGAGGTTTAGCGTCTTCTATTAAAATTATATCTTTTTTGTTATATTCCAAAGGTTCATAAAAAGGTAAAGCACAAATATAACTATTCCCAACAGGGTCGTCTATAAATAATTGACTATTTTTTGTGCCATCTCGCCTAATAGTAGTACAAGACATCTCAAATACTGGGGGAAGAGTATTTGTTATGTGTGGTGTATTTGGAATAGTTGCTTTTGGAATAACAACATTAGGAACACGAGGTATAGTAACTGCTGGAACAAAATCAATTGACGGCATTTAATCTATAAATGTCATTTCTTTTTTAGGTATTGGAATAGACTTACCTGTTATATCAGGTAAGGCATTATCTAAGACATCAGGCATAAGTCCAGATACTTGACCCATAATTTTTTCCATAACTTTGTCTTTAAATGCGTCAGATTTTAAATACCTGTATGTAAAGAATCCAGTACCAAAAATGCCCAAGATTGAGATAGTAACTAAAATAGTTAGTACATCAAGAATTTTTCTATACATATGTTTAAAGATGCAATGTTAAAAGCGTTAGTGCCTGTCACCATTATAACCTTCACAGGAATTATGGCTTTAGCTCCTCTTTATGTAACTTTAGGAGTTGTGACTCGTCAAATAAATTCTGGCAAATAAATGCAAGTCAAACCAATAAAGCCATTTAGTGGGGGGTGGTTACAAGCGAAATTAAATGAAGAGGAGATAAATCATTTATGGAAAATGTGCAAAACTCCTAAAGAAAATAATTACAAAGACCATTTAGCTGGACATAATTATAAAAGTCAACTTATAGAGGATAAAGACGATTGGTTTTGGGATAATGTTTTAACTAATTTATGTAATGAATATGCTTTTGTTTTTGGAAATATTGGAGAAAAAATACCAACTAGCCAAAATCACCCTTATCATTTACATTCAATGTGGGTAAATTATCAAAAAGAAAACGAATTTAATCCAAGACATAGGCACAATCATGCACTTTATAGTTTTGTAGTATGGATGAGAATACCAACTGATTTTCACGAACAACGTAAATTAGCGATAGCTGAATCAACTGTTAATTCAATTTCAAATTTTTCTTTTGATTATTTAAATATATTAGGCCAATCAATGACATTTGTTTATGAAATGTGCAAAGACGCAGAAGGTACTTTATTGTTTTTTCCAGCAGAATTAAATCATACAGTTTATCCATTTTACAAATGTAAAGAAGATCGAATATCAATTTCTGGTAATATCGCTATTGATACCAAGAGAGTTAATTAAACTTCGGTTTGATTAATACATTCAAACCATCCTGTTGCAATATATTTAGTTTGAGTTGGACTTGCAATCCCATGATGTGTATGAGTCCAGTATGCTGGCCATAAAACTAATCTTCCCTCTACAGCATTAGTAGTAATATCATAATTCGTAAAACGAGTACCACCTTTATCAGTAACAGTATTTAGATATACCATCCATACCAACACTCTCGATAAAGTACCATCATTTTCACAATGTGGAAAAAAATAACCTTGTTTTGGATTGTATTTTTGAATATTATAATGTGGAGTTAACTGCCAAGGAGCTACAACTTCATCTATTTCTTGATATTTTGTCTTATAATCTTCCAAATATTTTGCTAAAACAGTATTGAAAATTGTGTCAGGCAATGTCCAATTATTAAAGTTTAAGGTTAAATCGGTTGAATCTTTGTGTGCTTTATCTATAACACTTTTATTTAAAATTTTACCTACTGTTCCAGTTCTTAAATACTCACTTGGTGCTTTATTAAAAACTTCAATAATTGACTTACACATTTGAGGGCTAAGTGCATTGTCATAGATTTCTATAAAATTCATGGGATTCTAAACCCAAAGCTAAAACGATTACACATACTACCTACGCAATGCCAGAAATAAGGAGGTTTGCTTGGTACATAAAATTTTCTTAATGTAATTCCTTTATCGTCATAATCGGTAACTATTTGTTTAGTTATTGGATTTAAATACCTAAAAAATGATTGTTTATGTTTTGTAGCGTAAGTTATATAAAACCTCCAACAAGGGTTTAAATAATTAGTATGCCAACTCATATATCCAGTTTTAGGATATAAAAAATGACCACTAGCAGTAATATTTTTATTTTTAAATATTTTTTGTACTCTAGGTAATAATAATTCTACAGTTTTACTTTTGTTAAATTCAATAAAATTTTTATCAGTAGAAAAATCAATAAGATTGTCGGTATTTAAAATATCAACTGATGATTTCCAATTTTTTTTAAATACATATTTATTTTTAAAAATATTCTTAATGCAAATATCTAAAAAATCTTGATTTACTATATCTGTTATATTGTTTTTATCAAAACAATTACGTTCATAACCAAAAATCATGTTAAAAGGTAAGCATCTTTGTAATATTGATAAAATTTATGGTGATTGGAGAATTGATAAAAAGGAATATATTTGTCATGTATCCTTGCTATATCCATTTTTAAAAGATAAAAAATTAGTAAATTTTAAAGACATTGGTTGGAAAGGAAAGGACAAGAATCATTCGCTTGTTAAGGAAAGATATAATGCTGCTGATATAGGTTATCCCTGTATATTAACAAAGGGTCAAAATCCTTACAACTGTAAATACAGAATGATAGATGGTAAACACCGTATTACTAAAATGAAAAATATGGGAATAGAAGAATCAATATTTTATATAGTTGACTTTGATATTTTTTTTAAACTGTTACAACCCTAACTTCCCCTCTAGCACCAGAACCAGACCTTCCAGAACCACCACCTCCGGGAGCAGAGCCAGCGACACCAGCACCAGCACCACCAGCACCACCACTACCATAACTCACACCACCGCCCGGATAGCCATGATAAATTCTATAACCAGAACCACCGCCACCACCCTGTTGAGATTTTGCTCCAGCAGTTGCTGTTCGTCCACCATTACCACCCCCTCCACCTTCTCCAAAGCTATCTCCATTTGATGGAGCTGCACCATGATAATCAGTTCCACCATCATCATTAGTCGTTACATAAACTCGACCACCCTGTGCTCCTTGTCCAGTTCCATATACATGACCGCCAGCGCCACCAAATTGAAAAGCATTATATTCATTTGTGCTATGCTGACCTTTAGCACCACCACCAGCTTCGGCATTACCATAAGCAAAACTAGAAGAGCCACCAGCAGTACTTGTACCACCACCAGAACCAACTGTTACCGATACTGTTGAGGGTAAATCAGACAATTTAAAAACAAAATAGCCAAAGCCACCACCACCACCACCACCGCTAAAGTTGGTGTTACCTCCTCCTCCACCACCAGCACCCCATACATAAACATGAACGTGTGTGCCTGATGATGGCTTATTCCAAGTTCCGTTAGATGTAAAAACTTGAACATCACTTCCTCCGTCAGGGGCGGTTGTTAATGTTGTGCTGTCTCCAAAATGAATTGTCATGGTTTTATAAAAAGAATTTAAGTAAGTTTTTCTTTGTCAATAGCATCTTGAACAGTTTTTTCAATTTCTGCTACTTTAGTATTTGTGATGGCTGTTGTTATCCAACCTAAAATAATGCTTTCTCCATCACTTACACCTTCTTGATTTATTGTTGTCAAACTCTCAAAAGATTTAAAATCAGCCCCAACAGAAGCTTTATTTCCACTAAAAGTAGAAGTTACTGTTTCTACTTTTATTATTGACCCTTCTGTACCAAAACAAGCAGCCGTAGCCTCAGTGATGTAATTATCATCATCTGGATTGGTTTTTAAGGTGTCAAGTTTCCAAACAAATGTAGCAGCCATGTTTTTTACTCTGTGTCGTCAGGGGTTGCTGTTTCTGTAGGCTGTGCCGAATAGCTTGTATCAGCAGCATTAACAGTTAATTCTAAGACTTTTTTATTGTGTATATCTATCATATCTTGTATGGTTTTTTCAATTTTTGCCACTTTATAATCCATAATCCCAGCTTTTATCCAACCTACAATAATTGCTTCACCATCTGCTTTTTTTAAATCGTCTATTGTTTTAAAATCAGATCCTACCGCAGCTTTATTGCCCGGAAAAAAGCAAGATACATTCGTTGCTTTTGTTACTGAACCTTCTGTACCAAAAACTTTGGCTTGTGCTTCAGTTATATAATTATCATCATTTGGATCAGTTTTTAATAATTCGACCTTCCAAGTAAAAGTAGTTGCCATTGTTGTTTTCTTTTATTATATCTTAAACAGGAATCATGGCTATTTTAAATTTTTTACCTGATCTGTTATTAATCATAAATATATCATTTTCTCCTTCTTGTAAAGTCCAATCACCCCAAGAACCATCAACATCATTTGTTTTACCTTCATTAGAGAAGTGCATATCGTTTACATATAAGTTACTCCAGCGTTTTGATGATGAGCCTAAATCTATGCTGTTAGTTGTTGAAGGAAGTAGACTACTTGTAATTGCACTGGCTATAACAAAACTTGAAGCATGAGAACCATCTAATGTATCAGCGTCTAGCCCCGAACCTGACCCATCATTTCCAGCATGCCACATTGTATTACCTAAGAAGGTAATATCACTTGTAGTAAAGTAAAGAGTATTAGTTAAAGTAACAGCCGAACCATTAGCAGTTACATTATTACCAATCTCAAACATAAAGAATCCAGTAGAGTTATCTACTGAAGTTTCAATTCTACAAGAACTACCATTTGCGTCAGGAATACCAGCTAAGTGATTAAATGCGATATTTGCGTTACCGTATCCATCATTTATTGTTAAAGCTACAGAACCGCTACCTTTTCCAGCTTCAATGTAAGATGCGGAAGTTCTAAAAGTACCACTAGCGGAATCATTATTTGCATTAGACCTTAAAAAGCTAGTTGCTGCTATACCGTCTACAGTATCAGAATCTAAACCAGAACCAGCACCATCTACACTTTTGATTAGTGTTAATAAATCTGATGCCGATAACCTCGCTGCGGGTATAGTTCCAGAACCTAAATTACTAGCGTTTAAACTTGTAATATTACTTCCAGCACCATATAATTGATCTCCATAGATATTTGCAAATCTTGTAGCACTTGAACCAATATCGAAAGAACTGTCGGCACTTGCTCCAATATTACTTCTTACATGAACAACTGCGGCATCTGTACCTAAATAAAGCTTCCCTGCCGAATGATCTCTCCAGATAAAGTTTGTAGTGCCGTCTGTTGTATCCTCAACTATAAAGTCTGCATCACTAACATTAATTTCAGTTACACCATTATTAGTTCCGTTGCCTTTAACTAAAACAGATGCTTCAAGTCCATCTACAGTATCAGCATCAAGTCCACTACCACTTCCATCATTACCAGCATGGAAAACTTGATTGCTATTAATTTTTAGGTTGGCAAAGTTTCCTTCACAATATTGAATGTTTTGAGAAGAAAGAACCGCACCCCATCCATCTTCGTTTTTAATTACTAAACCACCGCCATTTGAGGTAAAAGTTTGTGCTGGCGCAGTAGCCTCAGTTCCATATTCAGTATCATCATAAAAGTTTTCATCAAATGCAAGTACTCCAGTAGCGTCCGTATAATAAGAAGTACTCATTTCTGAGTTAACAAATTTTACGGAATAAGTTGTAATTGGAGCCGTAACAGAACTAAAAGTTAAATTACCAGTAACAGTATCGTTTGCGTCAGACCTTATATATTGGTCAAGTGTAGGGATTCTTGCTGTAGCTAAAGTTCCAGCGTTTATATTTGATGCGTTTCTGTAATATGACCCATGTTCTCCATCTAAAGTATCAGCGTTTGAAGTAGTCGTAGCAACACTAACTGAATTAACTATAAATTCACATTCTGCTGCCTCGATTGATGCACTTCCATCTTCGTTGTAAGCATAGTTACCAATAGAAATCGTGTCATTGGCAGCTAAATAAAGCAATGTTTCTATTTTATTGTTTGAAAACTTACCGTATGAAGCACCTCTATCGTAATCGTAAGTTCTTGTGCTTTGTATTTCAGTTCCGTTCTTTTCAACGTATGCTCTAATTGTAGTTCTTGCTGAGGAAGTAGCATTTTCGTAAACCATATTTGCATAAACTCTGTACCACCCTGCTGCTAAAACAGTGACCACTCCTGATGAATGAGAAAATGCACTTGTATCGTTTGATTCTTCTAAATTAAAATTAACTGTAAATTCATTGGCTACACCTTCAACCATAGCGGTGCTTACGTCAGTTTTTAAATGACATACATGAGTGTCGTAGCTTGCTGTTGTTAAAACTGTATTACCTTCAACTTTAAAACTTCCACCTGATCCAATTTTTTGCCAATCTAAATCGTCACCACTTCCTGTGTGTACGAGTTGCCATTTAGTGCTGCTATTTTTTGTAAAGACTAAACTGTTTCTGCCAGCAGTATCAAAATTAAAATTAAAAGAAAAACCATTACAATTAAAAGCGTTAGTAGCATCTAATCTTGCGAAACTAGAAGCTTGAATATTATCTAAAGTATCAGCGTCTAAACCACTTCCAGAACCATCATTTTCTGCTGTCCAGACTGTATTACCTCTCCATGATAATCCTGTTGCACTTCCTCCAACAATTTGAAGAACATCTGAACCAGTACCGTTCCATGCTCTTAAATTTGTAGTAGTTACGCTGCCACTATGCCCATTAGGATAAAAATGTATATAGTTTGTAGTACTAGCGTGAAAACCACTATACCAATGACCAGACAACTGTAATGAACCACTTGTAAATGTTATTGCACCACTAGCAGTATCAGTAGCATCAGACCTTAAAAAACTTGACGCTTGAATACTATCTACAGTATCAGCGTCTAATCCACTACCAGAGCCGTCATTTCCAGAGTGCCAAATTGTATAAAAACTTGAGTTATCAGGTGAGAAAACAAAATTATCTTTTATATGAAGCGTTGCTGCATCTTCTTGGTTTTGTAACCTTAAGTACCCATCAGAGTGCCATTGAATAAATGCTTTATTAGTACCACTTTCTTGAAATCTTATATAAGGATCACCTCCATTTAGTACTAATTTTTCATCACCACTACCTGTAATTGTATAGTTACCATTCATTGTGTCATTTTGGTCTGACCTTACATAGCTACTACCATTAGCCGCATATGTATCAAGTTTTGAACCATCAGCAGCTATATCTCTGCCATCAACTGTTCCTGTAACTGTTATATTTCCAGTGACATCAATACCAGCACTAAAATCATGGTTTATTACAGAGGTAAGAGCAGTAGCAGTAGCAGTAAATAAATTAGCTGATGCAGTAGCATTTTGTAATCTAAACTGACCTGCATTACACAAAATTTTAAAGTCAGGGTCTTGATCGTTTTCAGCGAATGAAATTGATGGATTGGCAGATATAATTTCAAAGTTTGCAGATTGTAACTCTGTGTCAATTACAACCTTTCCAGCAGAGTTATTGTCAGTAAAACGTAAGTTAGCACCATGACCATAAATATCCCACTTACCAGTACCAGCACCAGCATACAATCTAATAAAATTACCACTACTACTACTTATTGATTTAAACGCAGCGTTTGTATTATTTAATTCAAAATTACCATTAGTATCAAGCCTAGCTCTCTCTGTAGAAGCCGTACGCAATACTAAATCAACACTATGTAGCGTTCCAAATGTTCCATCATTAATTATTTGTATTCCCGAAGTGCCATGAACTCCACAAGTTATTTGACCTGCACTATTAGAGATATTACCTGTTACAGCTAACGCTCCTGTTACATCAACACCAGCGTCTTTGACCCTTAATCTTTCTGCACTTCCAGTTGCAAGACGAATAGTTGTAGCTCTAATACCAAAGTCTGTATTGGCACTTTGAGCATCATTTACTGCTTGAAAACCTGCAACACTACCTATTTCCCCAATATTCCCAGCAAAAGAAATATTTTTGTTAGTTCCCATATTTAATAAAATAGTGGAATTATCAGCTTGTAATTTGTCTAAAGAAATTACTCCTACATTGGTTATATCGTTATCACCAAGACTTAAGTTTCCAGTTAGTGAGCCACCAGCAAGAGGTAGTTTGGTTGCTATTGAGTTTGTAACTGTTGTTGAGAAGTTAGCGTCATCTCCAAGTGCTGCTGCAAGTTCATTTAATGTATTTAATGCGTCAGGGCTAGAATCAACTAAAAGTGCTATAGCAGTTTGTACAAATGCTGTAGAAGCTAATCTTGTCGAGTTATCACTAGATGCTAAGGTTGTACACCTAACTGAACTTTTTAATGTATGTGCAGTATCAGTTAATGTGCCAAATAGCGTATCTCTTGTCGATATATCGACACCATCAACAGTTCCTGATACGGATATATTGCCTGCTACTGTAACTCCAGCAGTATTAATGAGGAATCGTTCTGTTGGTGTGATTACATCTGTACTTCCACCAGTTACTTCAGAATTAACATGAAATCTAAAATCACCATTATTTCCAAATGTCAGCATTGTACTGCCACCGTAATTTCCTTGAGTATATGTATAAGCAGAACCAGTAGAACCTGATGCAAGGTTAAAATTTAAGCTAAAAAATCTAGCACCACCTTGCCTGTACTCATAAATATTTAATCCTCTATCACTTGTTTGACCACCATCATCAATTCTTATTGCTTCCTGTAAACCATAATCCGTATTCGGAGAATTAGGGGTAGTATCTATAATTAACGTGCCATCTGTTATGTCAATATTTCCTGTGACATCAATACCAGCACCACAATCTAAATTACCAACTATATCAGTATGTCCATCAGAATTAATTTTAAATACAGTTGTATAAGTACCACTTAATAAGTTTTGAATTGTATAAGCACCACTTTCCGAGAATATTCTGTAATCTGGGTTTCCATCAGATTCATTAAATTCTAATATTGGTGTAGTGGAATTTATACTTACCTTTGAAGTGGTTGTAGTTCCTGTTGTAGCTATATTCTGAGAGCCAAAGTCAGGAGTAATTTTTGACCCTGCTATCGCTGCACTTGCGTTTACTTTTGAATTGACTATCGCACCATCAAGAACTACATTTACATCCGCAGCACCAGCAGCTAATTGAGTTGCTGTAATAGTATCGTTTGCAATTTCTGAAGCTGTTAATTTGTTAGATTGAAGTAAAGTTTTTATATCACTAGCTGTTTGATCTGCTGTCGCACCTGTCTCAATACCATCAAGTTTTGATCCATCTACAGATAAATCTCTGCCATCTACTGTTCCACCGACAACAATATTATTAGAAATATGTAAACTTCCACCATTATCTATCTCAAGATAATCATTTGTACCAAAAGTATCTGATTTAGATACTTTCCATCTATCTTCCCCACCATGTAAACCCGCTGACCAACTGTAAGTATCAGTTTGGAATCGTATTCTGCATTGATTATCCCCAGATGTATCGTGTAATAAAATTGTTGGATGTCCAGAGTGTTCAACAGTTAAATCTGATGTAAATGTAGGAGAAATTTTTGAACCATCTATCGCTGCACTTGCGTTTATTTTTGCGTTTGTGATTGTACCATCTGGTATTTTAGAAAGTGCTACTGAATTATTAGCAAGTTTTACATCTGTAATTGCTCCATCTGCAACTTTAGCTGTGGTTACAGAATCACTATTTATAGAACTGGCAACAATAGCGTTATCTGCAATTTTTGCAGTTGTAACCGCATCATTATCAATAGTAAAAGTATCCCCGCTATTGCTAACAGTAATATCTCCTTTATCACCGTCTGATACACCACCTCCCCCACTTACTTCGGCTACATTGCCATTATCTTTTTTAAGAAATATTTTTCCTGTATCTGTCCTTATAGCTAATTCACCGACAACTAAATCACTAGCACTTGGATCGCTGCCAGAACCCCTTTTAAGCTTAATTGTGTTTGCCATGCTGTAATCTCCCTAATGGTTTAGTCAACTATTAATATGTTCCTCCGTCAATATTAAAACCACTAACTGATTCATTTTCTAAAAATGTTACTAAATCTGAGAAAGCAACTTGTTTCATGGTGCCAGCATCATTAACAACCATACGATCAGCTTGAGCTAAAGTTGTTGCCGTAGCACTTGTACCTCCATCAATAATATTTATTTCTGCTGTTGTTACTGTCGCACCATCAAGTTTATTAAGTTCTGATGTAGCAACAGTTGCTCCGTCTAAAATTGCAACTTCATTTTGTGTTAAATCAGCTAATTTAGCAGCAGTATTTTGATTCATAGTTGCAAGTTCTGTTAACTTGTCACTATGTGGTTCAACGTGAGTACCAATAACTAGACCAAGATTTGTTCTTGCTCCTGACGCTGTGGAACTTCCTGTACCCCCATGTGCTACGGCTACATCAGTAGCGTTCCAAACACCTGATGAAATAGTGCCAACTGTTGTAAGACTAGATGTAAGGACTGTATTTCCTATAACTGTTTTTGATAAAACAGTTTCTCCGTCAATTTTAAAAACCTTACCTGACGCAAGTTCTAAACTTTCAGAAGATGTCCAACAATCAGTAGAATTAATCCAGTTAAATGTTTTATCAGTAGACCCTTTTAGAGTTATACCACCACCAGAAGCTGCCGCATCACTTGGAGAAGATGTAGCTCCAAGTTCAAGGTTTTTATCGTCCACACTCATAGTGGTGCTATTAACAGTTGTGGTCGTACCATTAACCGTTAAATTTCCTGTTATAACTAGGTTTTGAGTAACAGTAAATCCAGAAACAGAAGCACTACTAATATCAAAACTACCTGTAAAAGTTTTATTTCCTGATATTGTTTGTGTTCCTGTTTTATTAACAAAAGCACCATCTCCAGCAATTGCTAAAACAGATGATGCTGAACCTCCAGCTCCACCAGTTCCCTCTCCGTAATACAAGGTATTATCAACTTCGTTAAAAGCTAATTCTGCATTTTCTAATGAACTAGGTGCGCCAGCACTACCGCTAGTTCTTCTTTTTATTCTTACTGTGTTTGGCATGATCTTAAACTAGGTGAAGTAATGGCAGTTAAAAATTTTTAAAAATTTCCACCATCAGTGAGAGTAAGTGGAGTGACCGTAGCATCAGCTACATAGGAATTTGCGCTACTATTCCATCTAATAACGCTACCATCTACTTTATTTATATCACTTAATTCAAGACCTTTCGCACCTTGTTCCCCTTGAGTTATAACATGAACAACATTTGCCGTATTATCTACAACAATTTTATTTTTTAATTGGGTTACTTTTACTTCTATTGACATTATCTTGTATAGGTTTGATTTACTGTAATCTTACCTTTAAAATACTTATTTCTATCACCAGAACTGTTAATAACTACAACATCATAATGTAATTCATCTGGAAAATTAACTGTTTGTGCATCAGTTAAATTTAATTTTACTTTGCCTGTTGATTTGTTTACATATGTAACATTAAAGTCTGCGTATTTATGTTCACGTTCAAAATCCCATGCTGTACCTTCAACAGTTGACCCTGTTAAATCCAAAGGAACAAGAGTTTCGTTGTCAGGGTCAGTATTACTGTGAAAATTATAAGTCTCATCCCAATCTGTTGCCTTGTCTATATCAAAGTCATAAATAGCTGGGATTCTTGCCATTTTAGGTCACAGGTGCTTCGCTTGGTGCGTCCTCAGTAGGAGGTTCGATCTTATTATAGCCGTTAATTTCGCCATTGATAGCAGTAACCTCATTTTCAATTTGTTTGGCTTTTACCATTAACTCTTGATGTTCTTTAACAAGCTCTTGCCCTCTTGTTTGTGCGGCTTTTCTTAAATCAGAAATTTGTGACATAGTTAAATAAATTTATGTTTTTTTATTATACGCATTGTGCGTTACATTTCTACCTCTGTCCAGTTTATTTTATAAACCTTGCCATTTCTATTATTTTTTATAAATAAATTTTCTTCTCCCTCTTGAATTGTGTAATCACCCCATGTACCGTCAACATCATTTGCACCGCCTTTATTTGATAATTTAAGGTCATTAACGTATAAATTTTGCCACCTTGCAGAACTTGAACCTAAATCCCTGCTGCCAGACGGAACTACATTAAGATCAAAGCTAAAAGTAGAGCCATCACAATCTATTCTTCCAGCATGATCGGCTGTTGAATTATCTGCTGTATGAAAATCTATATAACGACCAGCCTCTAAAATTCCACTTCCATCCACAAAAGGTACTACACCCCATCTATTACCAGAGGCAGATGAACCTAAACCTCCTAACTGTGTAGCACTACCACTTAATGAACCAGTAATCGTTCCTGATACTGTAATACCTGATGCTGTTATATCTATTACTTTTGTATTATTAACTCCAATTCCAATATTATTTGCTCCTATTCTATACATTCCGCTATCTGTATCGTTTATAAAACTTACACTTGGATTAGCTTGCGAACCATCTCTTGCCTGTAATTGATCTTCTAAAATTACAAGACAATCAGTAGTATCTTGTACTGAACCACTATTAGCAACATTACTTCTTAATCCAAACCTAAACTCTGCTCCAGAGGTGCTGTCAGTATTTACAGTAATTCTTGCTGAGTTGCCAGCTTGTTCTGGGATACCCTCTACATGATTCCAAGTAATGTTTGCATTTCCATAACCGTCATTAATAGTTAAAGCAACACCCCCAGAAGCTAGTCCAGAGATAATGTGACTATTTGTTGCTATAACACCCGCTACATCAAGTGGATAATTAACAGTTGTTTTTAAAACACCTAAACCAGTAGATGTAAGACGTAGATAATCACTTGAGCCAGCCCTATTTCTAAATCTTTGAACGTCTGCGTCTATATAACTATCATTTGCGTCTGTTCCAAATCTTGCATATCCATCATTATTTTCAACTCTTAAATAAACAGCACTATTAGTAGCTTGTTTAATATGTAAGCTATCATCTGGGTCTGTAAAGTTACCAATAGCAATACTACCACCACTATCAACACACATTCTTGTAGTGCCTTGTGTTGCTATTTTTATATCTGCTACATCTTGTGTTTCAATTAAAAAATTACCTGTTCCATTATGAGATATAGTCGAAATACCGTTAGTTCCAGTTGCCCTAGCTATTTTAAAAGCTGAATTTGCTGTATTATCTGAATAAATTTCTAAATTTGAAGCATGATTACCACCGCCAGATTTTCCTATTTCTAATGTAACTGTATCTGTGCCATTTGATATTCTTGCGTTTCCATTAACATGAAGCTTTTGCTGTGGGTCAACTGTGCCAATACCGCACTCACCGTTTGACTCGATAGTAAATCTATCTTGACTGTTTGTAGTAAATCTTATTTCGTTAGCTGCTGGTCTATAAAAGCCATTAGCAGGTGCAGTTGTTCCTGTAACATTAATTCTTGCCCCTTGTACTTGACCACTTGCATTAACAGTTGAACCACTGACAGTTCCTGTACCAGTAATAGTTCCGGCTTCTAAATTTACAAACTTGTGAGTTCCGCTTGCACCCTCTAATCTCTCCCAATCATTATTATTAGAGTTACGTCTTTCAAAATAACCAGCACTATTCCACTTAATAGCTCTTACTGGATAAGAACCTGTAAATGTTGCACCACTAGAAAATAAAGATGCTACTTCATTATCCCTTGCTTTTAACTCGGTAATAAAATTTGTATATGTGCTTGTTAAAGCTGGTTTTGTAAAGTCGGCCATTTAAACTCCTCTTACAGTAAAGTTAACAGTTCCAGCAACACCTGTGCCACTATCATTAAACAAGAATACTTTAAATCCATTCTGTGGATTTGCACTATCTACAAAATCATAAATAGCATATTTAGCACTTGTGCTTGATGGTGTACCTTGTATTGTTAATTGAATTGAATCAACATCAATAAAAGTTTCTGTAAATGTAATTTGTTTGCCAGAACCTTGAGATTCTGAAGCAGTTACATCTACTCTACCTTGATCTGTTTTGCGTTTTAAAAATGTTTTAACACGAATACTGTTTACTTTAATTAAATCATCATTATTAGCACCAGCAAAAGCATATTGAATTTTTATATATCTGAAATTTTGACCTAGAACATTAGCATTACCCGATCCCTTAGATGTAAAAGTTGAATTATCTGGTGATGTAAATATATGTGGAGTAATAGTTAACCCTGATCCAACTGTTTCAGCAGACACTAATCCAATACTTGCCTCAATTCTAGTGGAATCAATTGTAGCACCTGTATCTATGACTTCTTCGTAACTACCTGAGTTTTCACTAGGTAAAGCATAAATAGTGGAGCCACCATAAACACCAAAAGTCCTAGACGAATCATTGTTATTTGGGTCAAAATGTTGCTTCCAAGTTCTGTTTGAATCAATACAAAAGAAAAGGCCATTACCATCTGCAAATCCATTTACGATTGTACCGTTAAATGTACTAGCAAAATCTTGCGTTAATACAAAATCTGGCGGTTGATTTACTTCAGATACAACAGAATTTTGAGTACCTTCGTTTCCAGCAGTATTAACTGGTTTTAAAATATACTCAAATTGACCACCTACCTGCTCAAAAACTGTTGTAAAAGTTCCTAATTTTTGACCAACTAAAGTGCTTAAGTTATTTCTATATACATTGTAATGTTTTATTGGTAATTGATCTACACCAACAGCACTTTCTGTCCATCTTAATAATACGTTGTTATCAATAACTTCATCACTTAGATTTGTTACTGCAGATGGTATAGATACAGTAAAATTAACACTAGCTAAAGTGCCATCATTTCCATTTATATCAACTGCTCTTACAAAATATTTTTGCGTTGCATCTGTCCAAGTAACCTCTTCAGTAACAGATGTACCGTTTTGTTGAAAATCGGCAGTACCAACAGATGTCGCACCAGCATTTTCTCTATAAATTTTATAAAAAGCAATTGGCAATCCATTTACCTTTCCGCTAACAGTTGGCAGGCTTACTTCATTCCAACTTACAAAGGCACTAGCCCCTTTTATAACAGCGGTAAAATTACTAGGTGCTGGAGATGGACTTACTGATACGTCAGGATAATTAGAAATTCCAGTACGACCAACATTACCAACAGTACCGTTTGCATCTCTAGCAGCAACGAAAAAACGTCTTGATGTCGTGCTATTTAAAACACTATGGTCAACGTCTAACAAATAACTTTCAGAATTTATTACGTCTACAGCCGTAGCAGTACCAAAATCAGTATTATTAATATCACTTGCCTTAATAACATAATCTTTAATCTTTGTAGCTCCTTCATTAGGTTTTTCCCATGAAAGCCTAATTTTGCTTCCTTCATAAAAATATGAAATATTAGGTGCGTCAGCTTTAGAAAAAGCAGCAACAAGTGTTTTATCAGTACTTTCTCTACCTGTTATATCCCTAGCCCTTACCTTAAATGTTTGATCTGTTGACCATGTAACAGGCAAAGTAAAAGTTAATGAGCTTGTCGTAGCTATTACTGATCCTCCTTGCCTTATTTCATATTCTGCAATAGCAAATCTATTTCCGTTAATTGCTGATGCACTCCAACTTAAAATGTAATTATCATCTTGATAAGAACCACCTAAAGTAACAGGAGCATTAGGATTATCAAAAGAAATAGTTGTTGTTCTCGCAAGTTCACTTTCATTACCATCATCATCAACAGCTTTAATAGAATATGTTTGATTTACAACACCACTTGCTGGAAGTGTAGGTACAACAACTGATGTCGCCTTATATTCTCCTAAAAGAGTGCCACTACCATAAGTTCCCTCGTATATTATGTATCCTCTTATATCCAGATCAGCAAAATTAGGATGTGTTGCTACTATTGGAGTCCAAGATAAAACTACTCCTAAATTAGAATCTAAAGATGCAGCGAAATCAGAATTAACTTGTGATGGTTTTGCATTTTTACCTACTACTTCAAAAGCAGTTTTAGTTAAAGGTGAACTAGATTTTTTACCTGATGCACTAATACTTCTAACCTCAAAATCAAAAAACGATTTGCCAGTTGAACTACTTACGGCTATATCATCAATTGAAAATGTAGGGCTTTGTATTTGCACCATTTGATAACCACTAGAATCTTTTTGGTATCTCACCTCATAACGATTAACACCAACAACAGGTTTCCAAGCCAATAAAACACGAACTTTTACTTGATCTCTGTATTTGTAAAGCTGCTCAATTGGATATGTAACACCCCCTGTATCAGTAGCCCAATCACTAGGGCTTACTGGTATTAAATCTAAATTAGTAACATCTCTATGCTTTATAGTTTCTAATTCTTCTACTGCTGCATATTTTGATTCGTTATGTAATACGGCTGTAACTGTATAAGTAAAATCATCACCCTCTTCTACACTTACAATCTTATAAAGTTGTGATTGTATTGCTGCACTTGTTCCAGTAGTTTCTATAACCCAAAAAGATCCGACATTTGGATCAGTATTTTGAAATGTATCAGTATAAACAGGATTTGGTTGTCTAGTGTTATCTAGGAATGGTTTATTGCCACTAGCATCATTAATTTTCTTTTGAAATGTGTTAACTACAGTAATTTCTTTTTGTGTTTGATTTATATTTGATATTGTTTTTTGGCTAATTTGTCCATCAGGTAAGATTACTGTTAGCGTACCTCCTAAGCCACCTGTTAGTACTGGTAAATCAACTATATTATCTATTCCTATAACACTATTGCCACTATTAGTTGCAACAGATGTTATTTGTCCACCCCTACGAACACCTGATTTAACTGGGTCTTGTACTTCTATAATTTGTCCGGGAGTTAATAAAGCACCTGATTGAATAGTGGTTGTAAAAGATACAATGTCTGTTTCAGTAGCTAAAGTTGTTAAAAACCATTTAGCCAAACGTCTTGCTTGATGTCTGGAAGTTACACCAAAACTATCAATATTTTTTGTAATAGCTCCGTATTTAAGCAAAGCATCATTATCAATTACTTGCTCGTAAGCTGCGTCACGCAACTCAACGTCAAAATATTTAACTACTATTATTGTTGCTCTTGTTTTTGACCCACTACCAGAATAAGAAAACCCATCATCAGTTACGTTTGCATTAGTAAACAAATATGAAGGGTCTATACCAGCTTTATCTTGAATTAAACTTATGCTTCCCGATACATATAAAGGCATAGCTCTAAATACCGAACATAGGCTATTTATGGTTTTAAATACATCTTGTCTTGTTTGTATATTTACGTTTAAACTAAATCTTGGTTCAGTAATTGTTTGAACTACACCAGTACCCAATCTGTCTTTAAAAGTAACTAGCTGAGATGAATAAACTGAAGCAGCGTAAAAACTGTAAACATCTAATTGATTTGCTTTTATAAAATCCCCACACCCATATCTTTCAGATGTAAGCAAGTCAAACAGACACCAAGCGGGGTCTGTAGTCCATTGCGCTGACCCTAAAGTACCATTAAAGACATAATTAACTGGATATATTATTCTGCCGTTATCTGGGTCAACTGTTACTCCATTTGGAATTTTTACTTTAATACCTTTTACCAAATATGACCGTCTAGGAACTGAATTAAATTGCTCAGCATCAATTCTTAACCCAACTATTGCAGAGTTAGGATAATTAAACCGTTGTCCAAAAGTAACTGTGCCACTTGTATTTAAGCTTTGTGTATGTTGTGCTTGAAATTTAATATCAGGGTTAGTTGTATCTAAACTCGTTATAACTAAATTTGTATTATTACTATTATTAAATTCACAACCAATACTATCCCCAACTTCTAATAGATGTGGTGTTGATGATGTAATAGTAATTAAAGTACCAGCACTACCACTTCCGTTATTATGTGTATATGTTCCTGATAAATCATTAGCTTGATGCTTAATTAAAGTGTGTGATGTAACGTAAAATTTACTGACATGACTAATAAAACCGTCATTGTCATTCATAAAAGTAGTATCACTAGCTGATGTCCTACTAACTTTATACCTAACAGGAAAATCACTAGCACTTAAATTACTTAAGTCAAATACATATTGTTTTTGATATAAGTCTGCTGTTCTCCCTTTAATTTTTTGATCTGCATTACCATTAACAGTTACAGAATTATAAGCACCATTAGCTAATGATCTTGTAAATTGAAAAGTAAATTCTGTACCTTGTGTATCTCCATTATTTTTAATTTTTTGCAAACTAGGAACACTTATTAAAAATAAGACTTGATCTACACTTGTATCAGTAATAGTAAATGTTTGTCCTGTACTGTCTATTTCAACTCCACTTTGTGGATTAGCAATAATATTAGATGCTTTTTCAAAACCCTCTAATACTGGTTGATTAGGTGTACCATGCTCAACTCTTACAATAAGGTCATCAAAATTATCAGTTCCATCAGCGTTTTTTAAAGGAGTATTATTAAAAAATATTGACCGCATCCATGAGTTAGTAGCACCACTTACAGGATTAACAAATCCGGGATCATTTAAACCTGCTATTTCTCCTTCACTTATAAGATCAACAATATGACCAAAAGACCTACTATTTAGAGAATCGGGGTCAGTAGATGGAGTGCGTGAACCACCTCCGCCTCCTTTTCCTCCTCCGCCACCATAACCAGCAATAAATTTATCCATTATGCCTCTATATCATTTGTTTCAATTTTAGTTGATATAGGAATAGACCCAACCAGAGTTTTTCCATATACGACAGGAATTGCAGTTCCACTTCTGGTCGTTTGCTGCACCCCACTAAAAGAAAATGATTTTATAGGGTCAGATTCATCATCTGGCAATTCTGGTGTAGGTGTTAAAAGACCTGCAACCCCACTTAAAACTAATAATAGTCCAAGTTTTCCAGCTAAAGCACTTACATTTAAAGAGCCAAACATCAAAGAACCCGCAGTTTTACCAAAAATACTTTGACCAAATACAGCAGTTCCACCACCTGTAAACATTGCAAATCCTATTAGTGCTACTCCCGCTATTATTTTCCCAATATTACCAGCACCAGCTACAACAGGAATTATCTTTACATCTAATCCACCACTAGGAAAATCTAGTAAATCTTCATCAATATTATATTCACCAATAAAAACCTGATAATTTTTATTTAAAATATGTTTATCTAAACCAATAAAATTTGACCTTAAAAAACGTATTGCATCTATTGGTCTATTTATTACAGCTTCAAACTCATTTTGTCCATTACAAAACTCAGCTAAGTCACCATATAATTTTAATTTACTTAACATAACGCAACCTCTTTCCTGTACATTTTACAAGCCATTCGCCATAAAAATCTTTTGAACTAAGTCTACCCTCTATGTGATGTAATACCATCTGCTGTGGCAATAAAAATACACCAACATGATTTAAACCTTGACTATTAATTGAAAATAATAAACTATCACCATGTTCTAATTCTTCTGTATGATCTAACTCTCTAAAACCTGTATCTTTAAAACATTTATCGAAATAAGGATTAATACGAAAACTGTCAGGGTTATTAGGTCTTTCCCAATCCCTTAATTTTATTCCTACTGATTCATAATAGTCTTTTACAAGTGTCCAACAATCATGAACCCCAAAAGCATAACTTCTTCCTATTAATGGTGCTTGATAACCTGTTGGTTCAAATTCATGCCATTTATTTAAAGCAACAGCATATATATACCAAATTTTTTTTGAGTTTTCACAAGCAGTTAAGTCGGCAGAACTAGGATATGGGGTTTGGTAAGGGTGACTATGAAAAACACCTACAACTTCACCTAAGTCCTCAGCTTTGGCATAATCCAAAGGGTTAATAATAAAATGATCGTATGGATTAACTGCTATATTTTTACAATTAACATATCTTTCTCTACCTTTAATAATTACTACTAAACCGCATACTTCAGATGGAAAATTATCTCTTGCGTGTTTTTCAGCATCAGTTTTCCAATTACTCATGAAATGAACCAACTCCGGGAAATTGTCTTGGTAAAACTTGTCTTTTTGGTATTTTTACATTTGGTTGATCTATTATTGCACTTAACTCAAATTCAACAATTTCTCTGTTCTCCGTTGATTTTCGATCAATTACAAAAACTTGATTTCTACTTGTAGCATTTACATTAGCAGTTGGATTAACATAGGCATTACCAATAGTTATATTATTGCCCATATTGTTTCCATGCACAGTGCAGTGATATTTTAAAGTTGATGGTGCGTTTGTAGGTACAACAAAGACAGTTTTAGCACCTGATGAACCAGCAGTTCCACTAGCTGTTATACCATCACCATAAGCAGTATCATTAGTTTGCCTAAATCCTATAGGATGGTTTGTATTTGTAGAATCACTCTGGTCGAAAGTATATGTACCTCCTTTAACTAAAGTAATTGCTGGTTTTGTTACTCCATCAAGTGCAAAAACATTACTTCCGCCACTTTGTACAACAGTTACATCATAAGTTTTTAATACTGGAAAATTAACAGAATCTAAAAACATTGCTAAAGTTTCAATTCTAGTCACCCTTGCATTTAATAAATCATTACCAGCAGTAATTTTATTAACTTCAATTAATATTGTTGATACTGTAGATAACAAATTACTAACTCTTAATACTGGCCTAGCAATAGAGTCATTGCTTCCACTTTTTTGGTCAAAACCCTCTGCTTCTATTGGCATTGGATTATATGTTTTACTATTAAAAACAATTGACCCTGCCCCTGCTGCTGTCATACCTGAGTGCCAGCAGTATGTGGTTGTTATGTTATCAGGATTTCCTGTTGCGTAATGTGTGCCTTCTACTAACTCAAGTTCAAATAAATGGATAATTGAACTTGGATCAGGTTGTTGTAATTCATTTATAAAGCTATCTGTCATGCTTCAAAAACTTCTCTAAACTCAAGTTGTATGTCGTTTAAATTGTAGGCCTTATTATTAACTCTAGGATTTTCACAAGTCCATTTACCTGTAGCACCATATGGTGGAGTCCAACTAAAAGCCTTTGCCCCATTATTACCCTTTAGGGGGTCTGATAAAAAATTTAAAATATTATTTGTATCTGTAGTTGATCTATTGTTAAAAGGTAATGTCCAAGTCCTTCTTGATGGATTAATACCTTTAGATAACCTTTGCTCGTAACCATCTCCTAAAGCTACCCTAATAACATTATCTTCTATAGATAAAGTTGGTGCAAAACTAGGACTTACGTTTGAGCCAACTGTTGATTGATCGAATGTAGCCATTATGTATAAAGTATTCCTCCCGGACGTTTCTGTTTAATTAATTCAGCTTCTATAGCTGTGCCAATCATTTTCCCAAGTTGGCTTGCTTTCATTGTATTACCTTGAGCAGTTGTACCACTAGCATTAACAGATACGTTTACAACATTACTACCACCGCCTTGTGCTGTTACACCTAACTTGCCATCACTACCACGTTTCAAAGGCATTATTGCTTCAGCACCCGCTTCACCCATCAAGCCCATTCCATTTTTCATAGGAAATAGGGTGGGACGATTAACAATTCCTCCCATAGCATATTCCTGTAGATGTTCTCCCCCACTAAAAACATTGCCTTTAGCAGAACCTACTTTAATTCCAAAAGCACCTAATAAAGGACTAATTATTGCCGACCTTATAACAATTCTCGTAATATCAGCGATTATTGATCTTGCTAAATCACCAAAAGCTAATTTTCCTGTCATTACAAAATTTACTAAAGCATCTTCCATACCTTGTAAAGCATTAGCCATTGCACTTTTAACTTGACCTGCTACATCTGATGCTTTTTTTCTGTATTCTTCAAGTGCATCTTTCATTCCACTTAATACTGATTTTTGTTTATTACCAGTATCTTCGTCGACTCCTCCACCATCAAGATTTGATTCGCCCTCAATTATATTACTTTTTGGTGGTTTAACTTCTGGTAACGTAATTGTAAAGTCATCACCTGCTGGTCTATTGTTTTTACCAATTAAAAATTCTCTTAAAAATTTTGGCAAAGCGTTAAAACTTAATATTACATATCTATAAAGACCATCTCTTACCGCTTTAAAAAAATTCATTATCTCATCTTTAAATTTAATTATTAAAGCAGTTAATGTACCAATTCCAGCTATAGCAAGAACAATCCACCCGACAGGGTTAGTTGCGTTAAAAATTACATTAGCAGCAGCAGCTAATTTAGTTCCAATTGCTAATTTAGTCATTAAAGCACCTATTTTTCCAAAGATTAAAGCTTTAACTCCTAAAGCTGTAAGAGTTGTCATGGTAATTTTAAGTGCTAGTGCAGCTATTCCCGCAGCAGCTAAACCAGCACCGAAATCTTTTATTGGTTTAGGAAGTTTAGATATGTCAGTTAAAAATTGATTTAAAAGTTTTGCTAGTGGGTCTAAAACACTTATAAATGCCCCGCCAATTTGATTAGTTAATATTTCAAAGTTACCTCCTAAAACTTTTGTAGTTAGGGCAAAACTATCCATATTTTTTCTAGTCTCTGCCGATATTCCACCACTATTTCTTACAGTATCAAACAATTTTTCTATACTAATATCTGTTTGATTTAATAGGGCTAATATTTTACTACCTTGCTGTTGACCAAATAATGCTTTAGCTATTTCTGCTTTTTGACCTAAATTGTCTATAGACTTAAAGCCATCTCTTAAACTAATAATAACTTCGTCCATAGGTTTTAAATTACCTTCGGCATCTAAAATATCTGCTCCTAAAGCTTTAAATGCTTTTGATAATTTTTGATTACCTTTTGTTAAACCTAAAAGTTCACCTCTAGCACCTGTTGCTGCTCTTGTAATTCTGTCAAATACTGATCTTAAAGCAGTACCAGCATCACTTCCTTTAATACCGCTATTTGCTAATAAAGCTGTCAATGCAGCAGCTTCGTTTATATTTACACCAAAGGTTCTAGCCATAGGTGCTGTATATTTTAAAGATTCCCCTAAATCCAAAATACTTTGGTTTGAACTATTGGCTGTGGCAACTAAAACATCAAGAATATTACCTGTTTTATCGGCAGATAATCCCATAGCTCTTAGATTATTAGATGCTATAGAACCCATTTCTGCAAAAGATACATCAGTAGCTTCAGCAGCAGTAACAATATCAGTTAAAGATATTACTATTTCATCTGCCTCAAAACCTGCTCTTGATAATGTAGTTGCCAACTCTGCCACTTGTGTAGGAGTACCAGCAGCTACTTGGGCTGTTGCATTTACAGCCTCTGTAAGTTGATCTCTATTGCCACCACCTTCAATAGCAGCAGCTTTTGTAACTTCTGCTTGAAAATTAGATGCACCACCTACAATTCGTCTAATACCTCTACCTAAACCTAAAGTAGCAACAAGACCTGCTAATTTTTGTCCAGTACTAGCAGCCTGTCCATCTAAACCTTTTAATTTACCTTTTAATCTATCAATTTGATTACCTAATCTTTTATAAGCCTTACCACCAATATCAGTTCTATCTCTTAATAAAGTTAATGCTCTTATATGTTCTCTTAAACCTTTTGTTGTATTACCAGCAGCCCTAGCCATTCTATTTATCTCTATATTCATTTTACCTAGCTGTACTTTGCTAAGTTTTGAGCTAGTGTCTAAACCCCTTAACTGCTTTTTAAAATTATCAACAGATTTTGCACCTTCAACTTTTGCCTTAAGTTTAAAAGTAGTATCTAAATTTAAAGCCATTATTTCTTATCCTTGTTCATGTGTATCATAGCTTCACGTTCCATGACTTGAATATCCTCAAAAATTTCTTTACGATTATCTATATCATACATTTCAAATAACATTTGTAAAACATTATAATCAAACCCAATTACCCCTCCCATAGTAGTTCTCCATTGGGTCATCATTCTAATAAATATTTCAACTGACATCCAATGCTCTTCCCATACTTCAAAATTTTTTTCTGTTCTTTGTTCGGGCAGCCCTTTAATACCTAAAACAGCAGCATCATCATGCGACTTATCTTCTACACCTCCATTTAAGAGATGGTCGACTGCCCCTCTAAGTTTTTTAATTTCTTACCTGTTTGTCCTTCATAAAAACTTTTAACTAAATAAAGACTTAAAAAAGGAATTTCCAATAAATTTTTTAAATTTTCTTTATTAAAAGGTACTTCTACTTCTGTACCTTTATCATCTTCCATGTAAACTTCTTCCCACCCAACAATAACTTTTTCGCATACCTCGTTAGGGTCAAAGTCGCTAGGCAATTCATTTCCAAACTTATCAACTTTTGGTGCTGCCTTTTTAGACATTTCTATTAAAAATTTTTGTGGCATACGCTTAAAAACTGCCTTAAATTTTACTTCTGCAAAATCATCATCTACTGGATATTCATAATCAACTGTCCATTTAAAAGTTTTAACTTTGTTAATAATTAATGCCATAAAAAAAGGTTAAACCATGTAACGCACAGTTTAACCCTTATTTATAAAAAGTAAATATTTAATTATGCAAAAACTAGGCTAACTTCGTCATTACCACTATTAGGAACTGCCGTATAAGCTAGGTCTAACATATCTATGTCATCTACAGATGCGTATGCTGGTGCTGTAATGTTTGCTTTTGGCATTGATACTGTAACCTTATTTCCATCAGATTGACCATGCTGAAATGTATTGTTACCACTTAGGTTTGATGTTGCAGCAGTAAAATAGTTTTTTGTTGCTAATGGTATGTTCTCAATTTGAACAGTTCCAGACGGCGCACGATTATTTAAAATAATCTCTTTTGTACCGCCAACTAACTCACGATAAACAATTTCATTATTCATTTCAAATGAAAATGTATTTAAAGCTGCTGAATAACCTTGAAACTGAAAACCAGTTGTAGTTCCATGTTTAAAAACTAAAGGGTCTGCTTGTTTTTGAAATGTACAAGTTGGCATAGTTGTATCTGTTGGTTCATTATATATACCTGTCATTACGAATGTAATTGTAGGTATAGAGCCAACTTCAGCACTTAAACTAAATGTTCCACGACATCCTGTTAATTTATGTTGTACCCCATCAGCGTTATAAACAATAGTGCAAGAATCAAATCCACTACTAACAGGTGCATAAGTTACGGAAGTACCACTAGCAACAGTTTCGCTAAGACCGCAAGATGTAAGTAGTGGAGCTATTTGTGGTGCTACCCCTTTTGTTTTACTACCTGCCATCTCAACTGTAATTGTTACTTGAGCTCTTGTATTTGCTAAGAGTGTATCGTAATTACCAAGATAACTTCTTATTAAATCCCTAGACACCTCATCACTTTGTATTGGTTCAATTGATAATTCTGTACAAAGAATTGCGTTTTGCGCCCCTGATGCGGTGGGGTCACTTCCGTATGTACTTTCGTCTTTAGCAAGTAAAGCTCTTAGTCTAGTTTTCTTTGGCATCTGAGGTGTCCTCTGTTGTTAAAGATTCTGTTGGTTTGGCTGGTTGAGTTTGCCTAATCAGCTTCCTCTTTCCAGTTTTAGGATCAATAAGGTAAGAACCCCCTTGACCTGCGTACTTATCTTCCATAATAGCGTTATTTATGTGGATAAATCAGCAATTGATGTCTGATATATAATAATATAGTCCAAAGATACCACTCCGCTAGGTTGATCTCCATCTACTAAGTCAAAACTTACGTTTCTTGGTTGTATATCAATAGCATTACCGCCTAAAGTTACATCACTTACTAATTTTGTATGTAGAGATTTAATTATTGGGTCTGCTGCTTGGTCAAGTGTTTTTGTTTTTGACCCCCTTGTAATAATACTTAACCTAATTTGTAGAGTCCATTGTAAATTATTTCTTCTAAGTTCACAGTTATCGGTAATAGGTTCATAAATTAAAACAGCACCCTCTTCCCTTGATACAGGTGTAACCCTGCTTCTATAAATACGAGTTCCTAAACCAGTAGTGCCGGCAATTTGAGTTTTTATTTTGGCTAATATAAGTTCTCGTTTAGTACTCATGTCTTGCTAAGTGTTATTTCTGTTAATTTACCGTCATCTAATAATCTTTGTCCTTTAACTTCAAAAGCAGTTTGTATTCCGTTAACATCAGTTTTTATAGTTTCACCAATTTCTAAATCTGTAAAGTCTGTTGTTTTTACCTGTAAAACATAATCAGTAGAGTAAATCATGTCACCCGATAATATTTGATCGGGCATATCTAAAATCCCAATTTTTGTTCCACCAGAATAAGAAACCTTTTGTCCAAAAGGCTCTTGTAAAAATACATCTAAATCGGAATCAATGTAAGACATGAGAAAAGCCCCATTAAGGGGCTATATATATTAACCGTATTTTTTAAGTGCTAAAGCATTAATATTAAAAGTAAAAGATGGAGTAGAACCGCCAACTGTTTGTACTATTTTAATGTAACGCTTTGCTTCGTCTTTACTAAATGTGATTACTTGCATTGATGCAGAATCAGTTACTTGAGTAAAAGCTGCTCCACTTAAATCACCATAAGTACCACCACTAGCGTCAGAGTCAGTTACTTTGACATCTAATGTTGGACTAGACCCTGTTCCAGCAGCACTTGTAAGAATTAAAGAAACATCACCGTCATATTCCTTTAAGTCTATAGCTGCTGATGTTGCTGTACTGGTTACAGCAGCAGTAGCCACACAAGAAAACAATTGTAATTTTTCAAGTGCTTGTTGAATGATCGCCATTTTTTTTAAGTTGTTGAAATTGCAGTTTGGATTTCAGTTATTAACTCGGTTTTGGTTTTTGTAATGTCTAGCTCTAATCCAAGCTCTTTGCCGTAAGTTTCTAAATTTAATTTAGTCATACGTTCAAAATTTGGTTTTTTATCAACTTTTGGCTCTACTGCTTTTACTTCTTCTGCTTTGTGAATATTTAAAAGCATAAAACCTATGTGATCTTCAACATCAATAATGGAGCCAGCACTCGTTGGAGTGCCAGCTATCATTGTGTTTCGTAAGAGCTTAACTTTCATTATGTTCCAAAACAGAACGCTCCGGGCTGTGTTACAGCGTAGTCAACGTCTTGTAGAGCTATAACTCTTACGTTACCTGATGTAGCACCAGCGTATGGGTCAACTGTTAAGTCTAATCCAGACCACATACCAATAGTAAACTTACTAAAGTCACCAAATAGGCAATCATTGTTTGCTAACTGGTTTGTAACGATAGCGTTATAACCATTAATTTGATTGTCCTCAAAAACGAATTTACCTGTACTTGATGCAACTTCAGTTGACTTTAAAGCACCTCTAGCTGATGAGTTAATTATATAGTACATATTTGCCACCTCAGCATTTGCTACAGCAATGTCGGTTTCCATTGCTATATATTCGGCAAATGAACCAAAAGTAGTAATAGTTTGAGTACCGATACCTGTTGTATCTTTAATGCCTAAAGGTTGGTTTGATGAACCTGTACCGTAAATAGCTGCTCTATCTAATTCAAGTGCTATGTTTTGAGCAATATCATTTCTGATTCTTTGCTCAACATCAACAGATGCCTGTAACAGTAAACGACGGCTATAGTCAACAAAAGCTCCAATTGTCTTAGGAGTCATGTTTACTTGGTCGAACGCTAAATTGCTTTCTGTTGGAGCAGATCCTTCTCCTACCCAATAAGCGGTACTTCCAGATGTTTGTCTAGGAATTGAAATATTACCTTCAAGTCCTGTCAACATTGAAGGGTTAGCAGCCATTATCGCCATAGAATTTTTCAACTGCTCTATAAATGAGCCAGCTAATAATTCAGTTGCTACAAGATTACCCCCTGCAGTAGCAGAGCCAACTGTTAAATCTCTTTTTTGCTCAAGAACTTCGTTTGGAACAAGAATACCACCAGCAGGTCTGCCATATTTTTTAGATGTAGCTTCAGAAACTTCTCTTTCAAATGCAGCAGCTTCTTGTGCTTGTCTATCTGTTGGATTTGACAAAGCATGTAAAGCTCTTGTAAAGGAAAATCTTTTGACCTCTTTTTGGTCTAAGCCTACCTCTGGGGCTTTTTGTATTTGTGTTTGTTCCACGTTGTTGAGTCTCTCCTCTCTGTAAGTGTTAATAGCGTGGCGGGCATCTTCTACTGATGCACCATCTTGATTTAGCTTATGTGCTAAATCAGGGCAATTGTATTTTTCGCCCATTGCTGTCACCGTATTACTACGGCTTCTTTCAGCAACGATTATATCTTGGCTGCGTTTTTGCTCTGCTTCAACGGCTTTGCTTGCAGCCTCTTTAGTTTGCTCCATGTTTGTTAGAGTTAGATTTGGACTAGATGACGGAGCTTGAGCCGTCAAAGCTTCCCTAGATTGCTCTAGGTCGGCTGCATTTTCTTCTGGTGGAGAATCTGCAACCTGTTTAATTTCAATCTTATCCTCTTTTTCTAGACTTCGCCCTACTCCAACGGAAGCGTCTGCAGGCACCGAAACCAAAGATATTTCCATAGCCTTCCATGAGGTAACAACCATCTGATCGCCACGTTCCTCAATTTCGTTAATTTGATAAGCAAAACTTACTTGAGAAATAATGCCATCTTCTACATCATTACGCTTCTCTGTAGCATTAGGATTTCTACTCCATTTAATAGTGGCGTAACCTCTCCTGTCATCTGATATTTCTGCATTTTGTACAACCCCAAGAACTTCATCACGATTATGATTCCAGAGAAAAGGGGCTGTTCCGTTATTTAAACGAGATAGATCAGCAGCCCCTTTTTCATGTGATAAAACCTCTTGACCAAAATATCTTTGAACTGGTTCCTCCGAACTAAAACTTAAAAATAATTCATTCCCATCAGATTTTATATCTGCTTTTAACTCTCTGGTTTCAATTAAATCTTTTGAATTATTTTTTTGTTTTAATTCCTTTAAATCAAGTTTGCGGAATTGTTGTATTTCTTCACTTCCTGATTTTTTATCATCATCATGCCAAGGACGACCACCGTACTCTTCATTTAATGGTAAATCATCAATTTTAGTTAATGTACTAAATTTATGACCAACTAAAACAGGGGGATCTGTTTTTACATAACCACCACCTGATGGTGCAGGTCTATAAATACAAATTAAAGCTGCTGGGTCTTCGGCAGTACCCTCCACAGTAAAGCTGCTGTCAGGTATGTCTATTGTTCCATTTCTTTCTACTTTTTCAATTAAACCTCTTGCTGTACCACCACTAGAACTCCAAGATACATAATCACCAGTTTTTAACTCGTCTGGTTCTGCCTTAACATCTTCTTGTGGTTTTTCTAAAGTTGAATCCATAGATTTCTCACTTGTATTGTTATTATCATACTCATTTAAAAGCGTATCATCAATTCTTACCCTTACTTTTTTTATTTGTTTAGTTGACATTATTAAATGTTAGATATTAAACATATTATCAGAATTAATTGTTATTAATAGTTGCCGTATTTAAAGTTTATATGTTATACTTATATTAGTTAGAGAATGATACCTCTAACTTATTTAACCCCATTGAGGAAATTTTAAAATGAGAGACACTTCTTTCTTAGGTAAATTATTAGCACTAACTGAAAGTACTAATCCACATGAAGCTAACCTAGCTAAAGCAAAGTTAGAACAACAACTAGAAAAACGAGGAATTAACCTTGACCAACTAGAGCAACAATTAGGTGATATGTCTGTTGTTGAGGAAGAAATTGAAGTAATTGCTTTTAGATATGGACAACCTTACAAACGTGTAGACCCAGCAGTTTCTATTATTTTAGGTGCTGTTGCTGATTACTATAATGGTGAGATTGTTTTTACACCTTTTAAATTTAATAAAAATGGTAAGACAAAAGAATACATTAAAGATTCTAATGGTGACATTTATAGGCAAATGGAAATTACTGCTAACAAAGCAAGAAAGATAGAAATAGAAATTTATACAGATTATCTAGTACAAGCATTACAAGATGCTTGGGCAAGACATTGTCAAGAAGACCCATTTATGGTCGCTATGGAAGGTACAGCACATAGAAACAGTTATAGGAAAAATTGGGCTTGGGAAGTTCAAAAACGATTTGAACAAATGAAAGCTGATGAAGAAAGAAACGGTACTCAATTAAAATTAGCTAGTAAAACTATTAATGTATCTGCTTTAGCTATTACTAAAGCTAACAAAACAGAGCTTGCTAAAGTTAAAGAATTTTATGATGACCGTTATGGAAAAATAGGTGGAGGTGGGTCAGGTTATGAAACAGGCGGGTCAGGTGCTAGTGCTGGACGTGCTGCTGGTGGTCAAGTTGGGCTTAGCAGACAAATGAGTGGCAATAGCCAACGCCAGTTATCGGGGTACTAAATGCCTTTTGTAAAAATGACATCATATTCAAGATGTAAAAGATACTCAGGTGCATTAATTAAATGCCCTGAGTGTAACCATATAGCTCGTGTTTATCATTTAAGTTGGGCTGCATTATCTTGTCAGAAATGCAAAAAGAGCCATCTTAAAGTTAATTGGCTTATAGAAAAACCTTAATTTTCACTAATACCTGTTCCGCCACCTAAATCTAGGTCTAATTGTACTCCAGACTCGCTTAAAGTTTCTTGTTCTGCCTTAATTTGGTCTATATTATCTTCAAAATCTTTACCTAACATTGATACGATTTCACCTTTTGTATAGTAACCAGCAGCTTCGCCCATTCTAAAAGCTTCAATCTCTTTCTTTGGATCGACCCAACTCCAACCCCTAGCTTGCCATCTTGGGTTCGAATATCTTAAAGGTGTTAATTCATAATCAGGTAAATTTAAAGAACCTGATAAAACAGCAGCATCTAAAAATTCCTCAAATACCCTTTGATGGAAGTTATCAATAATAAATGTTTGTAGCATCTTCCAATGTTCTCTATCTTCTAACAAACTTAAACGAGAACTAGAATAGTTTGTTTCTGAGAAATCACGACTTATAGTTTCATAGCTGCAACCTAAACCAGACGCGAAACGCCTAATTTTGGCTCTTACATACATTTCATACTGGCTGTCAGGACTACTAATATTTGGAACTGTAATTTCCTCTCCCGGATTTAAGTATTTAAAGACACCTGCTTCCCAATCTGTAAGCCTTTGTTCCTCTTGTACATCATCTGCCTCTAATTCCCCTTCAGTAGAACTAATAAATCCCATTAAACTAGCACCTGCACGAGCTCGAATTACTGCGGCACTTTCGTAGCCCGACATTTGGTGCATATCGTCCATCACACAACTTAGCCAAGGAACACCCCTATTTTGTCCGGGACGTTCTTGTATAAATAAATGAATAATGTCATTTGCGTTTATTATTGTATGTTTTTGATTTTCATAAGTATTTTCAAACCAGTTGTCGCCCGGATGTTTATTTAAAAAAGCATATCTCTGTGGCCTACCAAACTTGTCAACCTCTATTCCCATTCTCCACTCATTACCTTTTCTAGCTGGTTTTCCAGAATATTCATCATCTAATAAATCTGATTCAATAATTTCTAATGCTAAAGGAACTGTACTTTTACCAAATTTTCTTCTTACTATTCTTAAAAATACTTCACCGCTTTCTACTAAAGCACCAATTGCTAAATTCTCAAGCATGAAAAAACTTTTTTGACCTGATACATCACAGTTGTCTCTTTTACACCATTGCTTCCATTCATTTTCAATCATCATGCTTAATCTTTTATCTTTTTTCTTACCCCTAATAGCTGGAACCATGCATTGAAGTTTTACACCCTGACCAATAACATTAATTTGTGTTGTTCTCTTAGCTTGCTTTGCATAAGGGTTATCTCGCATTAATTGTCTACTTCTATCCCTTAATTTGCGTAAACTTACCTTAATTTCTGCATCTGCTGATGTATTACTAGAAACCCAGCCATCAGTTAAACGTGATATAGCTGCACCTGCATAACGTCTGCGTTTTATTTTTGTTACTTCTGGTTGTTTAGTAAATAATCTAGTAATTGGTGTATGCCAAGCCATAATTAACCTCTTGTGCGAATATATAAATTATGAGGATTACCCTCACCGTTTGCAATTAATTGTTGTTTTTCTTCCTTTATTAAATCTCTTTTATATCTATCTCTAATTACAATTAACTCAGTTAAATCAAATTTTTTAAGACTTCTGTTACCAATTTTATATTCTTGAACAGCTTGACCAGTACTTAAAGACCTAATTGTTGCTTCAATAGCATCAAAGTCTTTTTTTAATTGTGTTCTACCATCAAAGGCTTTTGGATTACTACCAGAATATAAAGTACTTTCTAAAACTGTAAATTGACCTTGAGCTATGGTTTGTCTTTCATTTCCAGACTTATTAGCCATAGCTTGATAAAACCATAAACCATCTGGAAACGTAGCTGACGTAGCATTATTTATAGTAAATTTAAAACCATCTTCATGTGATGTGCTATTAATAGTAGCTGCAAAATTTTGTTTATTAGTTCTTAAATAATAAACAACAGACCAATCTGGGCTTGATATTGGATTACCAAAATGATCTTGTGTTGCGTTGAGTGTCCATTGAATGTAATCTCCCGCAATAATTTTTTTTGGAATAGTCACAGTTTTACCATGATGAAACAAATTTAGGTTTTTGAACCTTCTTTCTTGATCTTAACTCACTAATATAGTCTTGTTCACCCTTATTTTCATTTAATTTACCTTTAATTCGCCCTCTATCCTCTAAATTATCCCAAATTGTTCTTCTATCCTTCTTTTGATAAAGTCTATGTAAAGCAGCGTAAGCATAAACTGTAGTATCTAAGGCTTCATTTCTAGCTGATGATTTTTTTACCCAATCTCTAACAGGAAAACCTTTTACAAATCTTATAATCTGTTTTTCTGCGGTTAATTGTTTAAAATATTCCTCGTCAGCTTTTATATTAAAATGTAAATAACCCGCACCATTATCAACGTGACGTAACCTAGAAAATAATGTTGTTTTAATTGTATCTGTTCCAACTGTAAATAACTCAGCACCTTGCTTAATAATTCTTCCTTTCCAGTTTAAATCTAATTTTTTGCCTTTTCCAATAGGGGGTTTATTTTTTAAACTAGCACCTTTTATTGCTATAACACCATATTTTCTTCTATCTCTTGTATAAGCATAAACTTCGTTGGTGTAATGACCCCCACTATCCACAGCAATTACATCAGGTTTTAATTCATTACCTAATTCATGCCTAAAAGGTCTTAATAATAATTGATCTAATTGTTTCCATAACTCACTACTTCCGGGATCTCCATATATTTCTTGATGGTCTATTAACCAGCCTTCTTCTCCACGACCCCACCCCCAAACAGATATAGCAAGTCTATTATCCTGTACATCAACTCCAGCAGTAACTACTACCGCTTTTTCTGGTATCATATTAGACTCATAAGACTCAACACGTTCCATGAGTACGTCTGTACTAACTTTTGCAGCATAATTTTCTTCGAATGTCTCTCCTAAAACTGTATTGACAAAAGTTTTTAATCTTTGTGGATCAGATTTTGCTTTTATAAAATCATCAACAATTTCTTCCCACCCTTTCCAACCGAGTGGAGAATATAAACCATTTAAGTGAAATCCAGCAGTTTTACCATCACTAGGAGCTGTTGCCCTCCATTCACCACGTTCCAAGAAATAATGCTTGTCTTTTTCTACAAATTTTTTACCACAACTTTCGCATTGATATTTAACAGTTTTAGCATCATTATTTTCCCACTTAACTTGACTCCATTTTAAATATTGCATATGACCGCAATGTACGCAGGGAACATAATATCTTCGTTGGTCACTTTCTAAATACTCTTGTTCTATTCTACTAAAGTCTTTAATAGTGGGTGTTGATGTCATTAAAATTTTTCGTCTACTAAATGTCATTGTTCTTTTTTCAGCCAAACTTACAGCGTCACCCTCATTATCTAGATCAGGAGGAAAAGCATCTATTTCGTCCATAAAAATATATCTACAAGGCATTGACCTTAGACCAACAGCACTATTTGCTCCTGTTAAAACCATTATTCCTCCCGGAAAATCTTTTGAGAACATAGTATTGCCACTATCTCTACTTCTTGCAGGTGCAACTAAATTATTTAAAACAGGTGTATCGTTTATTAAACCCTCTAACCTTTGACGACTTAATCTTTTTGCCATCTCAAGTGTTGGCTGAATTACAAGCATACTGGCAGGTGAATGAGATATTACATATCCAAGCCAATTTGATCCAGCTTCTGTTTTGCCAAGTTGGCTGGCAAACTGTAGTACAACTCTTTGTATAGGATTATCTGTGGACAAGCAATCCATAGGCTCTACTAAATAAGGTGTTCTTTTGTTTTTCCAAGCACCTGCTTCACTACTAGATTTACTACTTAAAACCCTATGTTTTTCAGCCCATTCAGCAACATTTAAAGGTTCCTCAAATTGAAGGCAATTAATACAATCTTTTATAAGTGTTTTAACTAATGTCAATTGTCTTTAACCCCTCCAAGCAATCACGAATCTCGTTAGTAATAATATTATGAATTTTTGCTGGGTCATTTTCAGCAGCAACTATTGGTGAAATTCTATCAGGTATTGTTCTTAAATTATCCCTTACCTGTAAATGTAATTTAGATAACTCAAGTTTTAACTCATCAAATGGTACTAATTTCTTTGACCGTTCTTCAAATTCAAGTTTTTGTAACCTTGCCGCATACATTTCTTTAATAGCCCTATTAGCTGCTAAATTTGGCATAGGACTTTTTTGTGTTTTATCAATATAATTTGTAGGTTTAATTTTTGTTGTAACCTCTGTACGACCTAAAGCTAAATTTAATTCCTGATCCGCTTTTTCCGGATCAATATACCATTTTCTACCTATTTGCCTAGCACTTGGAATCATACCCTGCTGTAGATACTTAGTAACCATTGCACCGCTTACTTTTCTATGTATTGCGTAAGCCTTTGCGTCCATAAATTTATCTTACCCCCATATACTTATGAGTTTGGATACTTATACGCCATTTATTATCCATTGCAGTTTTTACACATAAATCAGTATTTTCTGGTTTTTGACTTACTGGTTGCAACCAAACTAGCTTACGGTAGTCCGATTCTTTAATTAATTTTTGTAGGTTTTTAACGTCTTTAGTACAATTTATTGGCATTTTAAGCTCATTTGCTCGTTTTAAGGCTGAATTAAGTATTTTTAAGCCACCTAACATCTCAATTTTAGGGCTAACAGTTACCCAAGTCTTATGATATACATTTATTTCATGTGTTCCACTTGTTTCAACTTGTACTGTACCCATATTTGCTAATAACCAAGTTAAATTATATATATTCTGACTACAAGGTTCTCCCCCTGTAATTACAAAATGTCTAGGCTTTAACCTTTCAACAATACGACATAAATGTTTTTCATCTACATTTGACCACTTTGGGGAATCTTTTGTTTTGTGTAACATCTCGTCTATTTCAATTCTTAATTTTTCTGTACCTTCTGACCATGTATGTTTCGTATCGCACCAATGACAACCAACTGGACAACCTTGTAATCTTATAAAAGTAGCTGGCGTACCTGTAAAATAAGCTTCACCCTGTACGGTATCAAAAATTTCATTAATTTTTAGCATAATATTCTTCTTTATCAGTTTTTGCATTTTCTACATTTTCCCAAGCGAAAATGACCCACTCATTTGATTTAGTAGTTATAAAACTTGAAAAATATGTAGGGTCTTGCTTAGATATTAAAACGTAATAACTACAATTTTTATAATTTTTGTATTTTTCTAAGGTTTTACCCGAATCATAAATATCATCTACTATTAAACAATTATCTTGAGGTAAATCTAATAATGGAATTTTTAAATAATGACTAAGTGCAACCGCTAAACATAAACCACCTCTTGGAATACCATAAACACCAACAAATTTCTGATCCTTGTATTTAGTAATTGCTAATTTAACAGCACTATCAAATGATTTCCAACTAAAATTAATCATGGCAAATAAATAGCAGAATTACTATCGTGTTCTTTTACCTCTACTTTAGTAATATTACATCTATTAGCAAATTCACTTTTGTTAATCCAAGATTGAGCCAATTTATGAACTTTTAAAGCAAACATTTCGCACCCAACACCATCTTCCAAAATTACTAGCTGCAATATACCTAAATTTTCACCCATCTTAAACCATGCTATGTGTGGATCATTTTTATCAATAATTGTTTTGTGGTCAAATGTCTCTCTAAATTGTTTTTCTAAATTTTTTAAACCACCAAAATCGACAACCCAATTGCGTTCATCTAAATTTTTTGCTTGAAACTCTAATTTAATCTCTAAAGAGTAACCATGTAAAAAACGACAATGTGACTTTGCTTTATATTGCCTAAAACAACAACTGAAACCTTTTGTTGCTTTATATGTTTTTGTTGATTTAAATTTACCCATTATTGATAGCCCTGACCCTTAAATATATCCATTAACTCACTACGAGCTTCGGCTGTATCTCTAAAAATACCCCTCATTACACTTGTAACCATTTCTGTTTCATTATCTTTAACACCACGCCATGTCATACATTGATGTTGTGCTTTTATAATAACTGCTAATCCTTTTGGTTTTATTAATTTTTCTATTGTGTCAGCTAATTGTATAGCTGCTTCTTCTTGTATTTGTGGTCGAGACATAACCCAATCTACAATTCGATTGAATTTACTTAAACCAATAACTCGGTCACTAGGTATTACACCAATCCAACATTTTCCAATAATTGGTACTAAATGATGTGAACAAGCAGACCTAACACTAATAGCACCTACTGTATAAATTTGATCCAAATTTTTATAGTTAGGAAAATCAGTTACTTTGGGTTGTTTGTGATACCTACCTTTAAAAACTTCGTGTAAATACATTTTTGCAACACGATTAGCAGTTTCTATTGTGTTGTGGTCGTTTTTTCTGTCAATTAATAAAACATCTAAAACTTCTTCTAGTTTGTCTTTTAATTCTATTTGTAATTTTGCTAATTCATCTTCAGTTATAAAATCTGAAATATTATCATTAGCAAAATAACTAATTTTGTGTTCATTAAATCTATCTCTAATAATTTTTGAAATACTGCTCATAATTAATCCTCATAAATTGTCGGGTCATTACCCCCGCTATCTCTAAATGCTTCTTTCCTTTCTACACACGCACCACACTTTCCGCAATGTTTGTCTAAACCTTTATAACAAGTCCAAGTCTTTTCAAATGGTACTCCCAATTCTTTTCCTTTTGCTGCTATCCAAGTTTTATCATACTTAATAAATGGTGCTACTAATTCTAAATTATCTTTTCTATGCTCTATAGTACCAATTCTTAATGTCTTATTTAAATCTGATATAAACTCAGGCCTACAATCTGGATAGATAGCGTTGTCACCAGAATGTACTCCACAAGCTAAAATGTCAGCCTCTTCACTACAAGCTAAACCCCATGCAATACTTAACATAATAGCATTTCTGTTTGGTACAACAGTTTGACTCATTGTTGGCTCCTCATAATGTCCTTCGGGTACATCAATTGAATCAGTTAACGCAGATCCTTTTAATAATGGTTTAATCCCACTAATATCAATAATTTGATGCTTAGCTTTTAATAAGTCGGCTTGAATAACTGCATATTCAAGCTCTTTTTTATGACGTTGACCATAATTAAAACTAATTAAAATTAATTCGTCATAAGTTTGTTTTAAAAAATAAGCAAGAGTTACAGAGTCCATTCCTCCTGACATAATTGATACTGCTTTCATTTTTTTCCTCCATAAAGTTTTTTAAAGCCATTAACGAGCAGGTCAACCGCTAATGGTGTAGCGGAAGCTAAAAACAATTTTGTATCTATATTTTTTTCAATATCAACAGACATATCTACACCACTAGCAGCACATAAAGTTCTTGAGTAAGAATTACCACCATGCCAAGATTCTTTATTTTGCATAATGTATGGATCAATTCCTAACCTTTTTATTGCGTTTAATACTTTAACTGTAGGTTTAGTAGCAAATTCTTTTTTGCTTATAGTTATAAATTTACCCTTACCAACATATAGACGTAAAGTTCCATACCTTGCCCCAGATTCCCAAGAGCTACTATCACACATATAAGGTTTATATGCTTTTATATAATCTATATTTGTAAAACCTAAAAGGTGAACTCGTCTACCTTTTGCATAGTTCATAATTCCTTTTATATAACCTCGTCGTTTTCTACCGTCAAAATTATTTATTCCACCAAAACCAACAACATCACTCTTACTATAAAAATAATCAATAGCCTGTTTATCCTCTCCCGGAGTATATATAGGAACAGGTTTAAAACCACGTTCTAACATAATCTCAAAATTCTTTGCGGTTTTATCTGGGTTGCCAATAACATCTAATGAAAAATACCTCCAAGGTTTTGGATCACAAGTTTCAACAAATTTACAATAATCATCTAACTCAATTTTTTTACCAGCAAAGAAAGCAGTAAACGCACCACAATCTAATAAAAACCTTATTTCAATATCTTTTACTTTTAAGCTATTTAATAATTGCTCTGTACAATATGGATAAGCAACAAGAATATTGAGTATAGGCATTATTTTATTTCTATATCTATATTGTTGCTATTACAGTATTCATTTAAGGCATCTACAACTTTTTCCTTATCATCTTCATCTAATAAAATTGTAATTTTTGCTTGAAGTCCGTCTAAGTGTTCATCATCATCTTTAGTTAAATCTTCTATATCACTTGCCCACCCATCTTCTTGCAAAGCTTTAAGTTCTTCATCACTCCAACCCAAAATATTTAAATCGAAGTCCTGTAAATTTAATTTTATTATTTCCTCTGCTAATAAGTCCTCATTCCAAGTTGCGTTTTCAGCTAATTTATTATCTACAAGAATATATGCTTTTTTTTGATTTTCGGTTAAGTGATCTAAAACCACAACAGGGACAACGTCTAAAGCTAATTCTTTTGCTGCGGACAATCGACCATGACCAGCAACTATTCCGTCATTGCTATCGACCAAAATTGGATTAAGAAAACCAAACTCAACAATGCTTGCTGCTATTTGTCCTACTTGCTCTTGACTATGTTCTCTAGCATTTTTTTCGTAAGGTTTTAATCTCGCTAAATTCCATAACTCAATTTTTTGAGCCATAGCTACATTATATTTGCTATTTATTTTTGTATCCATGACCTGATATTAGTGCGTTACACGAATAATTGCCAGTAATTAACCTTATTTTATGACTCTTATTGAGAATCCCAATTAACCATATCTGGGGTCTGGCACTAACTGATCTCGGGGGCTGTAAACAACC
>VTLG01004039.1_pt1 | contig 44809 bp, 36 predicted proteins | sample 4694571 | NCBI WGS metagenome assembly VTLG01 (sample SAMN12604809, study PRJNA352737) | marine metagenome | biome: ENVO:00000447; feature: ENVO:00000209|ENVO:00000569|ENVO:01000036; material: ENVO:00002151; isolation source: viral sequences binned using virsorter ...
CAATCCTTTACGGTGACAGGACTATGTTGAGAAGACCTTCTGCATTCGATAGAATTAATGTTCGAAGACTTTTCATAGTTTTGAGAAAGACTATTTCAAGAACTGCTCGATCATTCTTGTTTGAAAATAATACTTCTTACACCAGAGAAAGATTTAAGAGTACAATCATTCCTTTCTTGGAAGAAGTTCAAGGGAGACAAGGAATCACTGATTTCTTAGTTGTTTGTGATGAAACTAATAACACTGGTCAAGTTATAGATCAAAATCGATTTATAGGAGACATTTACATAAAACCTGCCAGAAGTATTAACTTCATTGAACTGAATTTCGTTGCTGTTAGAACAGACGTTGAATTCAGTGAAGTTGTTGGTTCGGTATAAAATAGGAGAATAGAATAATGGCTTATTCAATAGAAAATATCAAATCTAACTTATTAGGTGGGGGCGCACGTTCTGCTCTCTTCAAGGCATCTTTTTCTTACCCAGAGGGGTTGGGAGAAGCTTCCAGTGAGAAATTAGAATTTTTGTGTAAAGCATCTTCTGGAATTCCTCAATCAACCATAAATCCTTTAACGGTTGATTACATGGGAAGACAGGTAAAAGTTGCTGGAACAAGACCTGCTTTTCCGGATTGGACTTTGACTATCATTAATGATGAGGATTATGCGATTCGTAATGATTTAGAAAAGTGGATGAACTTGATTAATGGTCATGTTGATAATCAACAACCAGTTGGTCTAAGGGAATATAAGACTGACGGTTACATTGATCAACTATCCAAAGACGGTTCTGTTATAAGAAGGTACACATTCAAAGGGATATTCCCAACTGATTTAACTGCAATTGCTTTAGATTGGGCGACTGACGAGATTCAGCAGTTTGATGTAACTTTCTCAATCGACTGGTGGGAAGTTTCTGGAAAGACTTCTAATATTGAGTTCCCAAAGGGTGACAACGTATAGAGTTGACTATATTATAACTACAAAGAAGGGTTCTACTAAATAATAGTGGAACTCTTTTTTTTATATATTGGAGAATATAATGCCAAAATTTCTAGGTTATGAATTTGATTTATTCGGTTTTTTGAAGAGTGATGAAAAACCAATCCCGCCACTATTAAACGAGCCAAATGACGATGGTTCAAAAATTGTTGAAATATCACAAGACAAAGACGGTGCTGGAGTTTTTTTCACTTCTGGTACAACACTAAACTATGACAGTTCTTTTCAAGACGAAAAAGACTTGATAAAGAAATATAGGAATATGGCATTCCAACCAGAGGTTGATGAAGCAATTAACGATATTGTTGTAGATTCTATTGTCGGTGATGAAAGGGAGGATACTGTAAAAGTAGACCTTCAAAGAACTGCTTGGTCAAGATCAATCCAGAAAAAAGTTTCAGAAGAGTTTGCAAATATTCTTGATATTTTAGAATTCAGATCAAAGGGTTTTGAGATATTTAAATCTTGGTATATTGACGGAAGAGTGTTTTACCAAAAAGTTCCACATAAAGATAAAAACAGAGGTTTGCAAACTGTTAAAAGGTTGGACTCTTTAAGTATGAAGAAGGTTAAAGAAGTAACCAAAAAGACTGATGATGATTCTGGGATTGAATACATCACAGGTGTTAAAGAGTATTATGTTTACACTAAACAATCTAATTATAACCCTAATTACACTTCAACTAGAGGTAATTTAACCACAAATATCAAAATACCTATGGAGAATATTGCATATGCTCATTCAGGGTTATTCGATAGTGAAAAGGAACAGGTTCTCTCGCACCTTCACAAAGCAATGAAGACGTTGAATCAACTTTTAATGCTAGAAGATAGTGTTGTGATATATCGCATCTCTAGAGCTCCCGAAAGACGTGTATTCTATATTGATGTCGGCAATCTTCCTAGAACGAAAGCAGAACAATACCTCCAAGATATTATGAGAAGGTTTAGGAATAAATTGGTTTATGATTCTGGGACAGGTGAAGTCAAAGATGATAGAAAATTTACTACAATGACTGAAGATTTTTGGTTACCAAGAAGAGAGGGAAAAACTGGAACTTCAATTGAGACTCTACCAGCTGGTTCAAATCTTGGAGAGATGGAAGATGTTGAATATTTCAAAAAGAAATTATACAAAGCATTAAATATACCAACTTCTAGACTAGAGCAAGAAACTGCTTTCAATATGGGTAGAAGTGGTGAGATAACAAGAGATGAAGTCAAATTTGCTAAATTTGTTGATAGATTGAGGAGAAGATTCTCTGATATATTCTATGATCTTTTATCAACTCAACTTATTATGAAAGGTGTAATGAGTAGGGAAGAGTGGGAAGAGAATAAGGATAGGATTGAATTTGTATACTCTAACAACTCCTATTTCTCGGAATTAAAAACTATGGAATTAATGAGGGAAAGGTTCTCTTTAGCAACTGATGCGGAATCTTACATTGGGGAATACTTATCTCGTAAATGGATGTATAATAATGTCTTCAAATTCAGTGATGCTGAAATTACTGCTATGAAAAAAGAAATAGAAAGAGAGCAAGGAACTGGAGAAATAACTCCTGATGATTTTGGTAATGCTGGTGCAGAATTATCTGATGATAACAAACCCTCTGAAGATTCAAAGGAAATATTGGATGAAGAGGTTGAAGTTGAACCTATAGTCTTAGATGATAATGATATCGTTTCTAATTTTGCTGAAGCAAATAATATTAGCACTAAAACGGTTTCTCAATTAATGGAAAAGTTTTCTTCTGTGATTGAAGATGATTAATGATAAATTTCGATCTTGAAATAGATGTTGAATTATCGGTACTAAAAGAGGATATTAATAGTTCTTTTAGGGGAGCTTTTAATATAGAAAGCTTTTCAGTAGGTTTATCTGAACAGATTCATGATATCGATTTACTTTTCCAAAAAGAGTTTATTAAAAGCAAAAAAATATCTTTCGATATTGAAATAGATCCTGATTCTTCAGTTTATGATAACGATTTCAGAAAACGTTTCGGGATATATTCCTTCAATATTTTTTGTGAAGATAACAATATTGGAAACGTAAATGGTGAGTTCAATGATTTGTTTAATGAGCAAAAGTTAAATTCTAATGTTGAAATCCTCAATAACTTAAAACCTAGAATTCTTGATGAGAATATTTCTAATGAAACTGTCGAAGAACAAGAAGAGTTGGAAGAACTTTTTCCTTTCAAAATAGAACTTTGCGAAGCTTCGACTGTTTTTGATTACGACTTCAGAAAATATTTTAATATTCATAATTTTGAAACTATTTTAGATAGAGACAAAACGGTGAATGATTTATCGTTTGAAGAATATTTTCAAGTTAATTTGCTACCTGAATGTAATGTTATTGTTAACCCTAAAAACAATTTATCATTCAATATTGAACTTGACGAACAATCTTCAGTTTTTGATTACGATTTCAGAAAAAGGTTTGGAATAAAAACTTTTAATATTTTTTGTAAGAATACCAATATTGGAAACTTAAATGAAGAGTTCAATGATTTATTTTATGATCAAAAGTTAAATTCTCCTCTGAATATAGACATTCTCAATAATTTAAAACCTTTAATTGTAAATGATATAGTTGAAACTGTTGAAGAAGTTATAGAGGAAGTTCAAGAAGTTATAGAAGTTGAAACTGTTGAAGAAGTTATAGAAGTTGAAACTGTTGAAGAAGTTATAGAGGAAGTTCAAGAAGTTGAAACTGTTGAAGAAGTTATAGAGGAAGTTCAAGAAGTTGAAACTGTTGAAGAGCAGGAAGAGTTCCCTTTTGGAATAGAACTTTGCAAAGATGGTTTGGTTTTCGATTACGATTTCAGAAAACAATTTAATATTCATAATTTTAAAATATGTTTAGATAGATCAAAGAATGTAGATGATTTAATATTTGAAGATCGTTTTAAAGTTGATTTAGAACCGATTTATGATTATGATATTATTGATAATCTAAAAAGAAATTTAAATAGTAGGAAAATTGTAACAAGAGATGAAGTTCCGGAGAACGAGCCTGACATATTTTCAATTGATAAATCTAAAAAGACGCAACTATCCTTGGATGAAAGTTTAGAAGAAAATAAAAGTGTAATAAAAGAAAACTCTTTTTATAAAATAGTTGAAGTCAATCCAGACATTACTCAACTCCCAACAGAGGTTGACACTTCATATAAAGAAGAAGTTGAGGAACAATTATCAAGTATGGAGAGTAAATATGAAGATTTACTCCAAAAAACTAAAGATGATTATGAGTCTAAACTTGGGAAAATGATCAACGATTTCTCTGATTTTAGAAACCATATCACTCAACAAGTTTCTAGAATGTCTTTCATAGCTTCGTCCTCTGCAGGTGGTGGTGCCGTAAATATTCTTGATATGGATGATGTTGACCCTTCTCAAGTAGAAGACGGAAGAACGTTAATTTGGGATTCAGAATCTAATAAATTCAAATTAGAAGCTTCAAAACCTCAAAGTGTTCAAATTTATGAAGTTGATCAACAAATTTTTGATAATGGGTATGTTGATTTGGATATAGAGGCAAATCCTGATTTATATGACCTATCTACTGTTGAACTCAATGGTCTTGCAAACTATAATGGTATTCATTATAATTTTATAAGTACAACAAGAATTAATATCTCATTAATAGGCGTTGAGGTTGGAGATTTCATTAGAGTGATCTACACCAGAAAATAATTTAAATTATTTTTAATTATTTCCAAAAATCTTAATTATTTTTCAAAAAATCTTAATTATTTCCAAAAATCTTAATTATTTTTCCAAAAATCTTAATTATTTTTAAAAAAATCTTAATTATTTCTAAAAAATCTTAATTATTTTTCCAAAAACTTGTCAATAACGTATATATAAAAGTGACATATTTGAAAACTTGACCTTTTTATCATGGTTCGCCATGACGAAAAACAAGGAGTAAAATATGACTTTAAGATTAAGAGGTTCCTCTCAGATTGATGATGCTTCAATTGAACTGAGTAAACTTTCTAACATAGATCATGGTACTATTTTAGGCAGAACCTCTGAAGGTTCTGGAGCTCCAGAAGCTTTAACATCAACGGAAGTTAGGAATGAATTAAGTCTATCAACTTCAGATAACGTAGAATTTGGAACCCTATCTTCAACCAACATCACTATAGGTGACGGAAATTCATTAGACGTTTCATCCGGAACTCTAACTCTTGCTGATGATCAAATCAGTGGAGATAAAATTTCTGGTGGAGATATTTCGGGTGACTTAACTCTTTCTGGTTCTACTGTTGATGTATCTAATAATTTAAGTGCTGGATCCATATCTTCTAGTGCTGCAACTTTATCCGGAGGGTCTATTGACGCAATGACCATCGGATCTAACTCTCAGTCAACCGCTAAGGTTACTACAATTCAAGCAACTGGTAATGCTGATCTTGATGGTGACTTAGATGTTGCTGGAACAACCACTGTTGTTGCTTTAACTTCAACAGGGTTAATTAACGCCCAATCCCTTCAATCCTCTTCTGCTGCTATAACTGGGGGATCAATAGACGGTACAGTTATTGGTGGAAACACTCCCGCTGCCGGAACTTTCACAAGTCTAGAATCTTCAGGTGATTTGATTGTTGGGGGAAATTTAACCGTTGAAAATAATACAACTATTGAATCTGCTTCCTTAACTATTGAAGATCCAATAATTCAAATTGGAAAAGATAATAGTGAAGATTTACATGATTTGGGTATTATTGGAAAATATACTTTACCTAGCGGTGGAAATAGTGTAATTAGTAATAATAACTTTGATTCTAGTGTTGATTGGTCATCAACTGATTGGGTTAATGTTTCATCAGGAGGAGGTGGTTACTATATTACTTATCAATCTGGTGCAAAAAATGTATATTTTTATTCTAAGGGAGGATACGTAACCTCTGGAGCAATGATATATCAAGATATTGAACTTTCCGTAGACACATCAGGTGATAAATCTTATAGATTCGAGATAGAAATCAAGGTTACTAATTCTCATTCATCTACTTATGCTGATTTATCTTTCTGGGAAAGATCAGAAACTCCAGCTCCCAATAATTATGATAATTCCTATGATTTTGATAGACGATGGATTTCAACTATACCAGGAACAGAACCCGTTCCTGGAGATCAATGGTCTAGAAGATATAGTCCTGATTTTGAAACTTGGTCATCAAATACAATAACTCCATCCTCGGATCTTTCTGACGGATTTAAAATAGGAATTAGAGTTGGAAATTCTGACAATCCCTCATCTGCAGTTTCAGTTGGAGCCATGTATATCGATGGGCCCGTAAAATTGTATGAAATTGATAATACAACTGGAACTGAGACAGAAGTAACTCAACCAGTCACAATGAATACAGGAATAGTAAGAGACGCTTCCGATGAGAAGTTTAAACTTTTTAAAACCCCTGAAGATTTATCATCTGCAGCAACTGTTGATACTGGATATACCACAACTTCAGGTACTCCATATTCAAAATCAACTCTAGTTTCCACTATTGAAGGTAACATTACTTTTGATAACGCTAGAACTTTTTCTTTGAGTGGTGATTTATCAGGTTCACAGACTTTTGATGGTTCAGGAAACTGTGGAATTGCCGCAACTATTCAATCTGATTCTGTAGAGTTCTCAATGTTAGGTTGTGAGATTGATGAAGATAATATGAATTCAAACTCTTCATCTCATATACCCACTCAACAATCTGTTAAGGCATATGTTGATTCACAGGTTTCTACTAGAGGATTTTCAGGTATTTCTGCAAAAGATATGTTAATGGTTGATTCCAGTGGAGTTTTCATTGCTATACATGAGGAATATCAGTTTTTCAATATTAGTTCTTCTGATGCTGATAATAATTATGTAGATTTGAATGTTGAAGTTGATTCAGAATTTGATGAACTTTCTTGCGTTTACTTGAATGGTCAGAAATTAAGATTTGGCCAATCAAATGATTATTATTTTGGAAATGATGCCTCTTCAGACTTTAAAAGAATGAATGTAAATTCTGATATTTTAGAGGATGGAGATAAGCTAGAAATTAGATTTTTAATTAAATCCTAATTTTTTAAGTTTTTTAATAAAAAATTTTTATATATATATGAATAAGCATAGTGAAACTTGAAATTTAGATTATGATATAAAATTATATTTTCAAGGAGTAAAATATGGCTTTAAAATTACGAGGTTCTTCCCAGATTGATAACGCTTCAATTGAATTGGAACAACTTTCTAATATTGATCATGGTACTATTTTAGGTAGAACTTCCGCAGGGTCTGGAAAACCAGAAGCTTTGACTGCTTCTCAAGCTAGAACTGAATTAGGTCTATCAACTGAAGATGCTGTAGCTTTTGATTCCTTATCTTCTACTAATATTACTGTAGGTGCAGGCAAGTCCTTAGACGTTTCATCAGGAACTCTAACTCTTGCTGACGACCAAATCAGTGGAGACAAAATTGCTGGAGGTAATATCTCAGGTGATTTAACTCTTTCTGGTTCTCAGGTTGCTGTATCTAATGCTTTAAGTGCTGGTTCCTTATCTTCTAGTAGTGCAGTCCTAACCGGAGGGTCTATCGATGGAATGGCAATCGGTGCAAACTCGCACACATCCGCTAAGGTTACTACAATTCAAGCAACTGGTAATGCCGATCTTGATGGAGACTTAGATGTTGCCGGAACTACTACTGTTGTTGCTTTAACTTCAACAGGGCTAGTTAATGCTTCATCTTTTCAGTCTGCTTCTGCTGCTATAACTGGAGGGTCAATCGATTCATCAGTTATTGGTGGAAACACTCCCGCTGCCGGAACTTTCACAAGTCTAGAATCTTCGGGCAACTTAGTTGTCGGTGGAAACTTGACTGTAAACGGAGGATCTACTACTATTGAATCTGCTTCCTTAACTATTGAAGATCCAATTCTTCAAGTTGGTAAGGATAATGGTTCTGATTCAGTTGATTTAGGTTTAGTTGGTAAGTACAATGACGGTTCTGATAATTACTGGACTGGTTTATTAAGAGATGCCACTGATGAAAAGTTTAAGTTGTTCTCAACTCAAGAAGACTTATCATCCGCTAACTCTGTAGACACTTCCACGGAAAACTACTCCAAAGGGACTCTAGTTTCCACTATTGAAGGTAACATTACTTTTGATAACGCTAGAACTTTTTCTTTGAGTGGTGATTTATCAGGTTCCCAGACCTTTGATGGTTCTGGAAATTGCGCAATCACTGCTACTGTTGCAGCCGATTCCGTTGAATTTTCAATGTTAGGTTGTGAGATCGATGAAGACGACATGTCCTCCAATTCTGCATCTCACGTTCCTACTCAACAATCTGTTAAGGCATATGTTGATTCACAAGTATCTTCTGGAGGTCTTTCCGATCTTTCCGCTAAAGATATGCAAATGGTTGACTCAACTGAAGCTTTCATTGCTGTACACGAGGAATATCAGTTTTTTGATATTAGTTCTACTGACGAGAGTAACAATTATGTGACCGTTTCAACAGAAGTGGAATCAGAATTTAAAGAATTGTCTGGAGTTTACTTGAATGGTCAAAAGTTGAGATACTCATCTGATACTGGAACTAGCAACGATTATTGGATTTCCAATACTGCTGCCGGTGCCACTAGAAATAGTAATGAATTAACTGCTTCTGATTCAGCTAACAAAGATTTCTTTGGAACAGGTGTTGGACTATCTAATGATGGTCTAGTTTTGGCAGTGGGTGCCGGTAGATGGGAAGGTAGTCTTGCCGATCAAGGTGGAGTTTATATTTATGATTGGAATTCTACTAATAAAGAATGGGATCAAAGAGGTTCTGTATTAACTGCTCCAGATGCTGGAGGTTCGGATAGATTTGGTGAATCTACTTCACTGAACTCTGACGGAACTATTTTGGCAACAGGTGCTTTACTGTGGGATGATGAGGTTGCAAACCAAGGTGCTGCATATGTTTTCGAATATAGTAGCGGTTCATGGTCTCAAAAAGGTTCAACACTATCTCATGACAACCCTACAGCAACTGATTTATTCACTCATGTTTCTATAAGTGGAAATGGTTTAGTTCTATCTGTAGGTATTTACGCATATGACGGTTCAACGGGTAATGATCAAGGTGCAGTTTATGTTTATGACTGGAATGCTTCAAGTAATGACTGGGATCAAAGGGGTAGTATATTGCTTCCATCCGATCCTGCAAGTGAAGATTATTTCGGTAGAGATACATCTTTATCGAACGATGGTTCTGTTTTGGCTGTAGGCTCGGGTGCTTGGGAAGGTGACACCACAAATCAAGGTGGAGTTTATATTTATGATTGGGCAGATACTGATAATGATGGAACTGCCGATGCTTGGGTTCAAAGGTCTTATGGTGACAATATCATATCAAACCATGATTTATCTTCTGGTGATTTGACTGGTTGGACTAAACAATCTGGTGCTAACACAACTGTTGATTATCAATCTTATAATGGTGATGACACTATTAGATTAATTCCAGATAATGCTAACACTAGTGAAGGTACTTGGGCTGCGGTTAGTCAGAATGTTACTTATAATTTTGAGTCTGGAAAGACTTATAAGTTGAAATTTAAAGTTCAAAACTATACTAATGCTGACAGAAACATAGTTTATGGTATTGCAAAGTTATCTGGTGGTTCTTTCTCTTCATGGCTCACAGTTCAAAATATGGACGTAGATGATGCTGTGCCAGGCGAATCTACTAGTGGTGAAATTGAATTATCATGGACTGCTGATGCAGATACAACTAGTGCTGTTCAAATTAGAATTCATCATGGCGGGGATCCTTTAACTCAAGAGGGTGCTATTTATGTTAATGATTTTAGAATTACAGATGAATATGATATGATAATCACTGACGGGGATGAAGTTCTAGAAACTTCTGCAACTGCTGCTTCAGGTGATCAGTTTGGATTTTCTGCTCAACTTAATAGTGATGCAACTATTCTTGCTGTTTCAAAATATCAGTATTCAAATGGTGGTGGAGATGAAGGTGAAGTTGAATTATATGATTGGAATTCTGGAACGAGTTCTTGGGACTTGAGACTTACAATCTCAAATCCATATCCATCTTCTTCTGGAACGAAAAATCAATATGCATTTGGATATAAGTTATCTATTGACGGCGACGGAGATGTTCTTGTTATTTCTGAAAGAGGTACAGGATACGATAATTTTGCTGGTCGAGTTCAAACGTATTCAATATCAGCCACTGCTACTGCAGATAAAATTAATTTTTCTTCCGGTGTTCTAGATGAAGACGATAAATTGGAAGTTAGATATTTGGTAAAATCTTAATAAATAATGTGTTATATTATAAAAACTTTTATATTATGATGAACTTATATATAATAGAGTGAAGTGAGAAATATATAATAAATAAATAATCGCAATTTTTTTATAAAAGGAGAAAAAAATGGCTTTACAATTACGAGGTTCTTCTCAATTAAAAAACGGTTCCGTTACTTTAGAGAAACTTGGAAACATAGATCATGGTACAATTTTAGGTAGAACAACTGATGGTTCCGGTAAACCAGAAGCTTTGACTTCTGCTCAAGCTAGAACTGAATTGGGTCTATCTACTTCTGATTCCGTAGCATTCGGTGCTATCGGGTCTACTAATATCACTGTAGGTGCTGGAAAAGCTTTGGTTGTTTCTGCTGGTACTTTAACTCTTGCTGATGATCAAATCAGTGGAGATAAAATTGCTGGTGGAGATATTTCTGGAGACTTAACTCTTTCCGGTTCTACTGTTTCTGTATCCAACGCTTTAAGTGCTGGATCTTTATCCTGTTCTTCCGCTGTTTTAACTGGTGGATCCATCGATGGAATGGCTATCGGTGCTAACTCTCACACATCCGCTAAGGTTACTACAATTCAAGCAACTGGTAATGCTGATCTTGATGGTGACTTAGATGTTGCTGGTTCAACTACTGTTGTTGCTTTAACTTCCACTGGATTAGTTAATGCTTCATCTTTTCAGTCTGCTTCTGCTGCTATAACTGGTGGATCAATTGATGCTTCCGTTATTGGTGGAAACACTCCTGCTGCTGGTACTTTTACTGCTCTTGAGTCCTCTGGTAACTTAGTTGTTGGTGGTAACTTAACTGTTAATGGTACCACTACCACTATCGAATCTACTACTTTGACCATCGAAGATCCAATTATCCACATGGGTAAGGATAACGCTGGTGATACTATGGATTTAGGTTTCGTTGGTAAGTACAATGACGGTTCTGACAACTACTACACTGGTTTGTTGAGAGATGCTACCGATGAGAAGTACAAGTTGTTCGCAACTCAAGAAGATTTATCTTCTGCTAACTCTGTAGACACTTCTGCTGCTAGTTACGCAAAAGGAACTTTGGTAGCTAACATTGAAGGTAACATTACTTTTGATAACGCTAGAACTTTTTCTTTGAGTGGTGACGTTGCTGGTTCTCAGACTTTCGACGGTTCTGGAAACTGTGAAATTGCTGCTACTATTCAAGCTGATTCAGTTGAATTCTCAATGTTGGCTTGTGAGATCGATGAAGACAACATGGCTTCCAACTCTGCATCTCACGTTCCTACTCAGCAGTCTGTTAAGGCATATGTTGATTCTAAAGTTTCTACTGGTGGATTTTCTGGTCTTGCTGCTAAAGATATGCAAATGGTTGACTCCACTGGAGTTTTCATTGCTGTAAAAGAAGTAATTGAGTACGTTTCTGTTGATTCCACTATAGCTGGAAACAACTATGCTGACTTATCCGTTGCTGCTGAAGCAGAATTCGACGAATTATCAATGATTTTCTTGAACGGTCAGAAATTGAGATTCGGAGACGCTTCAACTAACGAATATTACATCGCTAATGACGGTTCCTCTGATTTCAAGAGACTTCATATTAATGGAGACATCATTGAAGATGGAGACGAATTAGAAGTTAGATATTTCGTTAAGTCCTAATCTTTTAGGATATTGATCTTATAAATATCTGGGAGTGGGGGTTTCCTCACTCCCTTTTTCGTTTACTAATATTGATTTATAGGAGAATTTAAAATGCAAAAAGAACAAAATTACTTAGTAGAATTAACTCAATCTGAAATTGAAGGTATAATATCAGCACTTGATAGTGTTGTTAAAGCTCACGGTTTATCTGTAGCTGAGAAATGTTCTGAAATTCACAGTCAACTGCTAAAAGCAGAACCAAAAGTTGAACCAGTTCCTCAACCCCCTGTTGTACAACAACCAGTGGTAACTCCACCAAAACCTGTTGTAAAACAACCAGTATCTCCGCCGAAACGAGTGGAAGAAGTTTCACTGGAAGAAGTTGAAGCAGAACTTGGTCAAATCATGGAAGTTCCTAAGAAAAAGAAAAAGACTGCTAAAAAGAAAAAATAGAAGTATAAATATAAAAAAATAATAATAGAAAATTTAGGAGTTCGTGATGACAAGTCCATTGCTGAATAGAGTTACACCAAAAGACACTATAGAAACTTGGAGACAAAAAACCAATGAAATAGTGGACAGACTCAAAGATTTATATCCACATGTTGATAACAACTTATATGTTGAAAATGATGCCTTTATTAAAGGGCATTTAACCATTGACGGTAATTTAGAAATCAAGGGTGATACAACGACTGTTAACACTACTGAATTAAATATTGAAGACAATACTATACTTCTCAATTCTAACTTAACTGGCACCCCGCCAAACCTCTTAGAATCCGGCATAGAGGTTAACAGAGGATCTTCATCTAATAAAAGATTTTATTGGGATGAAGCAACCCTTAAATGGATTATTGAAGGAGACTTGGATGTTTCCGGAGATATTAATAACAGTTCCTTTCAATGGGTACTTGATTCAAATACAAATCACATCTCTAATTTAAATACTGGAAATGTCAGTATTGGAACTTCAACGGCAACTTCTCACAAATTAACCGTTTTAGGTGACTTGGGTGTTGGTGATAGTTTATCTGGATCAAATCTTGATGGGATAGTATTCAGCTCAACTTCAACTAGCGGTTATCACAATACAATAAAGCATACTGATAACGGATTAGAGTTTGATAATACCGCTTCTGTACAAAGAGATTATTCATTCTTAGGTGGAAATGTCGGAATCGGAACAACAAGTCCAAGTGCTAAATTAGATATTATTTCTGATATAACTGGAACATCAACTGAAGATTTAAGAATAACAAACAGTACTGTTACTAATCAATGGCATCGAGGAATAGCAGTTCTACATCCAAATATATCAAATACAAATTCTGGACTAATAATGTTTGGTAATGCTGAGTCTACTGGAGATTCTGGTCACATAAGTTTTAAGAACAGTGCTACAGATGGAGAAGAACAAATTCAAATTGGAATATTCAATAAGAATAATTTACTCAATATCCAAGGAAATGGAAATGTCGGTATTGGAACGACTTCACCTAACGAAAAATTACATGTTAATGGAGGTAATCTAACTGTATCAAGTGGTGGAATATCTTCATCTCACGGTTTTGCATCATCTCAAAGTTCTTTATTTATAGCACAACCAGGAGGTGCAGTTCTAAATTCTTCTATAAGTCCACACACAGGTTCAATAAAAATTCAATTACCTCAATCATGGACTAATACCATGATGACTATGCAAATTAGAGTATTTGATTATAGTTCTGATGAATCTTTTGATATTTTTTGTGGGGGTTATAATTATACTGGAACTGGTGGAGGTTGGTATAATACTTTTGCTTATATTTTAACCTCACCTTTTGAGTGGAGAAACTTTCCAGTTAGATTCACTCACGATGGTTCTAAGTGTTGTATTTTTATAGGTGATACAAATCAAGTTTGGAATTATCCAAAATTCAATGTGATAAATTTCACAGCTAATCATACAGCAGATGATTGGGATAAATGGAGAGATGGTTGGAATATTTCTATAGAGACTACAATTCCTACATACAGTAATGATAATCACTCAGCCCTTCTTCATGAACATATGACAACCAGACACTCCCCTTGGATTGTCGATAAAACAACAGGTCATATTTACAATAATTGGACTGGAAGTAGAAACTTTGGTATTGGAATATCAGCACCAGCAGAAAAATTAGAAGTAAGTGGAGCAATAAAACTTGGAACAACTACAAACAATAATTCTGGAACAATAAGATATAACACTACAACAAATGATTTTGAAGGAAATACTGATGGGACATCTGGAGGGTGGACATCCCTAACAAATTCAAATACAAATTTATGGTCTGCTGGAACAACTTCGGGTGATATTCATTATAGTTCTGGAAATGTCGGAATTGGAACGAACAATCCTTCATCAAGACTTGAAGTCTTAACTAGTGGATCGATATCCGCATTTAATGCAGGAAAACAGAATACATCAACAGGGACAGATTCAGTAGCCATTGGAAGATATAATAATGCAACAGGAAATTATAGTTCTGCAATAGGTTTAAATAATGACGCAACAGGATATGCATCCTTTTCTTGCGGTGAAAGTAATGAATCTTCAGGCAATGGGTGTTTTTCTTCTGGAGCTTTTTCAAAAGCTCAAGGGAATTATACCACAGCAATGGGGATTAAAATGACTGTTGTCGGAAATTATTCTTTTGGGATAGGTTTAGACAATACCGCTAGAACCTTTTCTCAAGCAAGCACAATGGCAATCATGGGTGGAAAAGTCGGTATTGGAACAGTAACACCATCTACTGAATTGGAAGTTACTGGAACCATCAGAGCAAGTAATCTAACTGGCGACAGAGTTTTAGTTTCAAATTCAACTAAAGATATTATAAGTTCATCCGTAACAACTACTGAACTTGGATATTTGGCGGGTGTCACAAGCGGAATTCAAACACAGATAGATAATGCTGGGAAGTGGGATGACCAAGCAAGTTCTGGTGATGTCTATCGAAATTCAAATGTCGGAATCGGAAACTTTTCTTCAACTGCTTTAACAGAGAAATTGGAAGTTGATGGAAACATATCTGCCACTGGAACTATACAGTCAACTTCAGATATCACCCTCAAAGAAAATTTAGAAATAATAGAAAATCCAATTGAAAAAATAAAAGAACTTAACGGATACACTTATAATATGATTGGCAAAGAAGATAGGCATGCTGGATTAGTTGCTCAAGAAGTTGAGAAAGTTCTTCCAGAAGTTGTTCGTGAAACTATGAACGGAACTAAAAGCCTTGCCTATGGAAACATCGTTGCATTGTTGGTTGAAACTGTGAAGGAACAACAAAAGCAAATAGATGAATTAAAAAAATTAATATCAGATAAATAATTCTAAAGGAATTACTATGCTAGCTAGAATACAAATAAGAAGAGATTCAAAAACTAATTGGGACGCTAACAATCCCATTCTCCACGCAGGTGAAATCGGATATGAAACCCTCACCGAAAGATTCAAAATTGGTGATGGAACATCTAATTGGTCTGCATTACCTTATCAACTTGGTCATTGGGATGGTCAAACTAATGGTGACATCTCTTTTGGATATCAACTTGGAGAAAATAATGTAAACATAGCAAATAATCTTCAAATTGATGGAAACTTATTTGTAAAAGGAACTACAACAACTGTAAACACTAAAGAAGTTACATTTGCTGATAGAATGTTAACATTGAATTGGAACGAGGATCCAATAAAGCATTATGATTCAAGTCTAATTTCTGGACTTGATATCAATATTGGATGGCCAGATACGGCATTCGCTCCAGCATATTCAGGTGTAGATTTTACATCAGTATCTTCTTATGATTCAACTAACAATCAAACAGTTATAACTTTAAATAGTACCTTATCAAATTGGCCTGCTACATATAAACAAAATTATGTTATCTACTTTTCCCCATCTGAACCTTTCGGAGATCCTGATTTAGCATTCTTCATTAAGAGTTATGATTCAAACACAAATGAATTAACAGTTGTTGGAGATGCCTCTGCAGTTCCCAATACTAAAGATTTCGAAATTCATAATGTTATTAGACAATTATATTGGAAAAATGATGCAAACTCTGCAGATGCTGCTTGGTATGTTGATGGAAATAAAATATGGCATGAAGGAAACTTGAATATAGCAGGGTATTTGCCATTATCTGGTGGAACTTTAACTGGAAATCTTGATGTTGCAGGGGAAATTAACTTTTCGGGAACAAGAGGTTCTTTTGTAAGTTCTCTATCACAACCAAGAATTTATAGAAGTGGAAGTGAATCAGGGACTTATCCTTTTGATGATTTCGGACATTTGATATTACAAACGAGAACTGATGGAGTTAATCGTGATATAGTTTTTGCGACTGGTACAGATGGGGCAAATCTGACTGTAATAAAATCTGACGGAAAAGTTGGAATTGGAACATCTTCACCCCAAGAAAAATTAGATGTATTATCTGGAAACATTCAATTGACTGATAATGTACCTTCTGGTGGAAATGCTTTTGCTGGTGGATTACAATGGTACAATACAAATTCAGCAACATACACTCAAAACGCATCAATAAATTGTATTCGAGGAGCAACAAATTTCGGTGAAGGAATCCTAACATTTTCAACATCACCAGACGATAATGGAGTTGTTGAAAGAATGCGTATTGATGATGACGGAAATGTCGGAATTGGAACAAACAGTCCAAGTTACACTTTAGATGTCAGAAGTGATGCAACTGATGCAGGAGGTAAAATTTCATTATCCAATTCTGATGCTTCTAAGTTTTTGATGTTATTATCTGGACAATCGGGAGATAACCCTGCGATTTTTTGGGAGAATAATCAAGATTTGCGATTTTCAACTGCTTCAAATCGAGGTGGAACTTCATGGTCTGAAAAAATGAGAATAAAATCTGACGGAAAAGTCGGAATTGGGACATCAAGTCCAAATCAACTTTTAACGCTAAGTTCAAGTGTTGGGCCCTCTACAATTGGAATGGATTTCGAAACTAATGGAGTTTCAAGGGGTTCTATTCTGTACGATGCAAACGCAGGAAATATGAACCTTACATCTGGATACTCTGGTTATGGGGGTAAATTTATTTTCTCAGCGAACGGTGCGGAGAGAATGAGAATTGACACATCTGGAGCTGTTCTAATTGGAAATTCCTCTAATATTAGTAATAGTAATTTACTGGAAGTGAAAGGTTCTCAATATAATTATTTAACAAATCAAGGAATAACTATATTACCTGCTGATGGAAACTCATCTCAACAAATATATACGAACTATTCATCTGGAGGTTCGGAACAATCTTTAGCATTAGGAACTTTTTCAAATAGAAGTAATCAACTTTTCTTGAGAACTAATGGGTGTGTCGGAATCGGTACTGCAAGTCCTGGAGCTATTTTAAATATAGGTGTTCCCTCAACTGCTAACATAGGTACGTTATATACATCGACTAGAGATTATGATGATCCACATAACAGAGTGGATTTACTTTTCCAATACAAATATAAGGCTGACGGCAGCTATACCCATGGTTCTCAAATCAGTTTTGCTAAAGATAGTACTGTTGTTGATGAATATGGTTCTGATATTAGATTTTTAACTAGACAACATGGATATGCAACTTCTGAAAAAATGCGAATCACTGGTGATGGTAAAGTTGGTATTGGAAGAACAAATCCCCATGATAGGTTCGAAGTTGAAGTGGACACCGACGAAGCTCTAAGAATAGTTAACACTAATGGAACAATGAGAGGTTATTTTGGAAGAAAAGTAGGTGGTGAAGGTCATCTCGGAATATTCGATGCTTCTAGTAATGAACGAATACATTTAGATAGTACCGCACACTCTTTTTTCACTGGTGCTGGAAATGTCGGAATTGGAACAAGTTCACCAGCAGAAAAATTAGAAGTAAGTGGAGCAATAAAACTTGGAACAACCTCATCAACAAATACTGGAACAATAAGATGGTCTGGCACTGATTTTGAGGGGTATGATGGATCATCTTGGAACTCGTTAACATCAGGAGGAAGCACAAGCACTCCATCGGTATCGACTATTTTTTTCAATAATGAAACAACAACTAGTGGAGTTCCAACTACTGACGGAGCTTTATTTAGGTATGATAATAATTTTTTTAGTACTAATAAAGACGCTCTTGTTATAGAAAAAACTGACCTTAATGGCACTACTCCAGATGGCGGTATTGCTTTCACCAACAGAGGTTCTGGTGGTACGGTTCAAACTTCTATGGTTATTAGAGGAACAGGTCTTGTCGGTATTGGAACAACAAGTCCACAAACAAAATTACACTTAAATCACGGAGAAACTTCTGTAAACGGGCCTCAAGAAGTTCTGAGACTTCAAGGAGATTGGAACGGCGCTACTGGTGTTGACGGTGATGGTGCTCTCATAAGATTTACAAATCAACATAATAGTGCAACAAATCCAAATACCGGTGAATATAATGTAGCAGGAATAGCAGGTCTTGACGATAGTTCAAATTGGGGAGGTTCTTTACATTTTCAAACTTCACCAACTGCAGGAAATGGAGGGAACGATCTTCAGACCAGAATGGTAGTGAGATATGATGGAAATGTCGGTATTGGAGTAACAAATCCAGAAGCTCTTTTGACTCTACGATTGGATACAGGTATTGGATTCCTTATTGAAGATCCAGCAGCAGAAAGACTTCATATGTTAACACGTGACGGTTCTGGTCATGGTTATTACATAGGGTATGCTGACGGAGAAACTGTAGGGTACAAACTAAATTCTTCTGGTGATTCTTATTTTGTAGGCGGTGATGTCGGTATTGGAACATCTTCACCTGCTTCCGAATTGGATGTTGATGGAGTCATAAGAGCAGGAAACAATACCAGTACAGGTGGAGGAACTGCTTTAAGAGTTAAATATCAGAGCGCTGGAGATCATACTGCAAACTTTGGTGCTCAGTATTCTTCTGGAGCTGCTATGTTAGGGTATTGTGTAGAATCTTCCCAAAGTTCTGTTGACACCTTTGTAAGTACTGCTGATAATGCCGCTTTCGGAAGAGGTGCTTTAGTGGTTAGTCATGATCTTGATTACTGGAGTGCTGGGGGTCAAACAACTACTGTCGGTAATCCAGTTACTATGTATAATAGATTTCATATTGACTCTTCTGGGAATGTCGGAATTGGAGAATCAAGTCCATCCTCAATTTTACATCTTAAAGAATCGACGAACGGTACAACTGCTGAGATAATTTTATCAAGCAATGACGCATCTGTTACCCCTGAAGATTTTATTGTAAATAGGATTTCTTTTCATCAGACTGATACCAGTGGAAGCGGTACAGGTACAACGGGTGCAATTGCTATGAAAAGCAAACAAGCACTAAATTCTTCAGGATTTTATGGGAACGCTGCTGATATGGGTTTTTACGTTTCAGGTTCTGCTGCTGGAACCGCCTCTGACAACGCATCTCTTGAAGCAATGACGATTCAGAGAGGTACTGGAAATGTTGGAATTGGGACAACAAGTCCAACCGCTCCACTAGATGTAGATGCAAATAGTGATGCTGTTAATATCTCTCTACGTGCTAGAACAGGGACTGATTACAGTAACATTCTTTTTAAGAACGATGCTGGAGGTTCAGACCTAGTTGGTATTGGTGCTGTAGGAGATAATTTCAGACTTTTCACTGGGAGTGATTTTACTAATGTTAGATTGCAAATCGACGGAAATGGAAATGTTGGTATTGGAGACACTACACCAGCAGAAAAATTAGAAGTAAACGGAGCAATAAAACTTGGAACAACTTCAAATACTAATGCTGGAACGTTAAGATGGTCTGGTTCTGATTTTGAAGGATATACTGGTTCTGCTTGGGAATCATTAACTGCCGGAAATGGTCTTCAAGAAGTTTGGCATTCTTTAGGTTCAACAAATTATGACTCATCAACTTCCCCTCAATATGATTATAAGTTCTACAGAATAACTAATGATCTGACTTATGATAATAACAGAGTTTATGAAGTAATAGTAGATGCTGATGATAATTCTGGTATGGTGGCTATTTATCACCTTTATTTAAGTTCTCATTCACAGTCAGGAAATCATGATCGAATTATGATGAGTCATGTTTCCGGAAGACCTCAAATGATGAGAGTTGTTTTGGATTCTAATGAGCATGTTTGGATTGCTGGTACTAATAAATGGGGAGTAATAAGGATAAGAGGGATGCATGAAAACGAATCTGTAACTTCAATGCCTTTTGCTGCTTCCCAGTTAGCTAATATATCCTCACCTCAGTTTAATGAGACTGCTCAATTTATTTGGAATGGTGATAATAACACTATGACATTAATTCCAACTGTAACCTTGAACGGAAGTCTTGGAATTGGAACTAATGATCCTAAATTAAAAACTCAAATAAGCGGTGGATCTTTATTTATTGACGGCGGAGGTTATAACCCAGATTCAACTCCACCAAGTGGATATTATACATCCTTATCAAATGATACAAATCATTCCCCTGGAATCGTAATAGGTAATGAATGGGCATGGGATTCTTCATATAGTAGTTCCACTGGCGGAGCTATTTGGGTCAAAGGTCATTTACACAATTATAACGGTGCAGGTATGAGACTATCTATGAATGACGGTTCTCTTACGTATGACCATACAGCAAATTCTTGGGGTTCTGCTCAATACGATGAACCTGATCACTCAGCATCATCCATATCAGTTTTAAGAGCTCAAGCTGATACAGAATCAGTTTTTACAGTTAATATTAAAAGGGATACTAGTAATTACGCACAAAGTGGTACAGTTTTTGGGGATTTACTTGATGTGAAACATAGTGGATATACAACAGTGAAGGGTGCTTTAAATGTTGGAGAAACTTCCACGAATCTTAGTGGTACCATTAGATACAATTCAACTACAGATGATTTTGAAGGAAAAACTACATCCTCTGGTTGGGTATCATTAACTCAAAAACGAGTAAACTTCTTTTTAGATAATAGCATAGCAAGAACTGTTGCTGGTAATAATACAACTTGGACTTGGGGCCCAACAGGGTCTGGTGCAACACATATCGTTGCAAATTTTACAAATTTCAAAAATTCTTCTTATGCTAGTTACGATAGATTATGTTTCTTTGGAGGTTCTGGTTATGTAGAAGTTGTAATTTCAGATTTACTTGCTATAAACCCTACCTCATCAGCCCGTCTTTATATAGGATATGATGATCAAGAACAATTTGATGATGCTCAAACTTTATGGTTTGACGGAAATGATCTTTGGTTGCAGAATGCAATAAGCTATTATGGGGGTCATAGTAACGCTATATTTAAATATTACAGAATAGATGCTGTGGCATAAAGTATAAATAAATGTATATTATAAATAAGTATGTGATGGAGTTATTATGAGCAAAAATTTTGAAATAGTTGACAATATATCTAAAGGGAATTTGTCTAAGGCAAGAGAACTAGTTAAACTTGTTCTTGACCGTAAAGCAGTCGAATTTCTGGAGAAAGAAAAAGTGAACATCTCAAAAGACTTTATAATAGATAAGTCTGATGAGACTGGAGAAGAGCAATGAAATCTTTTAAAGAATTAAAATCTGTAGAAGAGGAAAAAGCAATTGAAGTAAAAAATTCAAAAACTTTTTCAAATCTTAGAAAAGATGCTACTGACGAGATAGAGGAAGTTGCGAAAGCAAAGCCTGGAAAAGAGCAAGAAGTTATAGATCAACACCCTATAGAGGTCATAGACGGTACTCAGGGGGACGATAAACCCACAGAGGATCAAAAGGGTAAACCCAAGAAGAAAAAGAAGAAAAAGAGTGTAATGTCCGATGACAACGGCCCTCAACCAAAATTAGAGTCTAAGTTGAAAAAGACTGAAGATGTGTACTCTATTATAGTTGAGTCTGTTGAAAAGAATAAAGAAAAAAGAATTTATTTTGAAGTTGACGACAGTTCATTTATGGTAAATCCAAAAGCTGCTGAAATTATCAAAACTGTATACGAAAGTTTAAACAGAGATAATAGAAAAATTATGAGAGATAAATTAAATGAAAATCTTTCATCTTTTTGCGATGTTGCTTACTGGTCTATGTGTAAATTAGGAAAAGTAGAAGAGAGTTGAGATGAAACTTATAAAAGAATTGATAGAGGAAGAAAACCTTCAATTTATCACTGAAGAAAAAGACGGTGAGAAAAGATATTATATTGAAGGTGTTTTTATGCAAGCAGATGTTAAAAACAAAAATGGTCGAGTTTATGGTTCGAATATGCTTGCTGAAAAGGTTGAAGAGTATTCCAAAAACTTCATAGAAAAAAATAGAGCATATGGAGAACTCGGTCACCCATCAAACCCTTCTATTAATCTAGAGAGAGTTTCACACAGGATTATTTCATTAAGGAGAGATGGTTCAAACTTTGTAGGTAAGGCTCAAGTGTCTAGCACCCCTTATGGTAACATCGTCAAAGGTCTTCTTGAAGACGGTGGAAAACTTGGTGTCTCATCTAGAGGTCTAGGATCATTAATGAAGGAAAACGGAATATTGAAAGTCCAGAGTGATTTTTTAATCGTCACTCCAGCTGATATCGTAGCAGACCCATCCGCACCTGATGCTTTCGTTGAGGGTATTATGGAAGGTCGAGAATGGGTGTGGGATAACGGTATCATCCGTGAAAAAACTGTAGAAGATTATAAGGAAATTGTTGAGAAAACATCATCAAAAGATTTAAAGTTTATGAAACTAAAATTGTTTGAAGATTTTCTTTCGAAACTGTAAATATAATTTATTATAAATAAATGTAATAAATGTTTAACATTTAGGAGTATTAAAAATGTCAGAAAAAAGTGAAATTTTAAATGAAGAAGAAAATATTGAAATTTCGGAAGAAACTACTGAAGAAACTGAAACTGCCGAGACTACAGAAACTGAAACTGAAACTGTAGAAGAAGAGGTTGAAGTTGCTGAAGTTGAAATTTCCGAATTAGAAGAAGAAACTGCTGAAACAGAAGTTGAAGAAACTGGTGCTGTATTGGAGAATCTTCTAGAAACTTTACCAACTTCAAAATCAGGTATGGTTCAAACTATTAATTCCATGTTAGCAGAAATGACAAAAGATGAGTTACAATTTAAAGTAAAGCATTTGGTTGAAGTTTTAACTGCTACTGAAAAAGAAATTCTTGAGAGAGAAGGTGGATTGAATTTAACTGATATTGAATTGTCCGGAGATGTCGATGCTCTTTTTGAAGGAGAAGAGTTTGACGTAAACTTCAAGAGAAAAGCAACCTTATTGTTCGAAACTGCTGTTGCTAGAAGAGTTGAAGAAGTTCAAACAAGCATTGAAGAAAATTTCAAACAAGATATGGGTGAGCAAGTACTTGATTACAAGGAAAACTTAGCAGAAGCAGTTGATAAGCTTCTAAATGCTTCCATAGAAGATTGGCAAGATGATAATAAACTTGCTATACAAACTGGTTTAAGAGCAGAAATCACTGAAGAATTTATGAGTGGTTTGAAGACTCTTTTCAAGGAAAACTATATTGATATCCCTGAAGATAAAGAAAACGAGTATGTAAATTTAAAAGAAACTCACGACAAAACTACAATCAAGTTGAATGACGAGATTGAAAGAAATATAGAATTGAAGTCAACAATCCATGAGCAAAGAAAAGAGATCCTTTTCTGGGAAAATACTCAAGATTTGACTGAAGTTCAACGAGAGAAACTGCAAAAACTTGCAGAAAAAATTGAATTTGATAATGATGAGCAGTACGTTGAAGGTTTGGAAACAATCCGAAAATGTTATTTTGCTGAAAAAGAAGAGGAAGTTGTAACTGAAGAAACAGTTGAAATTGAAGAAGTTGAAACCCTTCAAGTTGTTGCTGAAACTACTTCCGAACAACCTAAAACTAAAATTGAAAAATACGCTCAAGACCTTGGGCGATATTGGAAATAATACAATATAAATATATTTGTGATGAACCTAGTGTAACTACGATGTTAGATTCTGAAAATCTATACAGAAAAGGAGAAAATTAAAATGAGTTACGAAGATTTGTTGAAAAAGTGGGAACCTGTTCTTGAGCACCCTGAGTTTGCTGAGATTAAGGATCCTTACAAAAAGAAAGTCACAGCAATCCTTTTAGAGAATCAGGATCGTGATATGGAAGAAGCTAAAAGCGGTGGATACGGTTCTCTTACTGAAACTACTAATGTTACTGGTGGAGTTGACAAGTTTGACCCAGTTCTTATCTCTATGATTCGAAGAAGTATGCCAAACTTGATTGCTTTCGATGTAATGGGTGTTCAACCTATGAACGGGCCTTCAGGTCTTATCTTCGCAATGAAGAGTCACTACACTAATCAGTCCGGTACTGAAGCTCTTAAAGACGAAGCTGACACTGATTTCTCTGGTACTGGATCACATGCTGGAACGCATCTTTTTGACGGTGCTTATGCTGCTGGTTCCGGTCTTGATACTTCTGACGCTGAACAACTTGGTGCATCTGGTGGTGGGTCTTTCGGTGAAATGGCAATGTCCATTGAAAAGATTTCTGTAACTGCAAAGTCCAGAGCTCTTAAAGCAGAATACACTACTGAATTAGCACAAGATTTAAAAGCAATTCATAATCTTGATGCTGAATCTGAGTTAGCAAACATTCTTTCTTCCGAAATTATGGCAGAAATTAACCGAGAGATGATCAGAAAAATTAATATTTCTGCGAAAGCTGGTGCTGCTGATACTCAGACTCCTGGTGAATTTGATTTAGATTTAGACTCCAGTGGTCGATGGTCTGTTGAAAAGTTCAAAGGACTTTTATTCCAAATCGAACGAGATGCTAATGCTATTGCTAAAGCTACTCGACGAGGTAAGGGTAATGTTCTTATCTGTTCCTCTGATGTTGCTTCTGCTCTTCAGATGGCTGGAGTTTTGGATTACAATCCTGCTCTTCAGAATAGTCTACAAGTTGATGACACTGGTAGTACTTTTGCTGGTGTATTAAACGGTCGATATAAGGTTTACATTGATCCTTATGTATCTGGTATTGAATACTACACTCTAGGATACAAAGGTTCCAGTCCTTATGATGCTGGTATCTTCTACTGTCCTTATGTTCCACTTCAGATGGTTCGTGCAATGGGGGAAAATACTTTCCAACCAAAAATCGGTTTCAAAACTCGATACGGTTTGATTGCTAACCCATTCGCTACTGTTGATGGTGACGGTATTGTTGCTGTTAACAAAAAGAACAGTTACTACAGAGCAGTAAAAGTTACAAACTTATTATAATAACATATAATATAGTATAAATAAAAAAACCTTCTCTCCGGAGAGGGTTTTTTTGCTATTATAAATATAATAGAGGATTATATTATGAGCTATATTGATAGACAACCAGTTGACAGAAATTTTCTATCTAAAGATAATTTCACTGCTGTATTTTCTAATTTTCCGAGTATGGAATATTTCATTCAATCTTTTGAATTCCCAGGAGTAAACGTTCCTGCTGTATCTCAACCTTCATATTTAAAAGGTATCGACGTTCATGGAACTCAAATAGAATATGATGATTTATCAGTCACTTTTGCAATTAATGAAAATTTCTCAAACTATAGAGAAATATATAATTGGTTGGTTAAAACTGGAACACCTCAAAAATTAGAAGATTATCAATCCCCAGATGAATTAGATCATTGTACTTTAATGATCACATCTAATAACAAAAACACTATCCTGAAAGTCAGATTTGATAAAATATTTCCAACAGCACTTTCATCTTTCACATTTGATACAACTTCAGAACATAATATAGTCATGGCTACAGCAACTTTTAAGTTTAACTCAATGACATTTGATTCAAATATTTAAAGGAGTCTCTATGCGAGAATCTATTTCATTAGAAGAAATAGAAAAAATGTGGGAGACGGATAGAAAGATGTTCCGTGATAAATTATCAGAACACAACCTTGACATCCCAAATCTACACGGTAGGTATATGACAATATATAATACCGAAAGAATATTCAGAAAAACTCTTGATCTAAAAAAGAGAAGGCTTTACATGACACTGAGGTCATACTTTTCTGGTACTCTTGATAAAATGACTTTAGACAAACACGGTTGGATTCCATATGGTGTTAAAGTTCTTAAATCAGATTTAGATATACACATAGAATCTCACGAATCTTTTTGTGATATCGAAAAGCAGGTTGAAGTGTCTAATATAAAAATCAATCTACTTGAACAAATTTTACGACTCATTATGAACAGAGGATTTCAAATCAAAAACGAAATAGAACTTGTTAAATGGGAGTCTGGTATTATTTAATATATGGAAATTGTAAAAATCAGAAAAATTAATGAATCGTTCATGAAGATAGAAGCAGACCAAGGAGTTATGCGTGACATCTCTGAGCACTTCACTTTCTTTGCTGACAATTACAAGTTCATGCAACGATATAAAATAGGTATGTGGGATGGTAAAATACGACTTCTAAATTTACTCACAGGAAAAATATATGTGGGGTTACTACCAAGAGTGTTAGAAGTATGTAAGTCCTTAAATTATAAAGTTGTATTTGATGATGTAAATGATTTTACTCCAAATTCTATAACAAAATCTGATCTTGAAGATTGGGTTAAAACATTAAATCTACCTTTCAATCCTAGAGATTATCAATTTAAATCTTTTCATGATATGGTTAAAAATAAAAGAATGGTTGTGTTAAGTCCGACTGGTTCTGGCAAGTCACTTATTATTTATATGTTCGTTCGTTGGTTCCTTTCTGAGCATCCTAACGAAAAACTCATGTTAGTGGTTCCTAATGTACACCTTGTTAATCAACTATACTCTGATTTTGAAGAATATTCAAGTAAAAATTCATGGAATGTTGAAAAATTTTGTCAGAAGATATATTCAGGGAAAGATAAATCATTTGAATCTAATATTATTATAACCACTTGGCAATCAATTTATAAACTTCACCCATCCAAATTTTCTATATTCAAAGGTATTATATCAGATGAATGTCACTTAGCAAAAGCAACATCTCTCATCTCTATTCTTGAGAAAGCAAAAAATGCTGAATACCGTTTTGGTACAACGGGAACCTTAGATGATATCAATTTGAACGAATTAACCCTTTGTGGGTTGTTTGGGGACGTTAAGAGGCATGTTACAACGAAAACTTTGATAGATAGTAACCACCTATCCTCTTTCAGAATAAAGTATATAACACTAAAATATCCAGATCACGAGTGTAAAGAAGTTTGTAAAATGGATTACGTTGATGAGATTAATTATATACTGGATCACGAAAAAAGAAATAAATTTATAAAAAATTTGTGTAAACACTTGCCTGGCAATACCTTAATATTATATACTTATGTTGAGAAGCATGGAATAGTGCTTTCAGACATATTAAAAGAGATTGAAGAAAAAGAGGTGTTTTTTGTACACGGTGGAGTGAATGCAACTATAAGGGAAGAGATAAGGAAAGATGTTGAAGGGAAAGATAATTGCCTGATTGTAGCATCATATGGAACTTTTTCAACAGGGGTTAATATAAAAAATTTACATAATGTTATTTTTGCTTCCCCGACAAAATCAAAAGTTCGATCACTCCAATCTATTGGTAGGGGGTTGAGGCTTGGAGACAATAAAGATGGTTGCATCTTATTTGATATCTGCGATAACTTCTGTACAAAGAAAAAGTCAAATTATATGGTCAAACATGGTAATGAAAGATTAAAAATTTACTACAAAGAGAATTTTGATATTGAGATGGTTAACGTCAAGTTCACCGAGAAATAAATAAATTTTATTTTTAATTTATCTATTGACTTATATCGTATAATATAGTATAATATATAAAAGGAAATAAAAATATGACTAAGAAAATAAAACCAAAAGATAAAATTCATTATGTTAATAATAAAGAATTTTATGAAGCAATTCGTATCTATATCAATCAATGTAACGTAGCAGACCAAATGGAAGCAGATTTACCAAGAGTTCCTGAGTATATCGGAGAGTGTTTTTTTAAGATTGCCCAAAGGATTGCAACTAAACCTAATTTTGCGAATTATACCTTTAAGGAGGACATGGTTCTTGATGGAGTTGAGAACTGTTTGAGATATATTCGAAATTTTAATCCAGATAAATCTAAAAATCCATTCAGTTATTTTACAACAGTGATAACTTATTCATTTCTCAGAAGAATAGAAAAGGAGAAAAAATACACTTACATTAAGCTTAAAGCAATGGAAAATGAACTTCATAGACATGATTCAATCGGAAATCTTAACCCTTTTGACACTTCAAATTTTTCTGTTGATGGTGAGTCTATGTATGACAACTTCTTTCAATTCATAAAAGATTATGAAGAGGGTAGAAGAATTAAAAACGAGAAGAAAAAGAAACCAAAAGCTAAAAAAAATAACGATTTAAAATTATTTCTTGACGATGAGTGACCTTGGAGGGTATAATGAAAATACGAGAGTTTGAAGGTGTTTTTTATAATTCAGAAGATTTTGACGCAACTGGAAGACCTTATGAAGATGCTGTTCCTGTAAGAAAGGAAACAGAGGAAGAGAAGAAAGAAAGAATACAGAAGGCCCAGATTGCAGATGATACGCACAAAGATGGTAAAGATTGTAAAAAATCTGGTTGTAATTGTATGAATGAGTATATATTACTTTTTGCTACCAATACTCATGAGGGTGTTAAGTATGATACCTATGGGTTTGAAATAAAGGATTTATTGTAATGAAATTGGCTTTAATCACCGACACACATTTCGGTGGTAGAAACGATAGTCAGATTTTCAATGATTATTTCTTCAAGTTCTGGGAGGAAGAATTTTTCCCAACAGTCCTAAAGAAGAAAATCAAAAAAGTGATTCATCTCGGTGATATCTTTGATAGAAGGAAATTTGCTAATATTAAAACACTAAACTCTTTCAGGGAAAGGTTTATTGAATGGTTTGAAAGGAATGGGGTAGAACTTCATATAATTGTTGGAAATCATGATGTCTACTACAAAGATACAAATCGCATAAACACTCCAAAAGAAATATTTGGTGATAGGTATAAAAAGATTAAAATTTATGAAGACCCTGAGATATTGACGTTTGGGAAAACTAAAATATTATTCTTACCTTGGATCAACAGAGAGAATGGCGAGAAGTCTATGGAGTTGATTAATTCTAATGAAGCTTCAGTCGTTATGGGTCATCTTGAACTCAATGGTTTCAAGATGTATAAAAACTCTTTTTGTTATCATGGAATGAATCATACGGTTTTCAATAGTTATGACCTTGTAATGACAGGACATTATCATCATAAATCTACAGTAGGTAATATTGCTTATCTGGGCAGCACGTATGAAATCACTTGGTCTGATTACAATGATCCAAGAGGGTATCATATTTTTGATACAAACACTTTAGATTTAGAGTATTATCAAAACCCTCATAAAATATTCCACAAGATTATTTACAATGATAATGGTGTTGAAACTCTTGATAAGATAGTAAAGGACTTCAGTTTTTGTAAGAATAGTTATGTGAAGGTTTTAGTTGAAGCAAAGAACAACCCTTATCTCTTTGACAAGTTTATTGATTCAATTCAACTCCATGAACCTTTTGATTTGTCAATTATTGAAGACTTAAATTTATCTGTTGAAGAAGAGGAGATTGTAAACGAAGCCGAAGATACTGTCACAACACTTAACAAATATGTTGATGGTTTAGACGTAAATGTCGATGTTGACAGATTAAAAGAAATATTAAACTCTTTACATAGAGAAGCAATTGATTTACAATAGAGTATTATGATAATTTTTACAAAAGTTCGTTACAAAAATTTTCTTTCCACTGGTAATTACTTTAATGAGATAGTTTTGGATAACAGTCCATCAACTTTAGTCATGGGTAAAAATGGTGGAGGGAAGTCAACATTTTTAGATGCTATCTGTTTTGGTTTATTTGGTAAAGCATTCAGAAATATCAATAAGAACCAAATGATAAATTCTATAAATGAAAAGGGTACAGTAGTTGAGATTGAATTCTCTATAGGTTCTAAAAATTATATGGTAAGAAGGGGTATCAAACCAAACCTTTTTGAAATATATCTGAACGGTGAGTTTATTAATCAGTCAGCTGATGCTAGAGATTTCCAAAAGAAACTTGAAAAAACTATTCTCAAGATGAACTATAAATCGTTCACACAGATAGTCATTTTAGGTTCCTCTGGTTTTACTCCTTTTATGAAACTCTCAGGTAATAATAGAAGAGATGTGATTGAAGATATTTTGGATATTGATATATTCAGTCTTATGAACACCCTTCTCAAAGAAAGGGCGTCATTACTTAAATCTGATATATCTCAGAGTGATTATGACACTAAATCTTTAATTTCTGGTATTGAGATGAAAGAGGAGTATATTGAAAAACTGAAAGGTTCAAAACAAGATAGGGTTGAATCTATTAGAACTGATATTCAAGAATGTCGATCAACAATATCTGATTTACAATTACAAATATCCGATAAGATGGAAGAGATTGATTGTATAAAAGTTGGTGACATTAAAAAACTTAATTCTAACCTTGAGAAAACTGTTGATGTTTTTAAGAAAATGAAAAACAACAAAGACAGACTCAGGAAAGAAAATAGATTTTTTACAGAGAATAATCACTGTAATACTTGTCATCAAGATATTAATGAGGAGCTTTCTAAAGAGATAATATCCAAAAATGAAGATAAAATATCTGAATTGGATAATGCTTTTACAGATATACAGAAAATGATTTCTAAGGTTGAAGACTCTATAAAAGTTGAACAAGATAAAGTTGAATCTATAAACACTATCAATAATGAAATTTTAAAACTCAACCAAGAGATTGGATTTCAGAATAAGAATATAGAAAAATATGAGAAATCAATAGAGTTCCTTAAAAATAAGAATGATATGGTGGAAGGTGAGTATGAATCTTTAGATAAAATGTCTCAAGAACTTCTAACATTACAAAAAAATAAAATTGATTTGTTGGAGAGAAATGAAATGTACAATATATGTAGTGTTTTATTAAAAGATAGTGGCATTAAGACTAGAATCATAAAACAATATCTCCCGATTATGAACAAACTAATCAATGGGTATTTGAATGATTTTGATTTCTTTGCCAATTTTAATCTTGACGAAAACTTCAATGAAGTGATAAAATCAAGACATAGGGATGAATTTTCTTACGATTCATTCTCAGAGGGTGAAAAACAGAGAATAGATTTAGCAATTCTTTTCACATGGAGAGAAGTGGCTAGAATGAAAAACTCTGTAAACACTAATTTACTAATATTAGACGAGGTATTTGATTCTTCACTTGATGCTGAAGGAACAGAGAACTTTATGAAGGTTATGAATTCATTAGAAGGTAAAGGATTAAACACTTTTGTCATATCACATAAAACAGATTTATTAGCAGATAAATTTGATAAACAAATTAAATTTGAGAAAATTGGTAATTTTTCTCACAAAAAATAAACTTTTTTTAAAAAAGTACTTGACTTTTGTTTCAATATAGGTTATAATGAATATATAACCATTAACTAGGAGATTTATATTATGAGTGCTATTTCAGTATCTGAAGACACGCTAAGAACCTTAAAAAACCTTGCTAGTATTAACCAGAGTTTACTTTTCACTTCTGGTAATACATTATCCACCATTAACAGCAGCAACAACGTTTTGTGTACTGCGCAGATCACAGAAGACTTACCAGCAGAGTTTGGTATCTATGATTTGAATAATCTATTGGGTACACTTTCTTTATTCGCTAACCCTCAGTTGGATATTAATTCATCTGACGGTTATATGACTATCCGTGATGGGGAGAATACAGGGACTACTGTAAAATATACTTTTGCAAGTAGGAATCTGATAAAAGTGCCTCCAAAAAATCATATAGACTTACCGAGTGAAGATGTCTCTTTTACTCTTGACGCAGACACTCTTGCTAAACTACAGAAAGCTAGTTCAGTTATGGGTCTGCAGTACCTATTTGTAAACGGTTCTGAGGGTGTTATTACAGTTGAACTGGGTAAACCTAATGATACTAATAGTAATAGGTTTAGAATCGTTGTAGGGGATACATCTCATGAGTTCTCTTTTATCTTTCTAATGGAGAACATTAAACTTTTACCCGACGATTATGATGTGGTGATTTCATCTCAATGTATTTCACAGTTCACATCTTCAAACTCTAACAGGACATATTGGATATCTACAGAAACTGGTTCAAAATTTAATTCTTAGGAGTATTTATGAAAACTGGTGAAGAATACATTTGGGCGCAAAAGTATCGCCCAAAAACGGTTGATGAGTGTATTATTATAGATGAACTCAAAGACAAGTTTGAGAACTTCTTGAAGAAAGGTGATCTTCCTAATCTCCTACTTTACGGAACTGCTGGGACAGGGAAAACAACTGTTGCAAAAGCAGTATTAGAAACTCTTGGTTGCGATTACATAGAAATCAACGGTTCACTTGAAGGAAGAAATATTGATACCTTGAGAAACACTATCAAGAGTTTTGCTAGTTCTGTATCTTTTACTGGTGGTAGGAAGTTTGTATTGTTAGATGAAGCTGACGGTCTGAATCCTACTTCACTACAACCTGCTTTGCGTGGGTTTATGGAGGAGTTTTCTGCTAACTGCGGTTTCATTCTAACATGTAACTTCAAAGACAAAATTATCAAACCATTACATTCAAGGTGTAGTGTAATAAATTTTGTTATTCCTAAAGATAAGAAACCTGTAATGGCCGCTGCCTTCTATAAAAGAGTTTGTGAGATTCTTGTAAAAGAAGGCGTTGAATATGATAAGGGAGTTGTTGTAAAATTAATACAAAAACACTTTCCTGATTTCAGAAGAGTATTGAATGAGTTACAGCAATGTGCTAGTTCTTCTGGCGGTATTACCAGTGATGTTTTGATTTCTAATGATGTAGCTATGGATGAACTTATAGTTCATTTAAAGAGTAAGAACTTTTCAAAGATGCGAGAATGGGTTGCTCATCATGGTGATGCAGACCCTGAAAGATTTTTTAGAAAACTTTATGATGGAATGTACGAGTGGATGAAACCTGAGACTATTCCAACAGTTGTTGTAACTCTTGCCGAATATCAGTACAAAGCATGTTTTGTTGCTGATCAAGAGATTAATATTGTTGCTTGTCTCACTGAACTTATGGCTAATGAGGTTTGTAAATAATGAAATTGTTTGAAGAACTTCCAGATGAAGTAAAATTTGATGACGAAGATTGTTCCAAAGAGAGTTATTGCCCATTTAAATTCTTTTTAGGTTCTATAAATATAACGAAAGAAAATGTTTTGTTGGATGACAGTAATGGTAAGATAGAGGAAGCATATAATCCTTTTATTATTAATAAGAGTTTATCATACTTTCCTGACACTATTATGCAGTCCAATACAATGAACCAATTTTTCGATCTTGATAAGAAGTTGCAATATGAGTTTTTACTAAATAGTATTAGAAAGAAAAAAAGATTTAGTAAATGGATTAGGTCAAACATTGAGGAGAATGTTGACACCGTAAAGCAATATTACAAAGTTGGAAACGAAAAGGCTGTTGAAATATTATCTTTACTTAATGATGAACAAATATCTATAATAAAAAGTGAATTGAGTGAAGGTGGAATAAGTGGAAGAAGAAACAATAGTACAAGAATTCGTGGAGATTAAATTAAAAAAATCTGAAGATTTTTTGAAGATCAAAGAAACCTTGACAAGAATGGGAATTCCCTCAGTAAAAGAAAGAAAACTTTTTCAATCTTGTCATATTTTACATAAAAAGGGCAAATATTATATTGTCCATTTTAAAGAATTATTCAAACTCGACGGAAAAAATACAGAAATTGAAGAAGAAGATATCCAAAGAAGAAATTTAATTTGTTCCCTCCTAGAAGAGTGGGAATTGGTTGAATTAGTTGATAAAGATAAAATTGAAGATAAACTTCATATAAAAAAAATAAAAATAATCCCATTCTCTAAAAAAGATGAATGGAACTTAATAGCAAAATATAATATTGGTAAATATTGACATTAAATTTGATTCTGACTTTTTGAAGTCAGACTTATAAACTAAACAAAGATGCCGATGATCGGGTCTTTATTACTCAACTTGCTTATTTAAGGAGTTGACCAAGGAGTTATTATGCAAATGTCGAAATTTTTTGAGTTGGCGATTGCTGACAGTTTTTTAAAGGACAGTTTCAGTTTCAAGGCTGAATCTAGTTTTTACCCCCCACACAACATTCTAAAACATAACGATAATAGATTTGTTTTGGAAATTGCTGTTGCAGGTTTTAAACAAGAAGATTTACATGTAGTCCTAGACAAAAATACTTTAGTTGTTACAGGTGATAAGAAAAAAGATCAAAATTCCGATTCTTTTGATTATCTTCATAAAGGTATTGGGACAAGAAGTTTTAACAAATCTTTCGTTTTAGAAAGGTATTTAATTGTAAAAGATGTAAAACTTTCTGATGGAATTTTAAAAATAATTCTAGAAAGAGTTGTACCTGAAGAGGAACAACCTAGAATTCTAGAAATAGGATAACAAAATTTAACATGGTGAGAGGGTAAAACCTCTCACCTATATATTATGATGCACACAAATTTTATTTTATTAATGACAATATTTTTATGTAACAGTTTTTATTCAGATTTTACTTTTGAAAAACCCTCAAGAACTGTTGACAGAGTTTTTATCCATTGTAGCGATAGTGACTGGAAACACCACGATGACATTTCTGTTATTAGAAAATGGCATGTAGATGAGAATGGTTGGGGTGATGTTGGTTATCACTACTTTATAAAAAGAAATGGGACTATTCAGAAGGGTAGGAGTCTAGAACTCACACCTTCAGCCCAAAAAAGGCATAATGTTAGAACAATAGCTATATGTCTACACGGTAGAGAAAAATTCACAAAAAAACAATTTAAATCTTTGAGAAAATTATGCTCAGAGATTCAAAAATCATATAAAGGTAAGGTGACTTTCCATGGACATAAGGAAGTTGCCAGAGAAAAAACTTGTCCAAATTTTGATTACGTTAAAGTGTTGAACCTAGATGGCCACGGACGTATGAAAGGAATATAAAATGAACATTTATGCGATGAGACTAAAAACAGGTGAGGAAGTGATTTTTAGAACAGAGACTAGCTTTACAACGTTGGTTGAATCTATTAATCAGAATATTCTAATTAAAGTTGATAAACCTGTTACTATGTTGCCAGTTGAAAATAAAGTGACTTTTGTACCTTGGGTTTTCTTTGCAAAAGAGGATTCCTTTACAGTTAGTACACAAGATGTTGTCTTATTTTATCACGCACAAGATCAGATAGAATCTGAGTATAGGAGAATGACTAGCGGTATTATTACCAGTCCATCTTTAGCATAACACTTGACTTTTCCGTTTTATTTTAGTATAATAGTAACAGAAAAGAGGTTTTATGCGTTTCTATACAAGTGTTAACTCCGTTAACAATCTAATGCTCGTCAAAGGTTTTGACAATGGTAAAAGGTTTATTGATAAAGTTCCTTATAAACCTGCAATGTTTATGAAATCAAATGCAGGTGAAAAAACTAAATACAAAGACATTTATGGTAATCCCCTAAAAAAGATTGTATTTCAAGGTCTTCAAGAGGCAAAGGATAAGTGTTTTCAAAAGACTACCAGAGAAGATTATTATGGAATGGCAAACTTTGAATACTCTTACATTTCTGATAACTACCCTGAAGATATAGAATTTGATCCAAAATTGGTGAGAAAACTTTATCTTGATATTGAGGTTTCTTCAGATAATGGATTCCCTAAACCTTCAGAAGCGTCAGAACCTGTTACTGCAATCACTGTATCCGATGGAAACAGGTATTATGTTTTTGGTCTAAAAGATTATGTTCCTCATAAAGAAAAGATACATTACAAAAAATTTAACTCAGAGCATGAACTGCTAGAAGCATTCGTGACTTTTTGGGCAGGGTTTGAAGTTGATGTAATTACTGGTTGGAATACTAAGTTTTTTGATATCCCTTATTTGGTGAACAGGATCAAAGTTCTATTGGGTGATAAACTTTCTAAAAAGTTTTCACCTTTTGGTGTTGTTCGAGAAAGAATGGTTCAAAGAGTTCCTAATAGAACTGAACAAACTTACACTATACTTGGGGTTTCTGATTTAGATTATCTTGAAATGTATAAAAAGTTCACTTTCACTAATCAAGAAAGTTACAGACTTGATCACATTGCTTTCGTTGAACTCGGTGAAAAGAAATTAGACTATTCAGAATATGAAGGTCTTTTTGATCTTTATGAGAAAGACTATCAGAAGTTTATTGAGTATAACGTAAAAGACGTTGAGTTGATTGTTCGTCTTGAAGAAAAACTTGGTTTCATTGAGATGGTTCAAACCATGGCTTATGATGCTAAAGTGAATTATGATGATACATTCTTTCAAGTTCGTATGTGGGATGTTATTATTTTCAATGCTCTAAAGAAACATAAAATTGTAGTTCCCCCAAAGATTAAGCAACCAAGTCAACCTTTTGAAGGTGCTTATGTGAAAGAACCTAAAGTTGGATATTATGAATGGGTGACTTCTTTTGACTTGAACTCTCTATATCCTCATATTATTATGCAGTGGAACACTTCCCCTGAAACTTTGAAGAGGAAGATGGATGATGTTACAGTTATAGATTTACTTAATGAGGTTATTACCCCTGAGATAACAGAAAACGAGACTATGATGGCTAACGGTTCTGTTTATGATAAGACTAGCACAGGTATTCTTCCTGCTTTGATGTCTAAAATGTATCAAGATAGAAAGATATACAAGAAAGAGATGATCAAGTTACAGAAAGAGTATGAGAGAACCAAAGACCATAAAACCAAGATGTTAGCAGACAAGTATTATAATCTTCAGTTGGTTAAAAAGATTCAATTGAACTCTGCTTACGGTGCAATTGGTAATAGATTCTTCCGATTCTTTGATATTCGTATTGCTGAGGGTATCACTACTTCAGGTCAGTTAGTTATTCGTTGGGCAGAGAAAAAGGTGAACGAGTTTTTGAGAAAAAGGTTTGGTAATAATGAAAAAGATTTCGTGATTGCTTCTGATACAGATTCCTTATATCTTGACCTTTCAGATTATGTTTCTGAAATGGACACTAAAGATAAATCTGAAATAGCAGATAAACTTAATTTGATTTCACAGAATGAGATTCAACCTCATATGGAACATTTCTATGACGAGTTGAAAAACTATCTAAACTGTCCAAAGCAGAAGATGGCCATGGAACGAGAAGTGATTGCTGATCAGGGTATATGGGTTGGAAAGAAGCATTATGTGCTTAATGTTCTTGATTCAGAGGGGGTAAGGTACGAAACTGCTAAACTCAAGATGATGGGAATATCTGCAGTTAAGAGTTCCACTCCTGCTATATGTCGTGATAATATTAAGAAATCTATTAATATTTTGATGAATGGTAATCAAGAAGAGTTGTTTGATTTTCTTGATAGAGCAAGGGAAGAGTTCATGAAAGCAAACCCTGAGGATGTTATGTTTCCGAGGGGTGTGAATAATCTTAGAAAATATGCTGATCAAGACACCCTTTATGCTAAAGGTACTCCGATTCATGTGAAGGGTGCTTTACTTTTCAATAAGTATTTGACTGATAACGGTCTTGAAAAGAAGTATGAAAGAATTGAAGAGGGTGAAAAAATCAAGTTTTGTTATATGAAGCAACCTAATCCAATATTTGATACTGTTTTTGCCGTGAAGAATGTTTTACCAAAAGAGTTTGGACTGCATCAGTTTGTTGATTACGAACGACAGTGGGAGAAAGCTTTCACAGAAGCAGTAAAAGATATTGTTGATGCTCGTGGTTGGAAGATAAAAAAATCTTCAAGTTTATTTGACTTTTTCTAAAAGATAAGTTATAATAGTTTTATAGGAGTAAAAATATGGATTTTAGTAATATTGTTTCTGCTGCTGGTAATGAGTTTGCCCAGACTGCCAGTGATATGGAAGAAACACAATCATATATTGATACAGGGTCATACACTTTGAATGCGATTATATCTGGTTCAATCTATAAAGGATTGCCAGGCAATAAAGTTACAGCATATGCAGGTGAACAGGCAACAGGGAAGACCTTTTTTGTTTTTGAGGCGGTGAAGAACTTTCTACAATCTAATACGGATGGTAGAGTTCTATTTTTTGAGACTGAGAATGCCTTAGAAAAGGGAATGTTTGACTCTCGTGGAATTGACTCATCCAGGATAACTATCTTCCCTGTTGCCACTATTGAAGAATTTAAGTCACAAGCAGTTAGAATACTTGATGCCTATCTTGCTATAAAAGAAGATAGTAGACCGCCTTTGTTGATGTGTCTCGATTCTTTGGGTATGTTATCAACTGCAAAAGAGGTGAATGATACAACAACGGGTTCTGATAAAGCAGATTTCACAAGACCAAAATTAATCAGATCCGCTTTCCGAGTTCTCACCCTCAAACTTGGAAGAGCAAACGTCCCTCTCCTAATTACCAACCATACTTACACCAGTGTTGGTAGTTTTATTCCTACTCAAACTTCTGCTGGAGGTGGTGGATTAAAATATGCCGCCTCCAGCATTGTCCTTCTGAGTAAGAAACAAGTCAAAGAAGGAACGGAGAAAGTTGGAAACATAGTAAAGATAAAAATGGAGAAATCCAGATTTACAAAAGAGGGGTCAACCATAGAAACTAAAATTGACTTTGAAAAGGGTCTTGATAGATATCATGGAATGATTGAACTTGGTTTAGAATCAGGAGTGTTTCAAAAGAGTGGTAACAGGATTCTTGTCGGGGAATCGAAACTTTACCCAAAAGCAATCTATGATGACCCAGAAAAATATTTTACAAAAGAAGTGCTTGACACTATTGACGAATATGTAATAAACAGGTATACTTACGGTACAACAGATACAGTGGAGGAATAGTAGATGTTGCATAAGTTGTATCATGGTGATTGTCTAGAAGTTATGGATAAACTTATAGATGAGAATGTATTGGTTGATGCTATTATAACAGATCCACCTTATGGTACTACTGCTTGTAAATGGGATTCGGTTATTCCTTTTGATGGAATGTGGGAAAGATTAAATAAACTAATTAAACCTGACGGTGTGATAGTATTATTCGGTAGTGAACCTTTTAGTTCGTTATTGAGAACAAGTAACTTGAAAATGTATAAGTATGACTGGACTTGGATAAAGAACCAAGCAACAAATCATCTTCATGCTAAAAGAATGCCTCTAAGAAAAACCGAAAATATTAGTGTTTTTATGAAGGGATCAAGTTGGTACAACCCTCAAAAAACTCACGGTCATAATCCCACAAATAGTTCTAAAGGATTATCAAAGGGTGTAGTTTATCATGGAACTAATGTAAGGGACTATGAAGGTGGAGATACCACCAGAATGCCTATTGATATACAATATTTTAATTGTGTCAGTAACTATTCAAAAGTTCATCCTAATGAAAAGCCGATTGAACTGCTTGAATATTTAATTAAGACGTATACAAATGAAAATGAGTTAGTTCTGGACTTTACAATGGGTTCGGGATCAACTGGTGTCGCATGTCAAAATTTAAACAGAACCTTTATAGGCATAGAACTAGATGAAAATTATTTTAGTATTGCAAAAGACCGAATAGAAAAATCGGCCAATAATTTAATAAAACATTTTCAATAAAAAAATAATTTATGTTATAATATAAAAAACGGAGGAATAATGCGAGTTGAGAGGATCATAATATCGGGGATTCTCAAGAACGATTCTTACAGAAGGAAAGCTTTCCCACATCTTCATGAAGAATATTTTCATGATAAGAAAGAATTGAATATTTTTGGAATAGTGAAAAAACATATTTCAAAATATAAGAGTGCCCCTGTAAAAGACGAATTGTTGACTGAAGTTCAAACTATACAAATGAATGATAAAGATGTAGAAGATTGTCAAACAATTGTATCTGAACTTTTTGATATTGAAACTTCTGACGAACAATGGTTGTTGGAAAAAACTGAGAAGTGGTGTCAGGAGAAATCTGTATACAATGCTGTTATGGAGTCTATTTCTATTATTGATGGTACTGTAGATAAAAACAAAAACACCATCCCAGATATCCTTAAACAAGCTCTGGCAGTGTCTTTCAAGATAGAACTTGGACACGATTATATTGAAGATGCCGATGCTAGATTTGAATACTATAATAAGAAGGATGAAAAGAAAATACCTTTTGGAATTGACTTATTTAATAAGGTTACAAGAGGTGGTATTGCTTCAAAGACTTTGAATGTGGTCATGGCAGGAACTAATGTCGGTAAATCTTTTTTCATGACTGACTTTGCTTCACATTGTCTTGCTAATCAAAAGAATGTTCTGTACATCACTCTTGAGATGAGTGAAGAAGAACTTGCGAGAAGGATTGATGCTAACTTATTAAACATAAAAATAAATGAACTTGATGAAGTTCCCACAACCCTCTTACAAAAGAAGTTGGAGGAAAAGAGTAGGAATATCAAGGGTAAATTAATATTTAAAGAGTTTCCGACAGGTAGAGGAAGTGCAGCAGATTTCAATAAATTGCTTGATGAACTTGAATTGAAAAAGGGATTCAAACCCGATATTCTTTTTATTGACTATATTAACATCTGTGCTTCCTCTACACTCTCATCTAGATTCAAGGCAGACAAGTATTTGTATATCAAAACTATTGCCGAGGAGTTGAGAGGTTTAGCAGTTGAGAAGGATATTCCTATTTTTACTGCGACACAAACAAACAGGGAAGGTTATGGTGATTCAGATCCAGATTTAACTAATACGAGTGAATCATGGGGTCTACCTGCCACTGCTGACTTTATGTTTGCGATGATGACTGACGATCAGTTGGAGCAACTGTCTCAGTTTAGAATTAAACAACTCAAGAATAGATACAATAGAAAAGACTCCAACAAAAGGTTTTGTATTGGTTATGATTTGATGAAGATGAGATTGTTTGATATTGATGATAGTAATGTAGGTTCCGTATCTACAGGAGAAGAAGGTGAAACTCCTAGTAATGGTAGCAGTTTCCTTCAAAAGAAAAAGACGTTGGATTTTTCTGGTATTTCAGTTTGAGGTTATTATGATAAATGTAATTTTTGATTTTGAATCTTTAGGATTAAATGAGAATAGTGTATTGTTGAGTTTAGGTGTCCTAGCTTTTGACCCTAGTGATTATGATATTGTTAGTGATGGTGTAGATAGTACATTCAATAAACTTTTACATCAAGGACTTTATATTAAACTTGATGCAAAAGATCAAATGAGAACTTATAATAGACATATAAACAAGTCAACTCTTCTATGGTGGACTGAACAGAACGAAGAAGCTGGTCAAGTACTGAAAAGATGCGACGATGATGTTAAATTACCAGATATGGAAAAACGACTCAACGAGTATCTTGAAATGAGTGGAGTTACAAGAAATACTCCAGTATGGTCAAGAGGTTATACGGAACCTATGTGGTACGAATCTGTAAAACTTAATTTAAGGACTTATGGGTCTTTCAGACATTATCAGTATCGTGATATTAGAACCCTTTTGAATGTTTCTATAGAAGACAAATATTTGAGCAGAAACCATATAAATACTATTGAGCATCCTGTAAGTTTTATAAAACACAATGCTCTACACGATGTATGTTTTGACGCAGTTCAATTTTTATGCACTCAATAACATACTTACACACACATTACACAGGAGGACATTATGTCTAACAAAACACCGTTCGAGATTCGCCTTGAACTTCTAAAAATGGCGAAAGACTTATTGATGGATGAATACTTTCAAAAAGTAGATGCGGTCAGTACCAAATATGGTTATGAAGTTGAAGCTTGCATCGGAGCAGGTTTAGATATTCCAGAAAGACCGACAATCCCATACCCAACTGAATCTGAAGTTATTGCTAAAGCAAAAGCATTGAATTCTTTTGTGAGTAACGGATAATCTAAATGGGGGTGAAAATCCCCCTAAGCTCTTGACTTTTAGTCTCAAATATACTATAATAGAATATAGTGAGAGACTAAATAGTTAATGAGAGTTTTGAAATGAGTTATTCTATACGAAAATATTTAAAAGAAGATGTTCTGGTTGAAGCAAAAGTAAACAAGAATTTACATCTTGAACACCTTGAAGACAATCCACTCAATTTTGGTTATACTGGAATATCTAAAACAATAGATTTCCTAAATGCTACTATTGGTTTATTGTCTGGTTCTGCAAATAAGAGTGTTGATGTCACTGTAAAGTATGACGGAGCTCCTGCTATATTTTGTGGAACTGATCCAGAGGATGGTAAGTTTTTTGTTGGAACTAAATCAGTATTCTCCAAGAATGCTAAACTTGTTAAACAGGAGTCCGATTTAGATAAATATGGGTTCTCTGGACAACTTAAAGACAAACTATCCATTGCTCTGAAAGAACTCTCTAAATTGGGTATTGAAGGAGTCTTACAGGGTGATATGATGTTTACTTCCGATGACATCACAACCAAAAAGATAAATGGTGAACCTTACATCACCTTTCAACCAAATACTATCATGTATGCTGTTCCTAGCAATTCTGATCTTGCTTCTAAAATGTTGAAGTCTAAAATCGGAGTCATTTTTCACACTACATATTCTGGTGATAAACTGGAAGACATGAAAGCGTCTTTTGGTGCTAATGTTTCGAGACTAAACAAAGTCAGTTCGGTTTGGGTTGATGACGCATTTTATAAAGATGTGACTGGTTCACTTTTCTCTTCAAAGGAAACTTCAGATTTAGAGAAAAAGATTGCTAAACTTCAAAGAGTTGGTAATGGTATCAGTAAGAAGTCAATGAATAATATACTATCTGTTCACGATGAATTAAAAACTTCTGAACTTGGTGCTGGATTGAAAACATATTTCAACTCAAATGTCAGAAGAGGTATTTTACCAAAGTCTGGTGTTACTGGAGTGAATAACTTCCTTACTCATTTTGGAAATCATTTTGAAGATAAAGTTATCGCAAAAGTAAAACAGGAGAAGACGAAGAATCAGAAGAGAGAAAGAAAACAACAACTCATAAACCTTCTAATCAAAGAAAAAGTTGCATTAGCTAACCTATTAGAATTCATGTTATTGACGATAGAATTGAAGAACTCTGTTATAAGAAAATTAGAAACAGGGGTCAACTCTAAAATGGAAACTTTTGTAGTTGATAGTAAAGGTATCCGAGTTACAAAACCAGAAGGATTTGTTGCTATTGATAAACTATCTGGCGGTGCTGTAAAGTTCGTTGATAGACTTGAATTTTCCCAACTAAATTTTAATGTTGACAAGAACTGGTCTAAAGTCTCATAGTAATATAAATAGAATTATATTGGGGAAGGTCTATGAAAAAAATTGTGATCATATTTGGTAGATTTAATCCACCTACAACAGGACATGAGTTGTTAGTGGACAAGAGTTTTCGTCACGCAAAGAAACTTGGAGCCGAATATGCAATTTTTACATCTAAATCAAATGACCCAAAAAAGAACCCACTATCCATAGATGATAAAATTAAGTTTATGAAATTATCATTCCCAAAACATAAAAACCGTATACACCATCCAGATGTTATAGGAATTAGAACACCTGCTGAAGTATTAGAATGGTTGAGTGAAAATGGATATGAAGAACTTCATTTTGTTGTTGGTTCTGATAGAGTAAAATCCTTTGAAGGGATGATAAACTCCATGCAAAAGAAAGGATACACAAAGTTTAAGAAAGTTGTTGTTGTATCTGCTGGAGAAAGAGATCCGGATGCTGATAATGTTTCCGGAATGAGTGCATCTAAAATGAGAGGTTTTGCGAAGAAAGGTGATTTTGATTCTTTCGCAAAAGGAACCCCCATGAATTCTAAAGATGCGAAAGAGATGTTTGATAAACTAAAAGAGGGGATGAAACTTAATGAAACTCATATAACTGAAGTTTTAAAACCATCTGACCCTATAGAGAAGTGGATAAAAGATTTTTTAAAATCAGATAATTCCAGATTCAAAGGTAAATCAAAAGAGAAAAGAATCGAAATGGCAACTGCTGCATATTATGCCGCACAAGAATAAGGAGAATAAGATGCCAGATATTAAAAAAATGGAAGGGCCAGTAAAATTTAAAAAGGGCGTTGAATTATATTTTGACCCTAAAAAAGATATGTTTTATGACCCAAAGAAAAAGAAGTATGTATCCGAAAAAGATATCCTTGCTCTTGAGGAAGTTGATCTTTTTGAAAAATCTGAAGAATACCAAAAGTTCTTTCAATCTGTTTTAAAAAAGTTTGGTATAGACTCACCTGCTGAATTAGACGACGAGAAGAAAAAAGAATTCTTTGACTATATTGATAAGAATTGGGAAGGTGAGAACGAAGAGGATGAAGAAGAAACTATTGAAGAACTGTCACTTGAAGAAGCAAAAGAGTGGAAAGTTGGAGCTCCTGTATTCATAGTGATAAGTTATCACACTAATGGAAAACACTCCACCACAGTTCTTAGAACAAAGGAGAAAGCAATGAAGTTTGCAAAAGATGAAGAATATCATGAAGATGATGTAAAAGGAACTGCTGTTCTTGATATGAAAGTTGGAAAGTTTATTGATAAAGAGACTGGAAAACATATAAAGGAAGAAAAT
>VTLG01007577.1_pt1 | contig 44798 bp, 59 predicted proteins | sample 4694571 | NCBI WGS metagenome assembly VTLG01 (sample SAMN12604809, study PRJNA352737) | marine metagenome | biome: ENVO:00000447; feature: ENVO:00000209|ENVO:00000569|ENVO:01000036; material: ENVO:00002151; isolation source: viral sequences binned using virsorter ...
TACAACTACAGACAAAGCTGCTATTTGCCCTGATTGTACAGATAAAGTAGGTAAAACCATTCCCGCTGGAGAAACGGTAGCGTGGTGTACAGATAAAACCACAACCACAACTACAACTACAGACAAAGCTGCTATTTGCCCTGATGGTACAGATAAAGTAGGTAAAACCATTCCCGCTGGAGAAACGGTAGCGTGGTGTACTGAGGCGGGTGGTGTAGACCCTAAATGTGATGAAGTAAGGGCTGAATGTGCTAAATTAGGCAAAGCAATGAAGGATGATTGTTCCGGGTGTGTAGATACAGTAGTTACGGAGGGAGGAACCCCTTCAGGTGGGGGTTCTAGTTTACCTTCCTTCATACCCAGAAGTGCTTTAAATGTAATAAAACAAGATAAGCCTGATTTAGTTAATATTGATTATTTGTATGACATAGGGGGAGAAAGTATTTTTGCCCCTACCCTGCAAGGAATGGAAGAAGGGAGTGACTTAATAGGGCCACAGTTAGATGGCAATCCGTATGCGACTCGCGCTAAAAAAGGCGGTATTATAGGCAACGCAAACACAGTAGACCAAATAATAAGTTTACTGGGGGAAAAATAAAATGGCAGATGTTTCTATTCCTGAGTACGTAGGTATCCGCAGTGTAGTACCCGGAACTTATGACCCTACTCGTAGAGCAGGAAGTGGTGGGCAACGCTACTTTACGGATGTTCAATATGTACCAGCTCCTAGTTTTAGGGGGGATAGGGCTACGTATGATGTAAAAAATTATTTAGCAGCTAACCCTGATGTAATAGCAGAGTATGAAACCAACAAAGAAGAATTAATAGAGGGTGGTGATGAACGATTTGAAACTGTAGAAGGGTTTGGTAAATACCATTACGATACTTTTGGAAAGTATGAAGGCCGTCCTTTAAGTTTAGACCCTACAGGTGACCCTGTAGCTATTGCTCAAAATGCTGCTGATGCAGCCGCCTTGGTGTATCAACAACAAAATGCGGATAACCCTGCACGACAAGGATTAGCTAGTTTGCAGCGCGTTACTAACGACATTATTAAAAAGGATATGGGCGATCTACGGGCTTCAGACGCTACTGAAAGGGAAAAAATAGAACAGACTAGGGGGTATATGAATAAAAATGCCGTGTCCCCTTATCGTATGTCACAAGCCACTCAAACACCTTTAGCAAGTATTCAAGAATCAATGTCACCTTATTATCAAACTGAAACTGAGCAAGCTCAGTACGATCTACCTAATGTGGGTATACAAAATGCCTTACAAAATGCAGTAGATATGGTTTCTGTTAATGATTTGATTGGCAGTGGGCAAATTACAGTAGAAGAGTTAGCTGGTTATTTTGGCCGTCCTGTAGAAGAAGTACGAGAGTTTTATTTAAACCAAAGAAATAACTCCGGTTTTAATCAAGGTGGGATAACAAGTGTACAAACCCCACAAAAAATGTATTTAGGCGGTGCTACTGATGGGATGGCTGATAATGTGCCAGCGTCTATAAATGGTAACCAACCCGCTGCTTTAAGTGATGGAGAGTTTGTAGTTCCTGCTGACGTAGTAAGTCATTTAGGTAATGGCAATTCAGATGCAGGAGCTAAACAACTTTACAGTATGATGGACAGAGTACGACAAGCACGTACAGGTCGAAAAGAACAAGGGCGAGAAATAGACCCTAATAAATTTTTAGCGTGAGGTAATACACATGCCAGATCCAGTAGGTCAAGAAAATTATAGGCAAGAGTCCCTTTCGGATTGGGCTGCGCCCTATGTAACAGATATTATAGGAAAAGGTGCGGCCCTCGCGGATTTGCCTTATACCCAATACACTGGGCCATTAACGGCGGGGCAATCGGATTTACAAACTCAAGCCTATCAAGGGATTGCAGGGTTAGACATACCTACTTCGCAAATGGGTGCTTTTAATCCTACTTCTTTTACTCAGGGCAATACTGCTCAGACTTACATGAACCCTTACCTACAGGCTTCTTTGGAACCTCAAATAGCCGAAGCGCAACGTCAAGCTCAAATACAGCAACGTCAAAATGCGTCACGATTAAGCAGAGCTGGGGCTTATGGGGGGTCGCGTCAAGCCATTATGGATTCTGAAAGCCAACGTAATTTGTTGCGTAATTTAACTGACATAACAGGCCGGGGTTACGCTACAGCGTACGATAAAGCTGAACGACAATTTAACACTGAACAAAATCGTTTACGGGATGCCCAAAGAGACACAAACAAGTATGGTTTAGATGCTTTAAGGCAGATGTCTCAATTTGGTGATACTCAAAGAAACATTGAAAAAGAAGGAGTTGCTGCTGATTACGCGCAATTTAAAGAAGAACGAGATTTCCCTTACAAACAAAATCAATATGCTCAGTCTTTGTTGCAGGGTCTACCAGTAGAAGCAATGGCCCGTGAGTATATTGAACCTTCTCAACTGGCTGAAATTCTAAGTTACGGTGGTACGTTGGCTGAAATATTTGACATTTTAAGGGGAGAGTAGCGTAATGGCGTTTATGGAACCTTCTTTTGATACTGATGTTGAAAATGCTGAAAACTTAGGCATCCGTCAGCTTACCCAATTACAACAAGAGTACCCCCGCTTTGCTGTCGGTGTGGCTATGGAGAATCTTAAACAAGACCTCGTAGCTCAAGAAAGACAACGGCAAATGGACAACCAACCTGCTCCTCAGTCTCCTGATGTTATTACTCAAACGGAACAGGAAGTAATGGGGATGTTAGCAGGAGGGGGGCAACAACCTCCTATGCCTCAACAAGGCATGGGGATAAGTCAATTACCTGCGGATAACATGGCTATGCCAATGGCGGCTGAAGGTGGGATTGTTGGATTTGCAGGAAAAGGGCCATCTATGGTCAAGGAAACACCTCAAATGGGAAGTGTTTCTCCTAAAGCAGTAGATAGTGCTCAGATAAAACAATTTGCTGACTTATACGAAAACTTAGAAAAATCTATTGCTACTGCTACAGACCCTAGGGAAAAATCTATACGCGCAGGTGCTCTTAGAGATTTAGTTCAACAAATGGGCGATCAATTTATTTATGTTAAACAGTACCTTGATAGCAAAAAAGGTGTCGTACAACCCCGCACTCAAATGGCAGGGGGTGGCATTATAGCTCTGCAAGAAGGTGGACTACTAGGCCAAGGGGATTATACAGAGAGTGGAGAAGTGATTGTAGCAATGATCTCTGACGGGGCTGGTAATAAAGTTCCTGTTACTGAGGCTGAATATAACACCTATTTAGAAAGTAATACTTTACCCCCCAATAGAAATGCTAATCGTACTGCAAGTAGTGAAGAAGGTATTCCTGCTGCACTAGAACGTTCTACCCCCGGAGACATTCGGAGAAAAAGATTAGACCAAGTAGATGAATCAACAGGAAATGTATTTACTGGGGAAGGTGGTCTTTTTTCAGATATAGGGGAAATCATCGAAAGCGATGACACATGGCAAAGAAAAGTAGGTAGAGGAACTGTAGCTCTTGGTGAAGCGGGCCTTCAAGGGCTTCTTAAAACTTTGGGTGGTGCTGGAATTGCTACTGAATACGGAGTAAGAAGTGCGGCAGAAGGTGTAGGTGGGGCAGGACAACAAGTAGATTTAAAAGCTGGTGAGCAAATAGAAGCAGCGCGACAACAAATAACAGCTCAAACCCAACAAGCTATTAATGCACTTGAAGAAGAAAGAAATGCTATTAGTAATAATCCTGATATGTTCAATACTGAAGAAGGTAAAGCTAGACTTGCAGAGATTGGGGAAGAAATAGCAAACCGAACAGCAGGATTGCAATCTCGATTAGATGAATTAGCAAACACTCCATCTTTTACTGATATAGTAACAAGTCTTCCACAGGAAGGGTTAAGCGTACTGGATAGCTTGTTTGAACAATACGATAAAAATATGGCTGCTAATGAAGCCCAAAGAAAAGAAGCTTTGAGTGAAGATATAACTCGTTCAGCGCAGGAAGCACAGAATTTAGCTATAGAAAGTCAGCGAGGCACTTTATCCGATGATGACTACAAGCTAGGTCAGATTGCCCAATCTATTGGTATAGGCCCACCGGGTAGTCAACAACCCCCACCGCCTCCAGAAGAAGAAGGCTCTTCTACCGAAACTAAACGAAGTGGACTAGATAAAATTTTAGACATTGCTTCTTTGTTAGGTGGAGCGGCAGGATCGTCTAAAGGGTATGAAGGCCAAAGTATACTCAACCAGCAACGTCAAGACAGAATCCTAGAAGATCAACAAGCGTTTGAGTTAGCTAAACAACAACAACTTTTAGATCAACGCACCGAAGAACGACAACTTATTGAGGAGCAAAGACTTGCAATAGCCAGAGCTGCGGCAATGGCTAACGTTGATCTAGGGACAATAAGAATGACTAACAGTGTAGCCATTGCCGCAGAAAGAGAGAGACTTATAGACGAAGCTAAAAAAGAACAATTGTTTGGTTACGATGAAGCAAAAGTCGAAATAGGTTTAAATGATTTTATACTTAAATTACTTGCAAAAGAACGAGCTGATGTAGGAGCTTTGTATGACACTATGCAAAGCGGAGGAGGTAGCGCTACACCCCCCGTAAGCACTGAAGGCTTTGGTGAATTAAGAGTAAACTAAATGCCCACTTACTCTATTGATGGCCCAGATGGACGCACTTATTCGATTGATGGCCCTGAAGGGGCTACAAGAGAGCAGGTCATTGCGGTTATCCAAGAAAAAATAGCTGCTATGCCCGACCCCATTACTCGCCAGAGTACTTTTGGGGAAGAAGTTGAGCGGGGTGTCACACGTAGTTTAGAAGCCAAACGATTAGGTATTGAGCAACTGTTGGGGGATGACTCTAACCAAGCTATTTTAGATTCCATCCAGCGTGAACGGGAAACAGCCGAAGGGTTAGGTATCTCTCCTTCTTTAGATCGCCTTAGAAATATTGCTCAAACGGAAGGTTATGCTTCAGCCGCAGCCGAAGTTCCCGGTGACATTACCCGTTATGGGGGTCAACAAGCAGGTGTGTTAGCTACAATAGGTGCAGGTGCAAGAGCAGCCTCAATGTTAGCCCCCGGTATGTTAAAAGTTCCTGCTGCCGCCATTGGTGGTATTGGTGCTCTTATTCCTGATTTTGCCGCCTCCAGTATGCAACGTAAAGCCCAAGAGCAAATAGCACGTGGGGAAGAAGTAGACGTTGATGTAGGAGAAGCCTATAAATACGCATCCCTTCAAGCTGCGTTAGAGGCGGGTGGTACAGCTTTATTTTTAGGTAAAAATTTACTTCGTGCTGTTACCGGAATAGGACGCTCTTCTGCAACCAATACAGCAAGACAAGCCGATGCGTTACGTCAAGCTGCACAAAGAAGTGTGGCAGGAACCACTGCTCGTGGTCTAGCAAGGGGTACTCCTGAAATACCAATAGAAATAGGCCAACAAATTTTAGAGCGTGATTTTGCTGGCTTAGACCTTACTTCTGATGAAGCGTTAGCTGAATACGGTGAAGCAGCTTACGCGGCTGGCTTAGTAGGTGGTTCCTTTGGTGTAACGGGTAGTTTTGCTGACCGATTAGTAGCTGGTCAAGCTGTAGCCCCCACTCCTCAACAAGAAGCAGCCCAAGTTTTAGAAGAAGTATTTAATGAACCTGATGCCCCAGAGCAGACAGTAGCACAAGCCACAGGGCAAGAGACTACTGTTGGGGAAAAAGTTGCTCCTGAACCTACACCTGAAGCTGCTCCAGAAACTACTGATACAGAAACCACAGAAACTATTGATACAGAAACCGTAGAAACTGCAACAACTGAAGCTGCACCTGAACCTACTACTGAAAATCGGGAAGAAGCTAGGAAAGCAGAAGAAGAATCACGCAAGGCAGAAGAAGCACAAGCGGCTGAAGAGGTAGTAGTTAAAACAGAAGAAAATGTTGCACGTCAAGAATTTACACCTCAAGAAGTTACACCAGAGCAACGCACAGCCGAACAACAGTATGCGGCTGACATGGCGGCTAGAAGACAAGCGGCTGGTCGGGGAATAGCTCCTGAAAGTAGGACAGAAACAGAAGGATTTTTCGCACCTGACTATTCTGGATTTGACGAACCTATAAGTTTAAGGGCTGAAGAACAAGTTGATGTAAGTGATGCGGCTGGAGAGGTCGTAGTTAATGAGGATGAAGAAGTTGTAGTTAGTGAAAACCAAAATGACAATCAAGCAGATTTAAACACAGAAGTACTTGACAAAGAATTTGCAGACGGACTTCAAACACAGGTAGATGAAGAACAGGCCAATGTGGACACCCCTCCAGTTGACGTTAGCCCTTTACTTACCCCCCAAGGGTTAGCAGATGTAGGGATAAGTAAAACAGGAATAAACAAGTTTTTTAATAATAGGAAAACCAATCGCATTGCTAATTTTGTAGAAGGATTAGAATCTACCAATGAAAATTTAAGGCAACAACAAGAAGATTTAACAGCGTATGCCGCCAGTGGGGTTTCTAAAAAACAAAGTGATGTGGCTCTTGCTGAAGCTGCAAGGATTGCTACAGAAATAGATAACCGCGCAAAAGTACCTGAAGATCAAATCATAGATGACGAAGGCCAAGCTGTTGCTATTGATAATAATATTGTTGAGGAGACAGGAGCAGAGGAAGAGCAAGACAGTGATGTAGTGACAGCAGACCAAGAAATCTCTCCTACAGATGAATCTTCTAACTTGGAAGAGGAGGTAGTAGATGTTGACGTAGTGGCTCTACAAAGTGAATTAACTACCAACCCAGATGGAGATGTAGCAGCTTATCTTGACCCAGAACCTTCTGTAGGTAGTTTTATTAGTAACCTTACATACGCAACAGATTTAGACCAAAAGGCTCGTGTAGAAACATGGATTAAGGAAAACCTTTCTAAAAAAACTAGGAACGAATACATAGATGCTAAAAAAGCTATGAGAGAAAACTTGATAGACGAAGGGTTTTTAGATGGTAATGAGGATTTTCTTTTACTAGAAGGGGTTTCTAAATTAGCTCCTCCAGTTGCCCCTAATGTGTTGGAGTCTTTGCAGGATGGTAACCTAGCACAGGCATTGACTAACCTACGGTTAAGTCAGGGAAGAGGTAACAGGGATGTGGCACGAATCATTAACGCGCTGTCAAAGGGTATAGGCACAACTCAAGTTGAACTAAGAAGCAACGTAGTAGATAACTTTGGTCGGCCAGCAGCCGGGTATTTTTCTCCACGCACTAACACCATTGTACTTAATCAAGACGTGGCTGTTTCTACACACACTCTTTTACACGAAGTAGTTCACGCAGTAGCTTCAGCTCAGTTAGCTAACCCTGCAAGTCCCGCAGCACGACAAATGAGAGCGTTGTTTGATGCTGTTAAAGACAGGTTAGGTACAGCTTACGGTGCACAAGATGTGGATGAGTTTGTCTCGGAAGCATTGGGTAACCCAGAATTTCGTGCAGAGTTAGGCCGAATAAGTCGAGATACCAAAGGAGGAAACGCCCTTCAGCAGTTCGTTAACATTATTAAGAATATGATTAGAGCACTAAGAGGGTTGCCTTCTCGTGCTATTAACTCTGTACAGAGTGAAGTCGATGCCTTGATGGATGAGTTAATTGCCCCCGCACCAGAATTTCGTAATGCTGATGATATGTTTTTGGCCTCTACTCCCCAGCAACAACAGAACATACTTACCCGATCAATGGCAGCAGCCGCAGGTAAAGTAACTAACACAGATGTTCAAGAAGTGGGAGACTATCTAAACTCTGCTTCACGTACAGCTAGACGAGCAGCTTTGCAAGTTTTACCCCTTGACAGTATTGCGCGATTGGTGGAACGGGAATTTCCTGCATTAGCCGCAGCTATTAGAGAGTTGTTTAGTATTATCAATCAAAAACGTGGCAGCAGGAATGAGTACCTTGAAAAGATAAGAGGTACAGCCAGAGAAATAAAAGCAGCTTTTAAAAATGATCGTGAAGCACGAGAACTTTTTGGTCAGCTTGCTACTGAAAGTACTCGATTGGGTTATGACCCCACTCGTGATTTAGATACTTATATAAAGTATTACTACACTTACTTTGACCCTACTACTAACCAGAAAAAATCAAGCATCGGGTATACCACTGAAGCTGAACGTAATGCTGCTCTTAAAAAAGACCAAGCAAAACCTGAACTAAAAGATGTGCGCTTCCTTAGACGCGACCCGGAAGAAGAAAGTGACGCAAGGGATAAATACAACTATGTAAAGGATATGTACAACAAGCTTAGTGGGCCACAACAACAAGCTTATGTAACTTTACGTGATGCCTATTCAGAAGTCTTTGAAGACCTTAAGACTACACTTCTTGCTCGATTAGAAAGCATTGAAGCTGACCCTGCATTAAAGAAAGATTTCAGAAACAAGCTACTGTACGAAGTACTTTACCGCCAAGAGATAAGCCCTTACTTCCCACTTTCTCGTAAAGGTAATTTGTGGCTTACCTATCAAGGGATTGATCCTTTTTCCAGAGGGGCTAATGGGGAATTACAAGTTGGTACATTTAAAGAAACGTTTACTACAGACGTAGACAGAAACAGACGCATAAGAGAACTACGCGCTGATCCTGTGTTTAGACAAGAACTAGCTCAAGTTGCACCAGAGGCAAACATTGACAGTGATGACTTTTTTGCAACCAGAGACATTAGTGAAAAAGAAACTTTTGAAAGGATGGGTGAAACAGCTTTTGGTATGGCATTGCTGGCAGAAGTAAAAGGTGCTGGAGCAGAAGCTATAAGTAAAGTAAGGCGGGATGTATTAGACGCAGGAGGGAGTGAAGTGGAAGCTGACGCTGCTGCTAATGCAACTTCACAAGGTAGAACACAACTAGAGAAGATAGTGCTTGAAGCTGTTATTAGAGCTGCACCTGAACGCTCTCTGTTACGTACCTTTCAACCACGTGAAGGTACTTTAGGTTATGAAACTGATGCCATTACTACTTTTGAAGAACGAATGCCAATTTTTACTAATCAGGTAAATACCCTACGGTATGCTCTTCCTCTTGAGCAAGTGGGCAATAAAATAAACCAAGCAGCAATCGGTGCATCTGGGTCTGCGGATAGGCAGCAGTATGCTAGTGACATAGCAGACCACGTACAAGGTTATATAAACTTTGCTCAGAACCCTAACATTTCTAACTGGAGTAAAATTGGTAAATCATTAACTTTCCTTTGGACACTTGGGTTTAACGTAGCTTCGGCCATCATAAACTTATTTATTCTACCCACCGTTGTGTTTGCGTATTTAGGTGGAAAGTACGGCTACACTAAAACTATGCGATACATGATAAGGAATATAGGACGTTACTTTAACACTGGCACAAGTAGAGATATAAAACGATTTGGTGGTGACCCTCTTGAATCTTTTGCATACCAAGGGCCGGGGCTAGGCAATGTGAATTACAGTGCAGGGGATGTGCCTCAAGGTCTTGAAGATTACCCCATCCTTCAACAAGTTCTTATACAGGAAGGTTATGACAACCAAACTACCATAGGGGACATGTTAGATACGGACACTCCTGTGTCCACAGGTATTAATAATGTAATGGGTTACGTGTTTAACCAAACTGAACGATTGAACCGCCATGTTACTGCTATGACTTATTACGATTTAGAAATGGAAAATCAAGGTGGTGCAGCTAACCTTACTGACGACCAAAAAAGAGACATAGCCAGAACAGCTATTCTTGAAGCTGAGTACACTAACAGCGGAGCCTCCATAGATACAGCCCCTAGGATTAGTCAAAACGATATAGGCAGTTTAGCGTTTATGTACAAACGTTTTGGTGTATCCATGATGTTTTTTCAAATGCGAACTTTTAGGGATGCAATGTCCCATGTGTTTGGTAAGACACAAACCACCCGTGCTGATGGAACTCCACTAAGCCAAGAAGAACAGGAAGCTATTGCTTTAGAAAAACGAAATGCTCTTCGTCAAGGTGCAATGTTGTTTGCAAGTAGTGCACTACTAGCAGGAGCGCAAGGTGTGCCCTTAATTGGAACCCTGCGGTTTATTTGGAATCAAACCAAAGACGATGACGAGGAGGATTTTGATAGTGCTCTTAAAGGATGGGTGGGAGGAGAACCTATATTTTATGAAGGGGTTCTTAATGCAGTTACTGGAGCTGATATAGCCCCACGTATAGCCATGAACTCATTGTTGTATCGCACAATGCCTAACCAAGCTGAACAAAGTTTAATGGAAGATGTAGCCGAACAATTAGGTGGCCCTGCATTAAGTTTGTTGACACGAATGTTTGGAGAAAATGGAACGTTGGAATTGTGGAAAGAAGGGGCAGAACAAAATGACCCTGCTCTTTTTTACCGTGGACTAGAACGAGCTGCCCCAGCCGCTGGTGGAAACATTATGCGTTTTAGTCGTTACGTTAGCGAAGGGGGTGCACAAAACTTACGAGGTGATTACATTCTTAAAGATGTAACTACAGGAGGTTTGATAGGCCAGTTGTTTGGCTTTGCTCCTGCGTCTTATACTCGACAGCTAGAACAAAATGCACGTGACAAAGCTATTGACATAGCTGTAAGTAGAGAAAGAACTAATCTACTAGGAAGAAATAATACAAGAATGCGTTTAGGCATCCCTGATAATTCTTTGGACGCTGACATTGACGATTTCAATATGAGGCATCCTGAGTACCCTATAACGACTGAGTCAAAAGACAGGTCTTATGCGGCTTCTACTCGTATGGATATCACAATGGATTTGTTTGATGGGGTAAGTATTTCTACTCCTCGCCAACTACAAGTGCTTATGGAACGAATGTACGATGCAGGAGATTCATTTTAAAAGTTTATTTTTTACGCCACACTCGCACTCCATATTTTCCGTCTTCAATCGTTACCCTTGAAATAATATTACGTTTAGTAAATCGGTTTACACGAACCACATGATTGACTGCTTTAACAGTATTTATAGCAGGAATAAAAACAGATGACCCCGGCACAAACTTATCCCACTCTACTTTAATTGGTATACCGTCAGGAGCAATATCAATTAACCGTGTGTTGCTCATCCACTTTTTCCTCAAACAGAGAAGTAGATTCATTATCCGTAGCTACATACTTGTCATGGTTCCACGATAACTCTAAAACATGTTGTGTAGGGAGGTCAATTTTAGTGCCCCTACCTAACCGCATTTTCATACTTCGACCACCCAATTCTTTAACTATAAGCCCTCTAATGGCATTGTAATGATGCCCTTGTTTTACAACCCATTCCTTAAAAGGTTTTGGTAATATGTACAGTTTGTTAATGTCATATTCGTGTCGTCCTACCCACTGAAACATAGGGCTATTGTCTGGTGTAATAAGGTGCTCCATATTACTACCCCCACGGCTATCGTCTGTACTCTTAACACGCAGAAATCCACGTGGGTGATCTTGATAAAATTGACCTATCAAATCCCCTATATCTATTTCCATGTCTTTCATGTCGTGACGCATTCTTTTAAGCTTTGCTATTATCCAAGTATAAAAATCATCTAACTCCCAATCAATCAACTTAAGGTGTTTAGCAATCATCGCCCCTGTAAATGTTGCCCCTGCTTGAGCTGACCAAAATCGGTTTTGTGAATCTAACCCAGCATCCAAAATTATCTTTTCTATATTAGAATTAACTTCTTCACTTACTTTGCTTTTGTTTTGTAAAAGATGGCGTATGTATATCTCCCCTGCATGACCGTAGTTATTATACAAGTCCTCATTTAACGCCCGTGCTAATAAAGTTTCGTCTGCTGAAATCAATTTTTTGTGGACAGCTCCTTCCATGACTCGTTGGGCTTCTCCTTTCGGTAATGAACGGAATTTAATTATTTTGTCCAATAAACTTTGATTGCCAGTAGAACCACATAAAAAGCTCCACCCTTCTCCTCTAAACCGTTCTTTATTATTAGGGGAGTTGGATTGACGATTACGCTGTTCACCGTCACTGACTGCATACGCAAAGTTACTAGACTCTTTAGGTTCAAGGTTAGAGAGTTCATCTACGTACAAAACAATATTTTTATATATTTCGGCACGATTCCAAATAGAGTTACCTGTATCCTTTCCTTTAAGAACTAACCGTTTTGGGTCACCCCACACGGACGCTCCTGCAAACATACCTGTGGTTTTACCATACCCAGACTCCGCACTCGTTAAATGGTAAATAGCTCCTGCAATGTTTGGCACAAATTCCATTAAAGGTGAACCAAATGATAAAGCAAACATGTACTGATGCTCTTCAAATCCGGGGCGATTATAAAATTGAGTAACCCGTTTCCATCCTTCTAAACTTCCTTTCTCCATAAAAAAAGGAAAGTACTGAGCTGTACGTGCACCCGGTGGGTTAGATAAAGTTTGGTGAGCAAAAATTTCTTTATCACCTACTACAAAAGATTCACAATCTTCAGTCCACCCAAACTGAGTGCGTACATCTATTTGATCCATGTTTTCCCTGAGTTCTTCTACCCAAGCTTTAACGTACTGCATTAAGTTCTCCGCATCTTTCCTTAATAAAAATACGTCATTCATCCCCATAACAGTTCTAAAACTTTCAGGTGATGATAACTCTGTACCTATCCCCATAAACTCACGAACTCCCTCTCGTTTTGTATGGTGTCTAAATACATAGCATGGGCCATCTACAGGGTCAAGCAATCGTCTTACAGGGTAGATATCTTCTTTGTAGACTTCTATTTCTATAGGGTTTCCTTTTTTGTCTTTAGCCTTTTTGTACACCCCTCCATGTGCGCCTCTAAAATATGGAAAAGGGTAAGTAGGAATTTTGTAAGTTGAGGGTACAGGAGTTAACAAATTAGGATTAGGGTCTAAAGCAACCACCTTACCACTGGAGTCCACAACACTTTCCTCTTCTGTGGCCTCCATAACTTCAATGCACAAACTAATAGGGGATTTTAATTCTCCTTTATGTACGCACCCCTTACACCCTTCAGGGTAATATTCTTCAAACGTAGTACAGTGATGAGGGGCTTCAATAGAAGCAAGTACTGTGTTTGTTTCTTCCGCTGTATAAGTAGGGTGACCTTTAGAAATTTCATGGGCAAGCACCGCTGACTCTTCACAAACTTTTACAATAGATAACGTAGCTAACCATTGGTTGTAAGTTAAGTCTTCAGGATGTTCCACTGCCCTTAATAGTTGATTGCATCCCTTCCCCTCTGCATAAGTCCCGTCCAACAAACGTGTAAACCTTTTGCGTTTGTTGTTCATAGCTGCATTCATCGTAGCAATATCATGCTCAGAGAAGTGCTTGCTAGAAGATACTGGTATCGGAGATACTGGTAAACAAGACTTAAATTTTTCAAAACATACCAATGAGTTTTCTTTTCCCAAAAACCCCGTAGGTTTAGGTGGTTCAGATTTGTGGTTAAGTGACCCCGGCATACGCAAGACACGCGCAGCATCAGCAGTGGGTGCAGGGTCAACTTTAAAATCAAACTCTACACAAGCTTGTTTAAGTTGGTTAGCAACAGGCTTCCAATCATCAAAGGAGACAGGGTGTTCTAGTCCCCAATAAACATGCAAACCTGACCCTGAACTAACAACCCGTGTCCAGTAAGGTAAATTATAATGTTTACGAAAAGCTCTTAGAGCAACTATGGCTTCATCTTTAGTAGGGTAACCTTTCCCATCACCACAATCCAAGTCCAGAAAAAAAGCTTTAAGGTACTTAACGTTATCAGCATGTCGCTTCTCTGAAACAAAAGTACCTAAAGCAAAAAACACATCGTAGCCACGTTGCTGCAATACAGATGCAGAAGACATAACTGAATCTAACGTGCTAGAAAATTTCTGGCTGGGTATGCCGCCTTTAAAACCTACTACACAATAAAACCCATCATCACTCAGAACTTTGCTAAGAAAGTTTTGAGTATCCATAAATGCCTAGTCATCAAATTCGTCTAATAATGCACCAAGGTCATCATCGTTTTTGGGTTTAGGTTCTGGTTTAGAGTTTGACTTTTTTACTTTAGGTTCTTCAAACACGTCATCACTAACCGCTTCTTGCTTTGGAGCAGGAGCTTCTTCAGCAGGAAAAAGTTCATCAGCAGATGGTTCAGGTTTTTCAATTGCACCACCACTATCAAAGCCATCAGTTACAACGTCAAATGGTGAACGGTCAGCCATAGGCACATACGCAATAACCTGCACTGCCCGTAACCGCAACGAAACTCCTCCACCGTCTGACCTATCACTAGGGCCATAAGGAACAAACTGTACGCTTATGTTTACTGTACTGTTTGATGTCAACAAAAAATCATCAGGCAAAGCAGTGTTCTTAGAGTCAAACTGTTTAGGGGGTGTAGTAAGTTGTTTGTTATATGCCCCTTTTAAAGTAGTTTTGCCTATCCATATTGCCTCCCCTTCTGCTTCTTCTTTGTGAAAAGGCATAGCCAACTTTTTATCCCACTTGTCAGTACGTCTATCCGCATTCACAAATGATTGATTCATAGCGTTGTATAACTCTTTAGCCTGATCTTGTGACATCTTAAAGTTAAGACTGTAGGCAGCTCCGTCTAAGCTAGGGTCACATGGAACACTTTTACCGTTAGCCCCTGCGTTGCGATCAAACTTATAAGTTTGGTTAATCTTCGGGTATAGCGCATCTACGTTTTTAATTACGTAAGAGTTTGTATCTGACATTATTTTCTCCTGTCATAATATTATTAAAGTGTAAATCCTTCCGTTGCTGTGAAAGGTGATTGTGCACCCAAAGAAAATGCTAACGTAGCATCAGACTCTGGACTATTCTGTGCATCAACAGCTAACTTAAATTCGTTTTCTGTTATAGCACGTAAAGGTTTAAATAAAAGTTTTGGTATTGAACTGTGTTTATCAAAACGAATTTCTGTAATCACTGCTGCCAATGGTGTCTTATGTGTAGTTAAATGCCCAGCGTATGCTTGCATTCCCATCTTCTGTGAGTCACTCCCAAACACACTAGTAGCAGGTAGTTGTATTTGATAGAGAGTGTTGTCTGACACAATCCCGTCTTCCCCAACCATCACTACAATACGTTGATGAAAACGACAACCCCTACTATCTCCTTTACCCGATCCTTTGACATTCCACACACAATTAAAACATGTTTGTGATTGTTTATTTTCAGGGCTAACGTTTGGGGATGGTGTACCCGTGCGTGTGTCGTCCGACCAACAAAATGGTTTAGATGGGTTTTGTTCATTAAATTCTCGTTCATAATAAGAACGGGACAGAGGCGCAGCTTTAATTATAATTACCTCAAGTGCATTGCGAGGTTTGTCGGAAGTTTCCTCACCACCACAAAAGAAAGTAAAAACACTGTTCCTCAAACTAATTTTATTGCCGTTAAATATAGGCACTACTGTAGATGAAACTGTTTTAGCTTCAGCACTGCCAATTGCTTTAAGCAAATCTGAACGGCGTGTATTTGATTTATCTTCTACCAAAATCAATACCTATAGCTCATCATCAAAACCAAAAGATTCACCTACTATCTCTTCAGTTTCGACAGGTTTTTTGTTGTTACTTTTCAAAGCTTCTACCACCGCAGGGATATCAAAACGGTAGGCTTTTCTACCCACATTAATGTAACAGTCTGAAGGTATTTGACCCTGTTTTACCCATTTGCGTATGGTAGCTACGTGGACGGATAAAGTGTTAGCCAAATCCTCTATTGGTAAATACTTGTCGGTCATTTTACTTGCTTCTCCTCACAGTAATTGTGTAAGCACTATCCACATTCAAACCCGGTGGAAGTTTTTCGGGATTCTCATCAAGAAACTGACGCATGTTTCCCTGATGTAATCTTTTCTCTAACAGGTCAACCGCATCATTATCCTTAATAAACTTATTCATAGACTCCCAATCGGAAGTCCAGTATTTAGTGTGCACTTTCCTAAAAAATGTACCACGTGAAGTACGCACTGATTCAACATTGTTATCCTTACAATGTTCCAACAAAGCAGCCTTTACCAAATCTAGTTTCTCGTTAAGAGCTGCTTCCTGTTCTTTAAGCTTTGTAGCAACTTCAGCTTTTTTATCCCGTATTTTAATATATACAGAGACAAGTCTATCTACACTAACTGCATCAGTAGTATTAGCCACAATTATTCTCCCCAATGATTGTGTTTAGTTATATTTTACAACGTATGGTGCATTATAGTACATTATTATTAACTATCAAGTACTTCTTCATATAAATCTATCATTTTTGTATGGACGTTAATCCGGTTGTCTAACATCTTGTAAACTGCTTTCTCTACAGGTGAACCTTGTAGCTGTACCACGGTACAGGGGTGGGTTTGGCCCGACCTGTGAACTCGTGCGTTAGCTTGTGCGTATGTCTCCAAAGAAGATGTTGGCCCCCACCATACAATAGTGTTTGCCGCAGTAAGGGTTACGCCGTGAGCAGCAGCTTGAGGTTGAATAATCAATACTTGAGGGTTGGGTGTATTTTGAAATTCATCAAATATACGAGTGCGATTATTAGCACTTACGTCCCCTCTAATGATTTCTGTAGTCACCCCATCGGCTTCAAGTTTTTCTTCAAGTAAGTCAATAACATGTTTAAAAGGTACAAACACCAAAACTTTTTGGCTGGATTCATTAATTACTTCTTGTAGAACTTTGTATCTATTCTTGATATCAAATTCTATTGTCTCTCCTGAATCGGTGTACACTGCACCACAAGATAGTTGTAGTAACTTGTTCATGTTAACTGCTGCATTAGCTGCGGTAATCTGTTCCCCATCAGCTACTGCCACCATTTGACTCTTCAATATTTTATAGTATTTCTTTTGTTGTGGTGTGAGTGCTATTTCTCGATGGGTGTAAGTCATTTCGGGTAAGTCCAAACATTGATCCTTTGTAAAACGTATAGCTGGTTGAAGTGCGTTAAACACTATATCAGTAGCATTAGGTTTAGGAATCCATTTGAACTGAGTTATTTTGTGCATGACTAACTCTCTAAATGCCCCAAAAAACATAGGGACTTTTTTAGGATTAACAAGTTTAGCTAACCCATACCCATCCAGTGGGGATTGAGCAGCGGGTGTACCTGTCATCATCCATAACCATGTATCCGGTTTAAGCAAAGAGTTAAGTACCTTCCAACGTTTTGATTGTGCATTTTTGTAGTGGGTGGCTTCATCAGCAATGATTAAATCAAAACCTCCGTTAGCGATAACATCTTTAACTATCTCCACTCCATCGTAGTTTATAATGACGTATTCAGCTCCGTTGTTGATAATATTTTCACGCTTGGCTCTCGGCCCGTGTGCAATATCCACCGTACGGTGCATGGCAAACTTAAACAAGTCAGCCCTCCATGCAGAGTCCATAATGGAAAGGGGGCATATTATTAGAACACGTTTTAGTAGTTTTTCCTCCATCAAAAAATCTGAGGCCCATATTGCACTAGCAGTTTTACCCGTGCCTTGTTCATTAAAACAAAATGCTCTGCGATTCATGGTTAAAAAAGCAGATGTAGTTTTTTGATGTTTAAAAGGTTTGTGCTTACCTGTCCATTGATACTTACCCATGATGGGGGAAGGTACATCCTTTATGTTTAAGTTTTGAAGTACCCGTGACTCATCTACACCCCATTTAACTAGAACATTGTTACGTCCCAAATCTCTACTGTTGGGGATAGCCGTGGTGATTTTATTAGGGTTACGGACTTTAAGTAGTAATCCTCTGTTGTCTACTACTCTCATCACTTCCCTCGTTTCCTTACTGTAGTCTTAGTTACACGCCCACCTTTCTTAGCTGTATTCTTATAATTCCGTGCGCGATTTTTGCTGCGGCTTTCTATTTTAATTCCATCTTTGTTACTACCACCTCGACTCAAAGCTTTGTTGTGGCTAACATCTTTACCTTCGCGCTTGTCTGCCTTGCCATTGTTGTTAGCGTCTTTACCCTTTGCATCTACCGCTCGTCTAGCTTTCTGCCTTTCCATACGAGCTTTAAAAGCTGCACTTCCGACAGGGTTATTAACTTGTTTAGGTCTATCTTTGGGGTTTTTGTAAGCCATTATCGCCTCCCGTTATGTGAACATTCCAATACAATACAATGAGCACGGCATAGCCCCGTAGGGCGCGGGTTCCATACGTCTGCTTCATAAGCTTGTTCCATCTTGCCATACTCTCCTAACCATTTTTGCCAAAGAGAAGATTCATTCTCAATAGTGTAAGTGTCTTGTATAAACGCATTACACACCACAAACAGTAATCCTCCTTTAACTTTTTTTATCTCAGGAAAATGTTTAAAGGTAGCCAAAGCCATTAATTCTAGTTGGCCTTTATCGGCGTATTTAGCTGATTTTCCTGTTTTATAATCTATAACTTTAGCTACACCTTTCTCTCTATTAAGTATGGTGAGGTCAGAAACACCACGCCACCACGCATTTTTATCAAAAAACCCACAAGGTTCTAAGTTAGCAGTCAAACCCATTCGATATTCGCAGAGTTTTTCTCCATCCATATTATTAAGTTTATCTAGTACTGGTTGAGCAAACCCAAACCGAGGGTCTAAAGGTGTATCCTTACCTATGTATTCTTCAGCCGCCTTATGGAACTCATTACCATAAAGAATAGGCTCTGTTTCAAAATCCTCTTTGTAATCTTTAACTACTTTTAAGTGGTAGTATTTTTTAGGGCATTGGTCAAACGTCTTCATGCTACTGAATGACCATGCAGGTTTGGTGTCCATACTACAGATTCCCCATAGTTTTTTCCTACCTCAACGTCACCACGAACAGGCAAGCCCTCTGCCCATTCTGGAGTCCAACACATACATTCATCGACAAAAGCCGCAGCTTCGTCTACTTGTTTGTCTGGCACACAGCATATCACAGAATCGTGTACAGTAAGTAAAATACGATAACGTTTAGAAATCTGTACCATTTGGTCAGCCATGATGCAACGGGCTAACGCTTGGCAAACGTTCTCTACTACTTTACCACCATAGATGTTTGTGTCACCGCGTCTAGTCTTGTAAGAAAATTGTATTCCCTTCTCACCTTCACTAGCTTTCAATCCATCATAAAACATAAAAAGACCAGAAGGCAACTTGACTCCAAACACATTGGGGTCTACTGACAACACTCCTTGACGGCCAAAACTTGTAGCATCCCCTTGGGCCATGTTGATCAGCATATCTTGAGCATTGCGCCACAAAGCAGTGATTTCCCCACTCGCTGTACGGTATGCCCGTATTATTCTATCTGCTTCATCTGTATCGACTTCTACCCCAAAAGATTTAAGTTGTGCACGAAATTTAACTGCTCCCATTCCATACCCGCAACCCAACACTGTTTGTTTGCCAATAAAACGTTCCTCTGAAGTCACTTCATCCTCAGACTTATTATAGATTTCCCCCGCCATTATCTTATAAACATCTTTCCCCTCTTCAAAGGCAGCAAGTAAATTATTTTGTTCTGCCAACCACGCCAACATACGCGCTTCTATCTGTGCTGAATCGGCTTCGACTAAAGTGTGCCCTTCAGGTGCTTCAATACAAGACTTAAGCACTTTAGCGTTTTCTCCTCGACTTGGTAGGTTCTGTAAGTTTATTTTATCTGAGCCACCCCACCTGCCTGTATGAGCTGCATAATATTTAATGGGTACAGGCAATGCACCACGTGATGCAATGTCTAAAAACCTTTCAGTGCGTGTTTCTTCCAGTGTGCTTTTAAGCCCAATTCTTGCAGCTACTAATTCACGCACCCTCACGTCTTCATGCTCCTGTAATGCTACAAAACCCTCATCGTTTTTAGCCAAGGCAAAAGTTTCTTTACCTGTACGTAAACTTGTTTTTGTAGGGGCTTCAACTCCCAACTCCTCCAATGCTTTAGCAAATTTAGGGTTAGACATGAGATCGTCTTTACCAATCCCAACTTTCTCAATAAGTTTTCCTTTCTCCCCTTTTATTACATCTAAATGAGCTTTAAGTTTTTTCTCATTAAGTATTAACACAGGTTGAATAAACATCCTAAGAGTCAAATCAATTACTTTAAGTTCACTCTTTTTAAAGTTATTAGTTCGCACCAACTTAGCAAATAAAGAATGAGTTAAGTCCACATCATTTACACAATAATCTCCATACTTAGAAAGATCATCATCATTAAAGTCTAAACGATGCTTACCCAATGCACTTATCACCTCGTCCCCTTTTTGCCCAAGGCTATACTTTTGGGATAATGTAGCGAGAGAAGACGATACTTCTGTGCCATTGACAGCACGGCCCATACACATAGTATCAAGATATAACTTAGGACGAATATCAAAAATCCAATTAAGAATAGCACCGTCAAACATAGTGTTATGAGCAAGTAAAGCACTTGTCTCCCAAGAAAAGTTATCATGTAAGTAAGTGTGTAACTCCTCAATTTTTCCTGACAACCAAATAGTTTCCTCATCATTAACCTTTACAGCTACCCCAATAACTTCAAATTTGTCACTACGAATATAATCTTCTGTAGTAAGTTTGCTTAGAGAAAATTGTTTATCGTAATAAGTTTCAAAATCTACAGTTATTATATCCACTACAGTAACCCCATCTTAACTAACTCTTTTCGGTTCTTTTCGTGAGCTGCTTTAATCTCTTTCTTATTCTGCCCTTCGTACGGGACAGCCAGCTTTGCTTGGAGAAGGAACTTCGTAATCCATCCTTTTGTCGTTTTGATATCTCCCAACCAGCGACCAAACTTTCCCCTCTCTTTCGTTCTAAGGATATATGTTTCTCCAACTTTACATTCCTTGATGAGGCATTGTTTTGCGAGTAACCCATGTAGTTTCTCCTGTTTATTTCGTGTGCGAGACTCGGGTGCATCAATTCCATAAAGGCGAATGTTAACCCCCCGACCATCGTCACCCCTAAGAGTGACACCAAAGCCCAAGTCGATGTCCACACGTAGTCCATCACCGTCAGTAATAGATCGAATAGTACAACTGTATTCATAAAGCATAACCCTCTCCTTTTTTATTTAATTAGCTGCGTGGCTTACCTGTTGGGAAGATGCGTGTACCGTCTTCCCTAAAATGCTTTTTGTATTTCGCTGCCCTCATTATTTGTGCTTGCCTCCCTTCTCCATTAAAAGGTGCTCTGGTTTCTCCTGTATAGAATATCTTCCCTTCTTTTTTCAATTCATTCGGCCTTGAAGAAATAGTCCCACCAGTAAATCGCGGGTATTTTCTCTGCATCTCTGGGATAGTAAGTCCGTCTATTCCTGCTTCTTTAACTACTTGCAACACAAACTTTCTAGCCTTATGGGTGTCCAAAAGAAATGCAGCCTCCTTACTAGTGTGAGGGTCAGTGTGCCGATAAAGTTTAAATGCTTCAGTATCTTCAAAGTCATTATCATCATCGCTATAGTCTGTCATGCTCTTCTCCTTTTTTATGTATAACTGTTTCTCGTAATATTGCTTTCTCAAAGTGGTGACACTTTAAACAGTACCACCCCACACGTAAACGTGTTTCCATATTAAGTACTTGCTCGGATGGAGCTTTGCACTTAGGACAAGTGTTTGTACTAAGGTCATCACTCATCGTTGCTTTCCTCTGGTTTATCTTCTAATACGATGACAAGCCTCTCCATAATTTCCAGAAACTTCTCAACGTGTTTAGGGTTTGTATCATGGTCATTAAGCTTTATAGTTATTTCCATTAGTGTATATTCCCATCTGCGGGGAACGAATCAATTAAATCTGATACCGTCCAAACCAGTTCAAGAGTGTTTAACAATTTCTTTTCTACTTGTGGCTTTTCTAAATCTAATTGGTACATCAACCTAATTGAAGTAGTTAACAAAGCTAAACACGCCACGATCAACTCCTCATCACTTTCAATACCTAAACTCTCCATGAAAGGCTCTACGTGTTTAATAATAATCTCACGTACATTCGATTCAAATAAGGTGTCAGTTTCCACAAACTTAACCCAACCACCTTTGTTTTTACTCATTGTGTTTGCTCCTATAGTAAGTATCTGTAGCTACAAGATACTGGTATCTCAGTTAGGCTGTCCACTTGTTCTCCTTTTGTTCTTAACTTGTAGCCATCCTCGCTTGTAAGATGCGTACTTGCTTTCGTTCATTGTCGGGTCTCGCTTGCGTACCTCTGCTAGAGTAGGACAAGACCCATCATCCTTTTGTTTCTTCATCATCGTTCTCCTATTTGAATGATGCGTAAAATGCTTTCATGGCTTGCGCTCGTAGCTCATCAACAGTAGGTGCTAGGTTGAGCCGTTCGCTTTCTTTCCGGTTCATACCATCACACCACGCTTGATCAATATGTTTGTCAGGCTTCTGCGCTGCATACCCACTCTCCCCCTCAGTAATACAAATCATCTGCTGCTCATTCAACGGGTTCATCAGGTAGTGCTGTCTCGTGTCGTTACTCATTGTCTGCCCTCTCTTTAAGGTTCTTGAAAATAGCTTCACAGTCATAACAAACATTAGGTCTTTCATAAAAATTATTAGGATTGACTTTTGCACGTTGTTGGGCGTGGAATTGTTTTTGTTGTTCCACACCACTCCAACCTGTTATGCCTGACTCTATGAACAAGTGATACATTTCTCTTTTTGTTAAATGCTTAACCTCGTCCCAGTTGAAGAGGTGCTTTTCAGTCTTACTGTTAAGCCTCATCATTGTCGTTCTCCTATAATCTCCACAACGTCATTAGTTTGTATCCATACTTTTGCACCGCATGGTAAAGGTTTGTCAGGTGAATAAATGATTCGCATCTCCCCCTTAACTACAACTTCATTACACTTACGATTTTGTTTGTAGTCCTTCACTGTCAGTACAGGAAGACTTGCCCCCTTTGCATTCGCTTTAATGTGATGTTGGTTAACGTGAATTACTGTTTTCATCATCGTTCTCCTTTATCCAAAACTTGTTGTCCCACTTTCGTAGTTTATAAACATCTTCCAGTGCCTTGTTGTAGGATCGCAAACCAACAAATAATTCTCTGCGTGAGTGTGAAGGAAAAGGCAATACAGCATTGCGCCCATCTATCCTGCCATCCATATAAACATTATGCCCGTCATTGGATTGATGCCATTCAAGATTCACACGTTGTCCTGTTGTAAACGCTAAGTTGTTAGTGATACTTCCTATCGTATCTTTGATCTGTTCATCGAAATGAGCAATGTTAGACTTCATCATCGTTCTCCAAATAAATAGTTAATAAAGTGCGTGGTCTGTAGTGTGATGTTGTTCCCCCTATTCAGAACACATGCACACTACTCGCACGACTAGCCGTAGCGTGGCTTATCCGGTATGCACACAAGATTGGAGGACATTGACTGCCACTGTCTCGTTGCACACTGTGGGTGTTATAAGGGAAAAGAATAACTAAAACCCCTGCCCACCGCCCACTGGGGCTGCACTTGTTGCAAAGATAAGAAAGAAACAACAAGTGCCTATCAATCTCATTTCAACGGGATGTCATCTCTGGTTTTACCTAAATAACTGAACCTCCTTGGGTCAAGAAGTTCTCTGAGTAATTCAATTCTCTCTTCGTTAATTACTATGGCTCTTCCCCCACTCTCTCTTATCTTCTCCAGTTCAAGTTCCTGTAAAGCTGTTGTGGTATTCTTACCTGCCTTACATTCGATACCAAAAAAATTACCATCAAGGCATCCCACTATGTCAGGCACACCACTGCGTCCATACCCACCTGTAGCAGGAAAGAAATAATACGCCCCTGCTTCTTTAAGTAATCTAGCTACTGTTTCTTTAACTTTCTTCTCAGGTGTCTTCATAAGTACTGCCTATATATTTGTAGTGCGACTGTTTGTTGGTTATGATTTCGGTCAGTCTGTATCAACGGGATGTTGTTATGAACGAGTACGTCATGGATACGTTTACGTTCAAACGAACCCGCCTCTCGTAATGGGTGTTTATAATCATCACCACCGCACCACCAGTAAGTAAACCCAAGGTAATCATCCGTACCTATCAAACTATCATCTAACTCCCTCAACTTTAGGTAAGGATCGTTTCCTGTGACTTGTATTGAGTGCTTGCTTGTAGGTGCAAACTCAGGTATTTCCCATGTCATAATTGTTCTCCTCTTTTATAATATCCACGCATCTTGGGTGATCCGCACTTAGTTCTCTTTGATTTCCTTGAGTCCCATATGTCCCGCACTACGCCATCAATGACGGCCACATAATGCCGAGTAAGGCAAGCAATATAAGTACCCTTTCGGGGGATGTCTTTGAGGTACTGGCCTTTCGTTAGCACTACCTCCCATCCACGATCTGACAAAAACTTATGTGACACTGGTGTACTTGTGCCGTTCTGTGTAGATGTGTCTAGGCCACCTGACATTTCCGTGTTAATTTTATCAAGTTGTCCACGGGTCTCTCTGTACTTTAATCCATTGGCTATGCAAATAGCACGGGGTACGCAGTCCCCTACCCCACTACCTTTATAACCCGCAATCTCCCTGCCACCATCATCTTTTGCATATCTCATAATCGTCCCCTACAGTACTTTCTGTTTAACAATGAACTCATACCCTAGTTGCTTGAGTATGGTTCTTGAAAAGGATGAGAATGTTTTGTTGCCTGTTAACTTCACAAGTAACTCCCCTGTGTGGTCTGTGGGATAAACTCTTTTCTCCCCATATACTTCCCGCTCTTCCACATACAAAGGTGTCTTTTCCTTTCTAATTGCTTGTACTATGCTCATTGTCTGTCCTCCGTAGTAAATGTAGAACATGCCTCGTCTGCTGCACGTTCGGCTCTTTCTTCATCAATCTCCCATTGCTCCCTGAAGTCTGGGTCTTGCTTGTCAAGATGTTTGTCTAGGTCAACTAGTACTGGGTCACGATTCATGCTTCTTCTCCTTTGGTGGTTTAACCACCCAAAATATTGTGGCTGAAATCCTCCTACCTACTCCTTCCATAAAGTAATCAGCTTCAGGTAGCCTACGTAACATGTTTAACTGGCTAACTATCCACTTGGGTAAATCCTTTATCCACATTCTTTTGCGTGACGGGTTACTGGCAAACATATTCTCTATGCTTGCCATCTTCACATTTGAGTCAACATACAACTCCACCCGTACTATCTTATCCTTCATTAACTACCCCCGTTATGTGTAATACTTTCCCTGTTGGTGGCTTGACTTCGGGATTGTTGATGACGCACCACAACACTGGGCAATCCCATTCACCCCAATGTTTTGCACCTACCACACCATCGGTAATCATAATGACCGCTTGTGGTTGGTATCCCTTGTCTTTGATGTAGTTAGCTACACAGCTTGGACGTGTACCCCCACCACCCACTGGCTTAGTAGACTTCATCATCTCACTGAGCGGTTTACCCCCCTTGCCATAACATTCATCACCACACACGCTGCTGTCCCAATACAATATGCGTAGTACATCAGGCAACACTGACTCCCCTATCGCTTTGATTTCGGTCAACACTAATGGCAGTACTGTGTCCATTGAGTAAGACATGTCACCACCTACCACTAGTTCACCCACTGATTCAGTGAACGGTGTTGGTCTAAGCACACCTCGTGCATACGCTCGTCTTTCAGGGATACGCCATGACGCATCGGTATCACCTTGGCACACCTTCTCAATGAATTGACGTAACACATGCAACCACTTCACTTGAGGTTTGAGTAAGTCTTCAATGTGTTGTGGTGTACCCTCACCCAACAACGTAGCCGCAGTGATACCCGCAGCTATCGCTTGCTCTATCTCTTGTGAATGCGCTTGCTTCTCCTCTGGTTGGAGTTTATTGGCCTCTTCCCATCCATGCTCATCAAACCCTGCGGCACTGTGATTCTGAGCATAACTTTCAGGGTCAGCTTGTTTCTCTTTGTAGAGTTCATAGAATATCTCTGGCTTACTCTTACCTCGATACTTGGCGTTGTACAAACCTATTCTCTTACCGTTGGCATCACGTGGATGACGCGCCCATCCATCGGGGTTCTCATCTTCAATCTCTACATTGATCGCATAGTCACACGCATGATTAGCTACCTCCGCATCCATCTTGAACATCCAGTAGAAGGTAACTAAGTCTTGATCTCGCTTGTGTTTGTTCTCATGCAATAAAAGGAAACGACACTCTTGAATATTTAATGACATAACAAAGTCACGCCCATAAGATTCATTGCGCCCGTCCGTAAACGCAGTGGGGTGCTCATCTACTACGGTCTTGCTACCCACCATAAAAGTAGGTTGCTCGGCAGTGTAATACTTGCGACCCATAATATCCGCAGCACACTTATCCACACGTTGCTCGGCTGTCAGTTGAGTTACTTGCATAACGCATCTCCCATTGGGTTAGGGGTAGTCTCAAACAAGGGAGCAAGATGATGCTCGTTGTCATCACACCACTTCCTGTATTTCTCATTACCGTGTACCACACTGGCCTTCTCATAATCTTTGTTGTTCACCACATTAAAGAATAGAGCTTGTGCTGTGGAAGGTAGCCGTTGAATGAATGTCAGAGCTTCGTTCGACCATGAGTGCTCAATGTTCTTGAGTAACCGATACACCACCATACAGGCTGCACCCGCATGGATTGAGTTATCATCATTGACAGGTAGCCGACAGTTATAAGGGTCAGCTTTTATCTCATCATCCTGTACAAGTTTATCGTGTAGCTGTACATAGGTAGCCAATATAGTTCCTGCTTCTCTACCTATCTTACCTATCAACAGAACCTTGAGTGTTGCATCATCCAAGCTGTGTCTATTCTTCACGTGCACATCACAATTCATAATGCCACGTGGTGTGACAAACTTATCTTGGGGTGCACTGGGGTTGAAGATAGCCGTGGGACAATCCTTCGTTACCTCTCCACCTTTACCTAAGTAATCTGTGAAACTGTGGCTCCACTGTGGATGGTCATAGACACACTGCAATATGATACCGTCAACATCGTGTTTCCTACCGTACTCCACTAGCTCTACATTATTAGGTTTACGTAACCTAACCACTGTCATGCTATCAAGATGGTGAGCGGGGATAGTGTCACCCACTCCCTCTAGTCCTAAGTTAGTAGTAGCAAATATCCTAGTCTCAGGGTGAAACTTTTGACCTGCGGCTACACGCTCCAACATAGCTCTACGTACAGCAAGTTGATAACTACGAGAGCACTTGCCTATCTCATCAAACATAATGATACAAGGCCCATCAAGATGTAGTCCCAATTCTTCATGGGGTACGTGATGGAAACTCTTACCCTCTTCACTGTACTTGATCATGAACATGTCAGCGGAATCGAGCTTGGTAGTACAGTCAATATAGATAACGTAAAAGGTAGTACTAGGTTTGTACTCCTTCAGGTAGTCATGGACTAGCGGTAGCAAAGAACTCTTGCCACTACCCATGTCTCCCTGTACTAGTATGGTTTCCTCATGCCCTGTCAGTGCGATGGCTTGAGCTATTTGATTATGATTAAGGGTTAATAAATTACCCATGAGTTGTCCTCCAAAGTATAGATTTAGTTAAGTATTGTTAAGTATAGTTAAGTATTGTGTGTATATCAACTGTTATAAACCGAAAGTTGGTAATGATTTTATGATCCTGTCCACCTCCTCTTTAGTCTTAATCCTCTGGGATGCACTGACCTTGAGCATATCTGCATTGACCCCTGTGAGTGCCGCCCGTAGTTCACGTTGCACCCGCGCCATAGTAGGATCACCGTTGAAGTTACAGTCCCGCATCAAGTCAACTATCTCTATCACATTAGGTACGAGAGTCTTCTTGAAGTGTCCATTACGTGGCTTGCCCTCATCATCGTAGTCCAACATCTTAGACATATTTTTGAGGGGTTTGAGCAAACGTTCCCATATGTTATTAGCCATTGTTTGGACGCGCTTCTCCATTGCTTTCTCATAAGTTTCTCGTATCTCTTTCTGTGCTTCGGCAGGTATGTCTAAGCGAAAGTCACCCCCACTAGGTACTGGCTCATACACCACACCCATATGTATAGTTTTCTCTAAGTGTTCCACACTGGGGTACAATGCGGGGTCAAAGGAAGAACCCATCTCGATAGCTGCCCGTCTACGTGCTTCGGGGTATGCCGCTATAAATGCGGGTTTCAACTCGGTGTAGAAGATACCATTCTTAGCTGCCCCACCAATCACTCGTAAGTCTTCAGCGCGGTATTTCTGATACCTACTGTTAGGAAGTAATTTCTCACCCCGTTTCCAGTCTGCTATCTGCTTTGTGTGAAACTGATAGAAGTCATCACCACATTGCTCCAGTGCATCGTGTTCAGGACAATCAATAATCTTCTTTGTGCCTCTGTGCACACCCTTCTTCGCACCCGTAGCTGCATCGTTACGCTTCGCACCTTCTTTATCCTTACGCACAAAGTCAGGTATAGTCCTACTAAACACTACCAACGTAGCACTACTAGCTAGTGTAGGCGCGTTCACTTTTACTGGTTCTTGCTCTTGTGTAAACAAGTCTGTGCTAGTCGGTAATGCCAACTCTCCGTCTTCTTTCATGGGTGTGTCCTCCACGTTATACTCAGTTAACAAGTCTTGTAGTGTTGCATTAGTTTGGTCATTCATCTTTATTGCTCCTGTTGGTTGTTGGATTTATCTAAGTCAATCAAGCATCCCTCTAACATTTTTTCCTTACTCAATAATCGGTCATCTACCATACGTCCTTGGTCAGCAATCTTGGTGCGTACTTCTTCCAGTAAATTTTCTAAGTCTTCTCTATGTATTTGCATTGTTTTACTCCCCCCAAGTTCTGTGGTTTTCTGCTATCCACTCGTTACCATCACGTTCTCTGATAGACCACTGAACATCTTCAGGTAGCTCAACTACTTTTAGTTTGGCGTACTCTCCAGAGGCACGTTCACCTAACTCCTCCACTACCTCTACCAACAAAGAGTCAGTTCGTTTGTCGTCCATCCAGTAAAAGCTGTCGCTCTCCTGTCCCAGTAGGTTCAGGGCTTCCTTGGATAATCCAAATCCCCCGAAGCATTTATTAATCACAACTTTTCTCATCGTCATACTCCTCCTAACAAATAAATAATGGTTATCACTCCTAACACTATGGCAATAACTCCCACAGCTTTTAGTGGTGCTACCCACCAAGGTAATCGGTCATTGGCCCACGTGTGTTGGTTGTGTGGGTCGTGTATGTTTAAGTGTTCCTTATCCATTCCCACTCTCCTTTTGTTCGTAAACTGTGATGGTTAAAACACTAGCCATAGGTGTCTGTCCAACCTTCCCATCTCTAACGGTATACACTCTGTCCCTAAAAGCATCTCGACCAGAGTGTTGATACTTAATAAAATCAGAGTCTGGGAACCGTTGTTCCAGTGCCTCGTATGGGCTTGTAGCTTTGTGTTCTGTGGTTTCAAAATCTCTGTATGTCGCAGCTATTTTGTAAGTTTTAATAGGGTTCATCATTGTTCTATCCTCCAAACTCTGCACGTAATGATTCTAGGAAGTACTCGTCATTGAGCACTGGGTCACTATCGAAACGGAATCGGTCTGCATTAGGTATCTTGACGGTATCAATGCCCTCGTCTGTGGCAATGCGTACTCGTGTTTGATTGTGTGTTGTACTAATGATTGTTAGTTGCATATCGTTGTCCTCCAGTAAAAAAGTTATCACGTTATAACGTGGTGAAAGTTTAGGTTAGTCGCTATACATATCGGTAATTTCATCAACTGAATAATCAGGAATATACAAATCAACAATAGTATTTCCAACGTAGATATAAGGATGGCTGAAACGTAAGTCATAAGCCCAGTAATGATTATCTTCATCAACTTGTGAATCTTCATTGACACAATTTACATTAACGAAACCATCTGAAACCATTTGATTGAATCGGTTAATAATAGATCTTTCAATTTCTGAATCGTTTTGGCCGTCAAATTCAAAAGAATGCGATTCTCTGCGCGGGAGCTTAGAACCTAAATAGATTCCATCAATATGTACTGTAATCATAATTTCTATCCTCCAGTAAAAAAGTTGCCACGTTATAACGTGGTGAAATAAATAGTGAACAAAGTCATACCTTGCTCTCACTATTAACACCTATTATAGCAAACATGTTTGTGTATGTCAAGTGTTATGAAAATATGTTTATATTAAATTATTATTGAGGGTGCGTTATAACGTAGTAAAGTAAACAATATTGTGTAGTGGTGCTTGTATTGTTACCAATGTTACTTTCCTGTTACTTTTATGGAATTACTAGAGGCCACGCAGCAACTGCATTGAAACCATTGTTACCATTGTTACCTCGTAAAAAGTACTTTCTAGCTTTTACCCCCTCTCGTAAGGGGGAAAGTTTTTTTAAAACTTAAAAGTTTTTTAGAATCCTAATGTAATAAATAAAAGGTAACAAAGGTAACATTAGTAACAATAGGTAATTTAGTATATTTATAAAGTAAGTATATACAGCAATAGTTAACGATAGTTAACAATACTAAACTATTTAAATGTTACCTTTTTGGAATTGAGAAAAGTAACAATGGTTACAATACAGTAACCATGCGGGTTCCAGCTAAGATAGCCAGCAAGCTGGATACTGGTATCTACTTGTTTGTGTAGCTACGTTATAACGTGGTGATCTGAATTAGGCAATCTAGTTTGCATAAGAGTGTTTGAGGGAAGGCTGGGACAGACAGCAAGCAAGACGGATACTGGTATCAAGGGGAGCCACATAGTGACTCCCCCTGAGTGTTACTTACTTCTTACCATCTAATTCCTTGATGGTTTTCTCCAATGACTTCCTTAGTGCGGGGAATCGTTCTGCCTTCTTAAGTGACTTGAATAGCAGAGCGCATTTCACCGCCGTAGACTTGTCCCAATTTTTGTCAGCCTCTTCCTGTTCCATCTGGGCTTTCATGTCTCCAATCAATTTAGGGACATGTTTGGGAGGCTTACTCTGAACTACCAAAGCCGCGTCCAATTTCTCGGCTTCCGCTAGTTCGTCCTTGTCTAGTCGGGCCTTGATTTTACCAACCAATTCAACGGCGTCCTTATCTTTTTGCTCTTCCTTTTTGCGCCTCTTCAAAGCCGCGACTGTATTGGATACAGCATCAGTTCCGACTTTCTTAGCATCCGTTCTATCCTTCTTGCTAGGCTCGTCCAGATCCTTGGCATCCTTTTGAGTCATGTATGCTAGTCTTTGCATACTCTTCGGTAGTGAACGAATCCCGATGTCGTAAACATCTTGATACAACTCGTTCGGAACAGACTCATTTTCGCCATTCTTGCCAGTAGCGAGAGACACAAGATCCTTCGTAAAATGCTCCGCTCGATATCCCGCTGCATAATACTGGTCATAGGCCGCGTTAAGTTTAGCGGTAGCTCTGCGCTCCGCAACAAGCGCAGTTTTATGGGCAGTACGAATAACAGCAGGTACAGCAGTAAGATTAAGATCAGTCATTCTAATATCCTTGCATACGTATGTATGCGTTAAAGTTAAACCGCGTCAGATGACGTGGCTGTTCCGCTGTGGGAACGATTACTAAGCTACACAAATATGTTTGTGTTGTCAAGTCGAGGTAAAAATCCCAATAGAATCAAGGGGTTACAAATTCGATTCACCACGTTATAACGCGGCTTTTGGCTCATAGGGGATAGGCTTGACCCCACCTAGGGGGTATGGGCCGCTTGCGTGTGACGCGCATACACATACATATACATATTAATCTACTCAAATAAATTTGGTTTTTTACTGAAAAATGACCCCCACCCCCTATTTTTACTACCTCTGTGGATCGCACCCCACCCCCCTGTTTCACGTGGAACCCCGCTATAGGAGTCCCAAGTTATCTTGCTAAAAATTTTTTTATTTTTTATACTGCACCGCTAACGGCTTTTAGCTTGCAAAGAGTATAGAAAACATGACGTTAGCTCTTATCCCCGAAATTGGTATCGAGATTCCTGACAATATTACCTACACAGATTTGTGCACTAGGGCTGAAGCAGCGTGTGAGACAATAAAGGTATTGGAAGATCAAGGACTGCTTATCTCCCCAAGCGATCAAGATAACGATGTTGCCTCCACGTTGCTTACGTCTTACGCCAAAGATGTCGAAAAAACTTCCAAAGCTGTAACTAATGAACGGATGGCGGGGATGACCCCGGCTTCTTTAGTCCAGACCGATGCTATCCTTAAAGAGTTTGGACAGTTGGTAGCTAAACAAGCATCTGAAGTCCGTAACATGGTGGTAAACAAACTTATTTTAGAGACTGAAAGTAAGAAAGACAGTACGAGGCTGCAAGCACTCATTAGTTTAGGGAAAATGCCCGAAGTAGGTTTATTCACTGAACGCAAAGAAATTACAGTAACCCACCAAAATCCAACTGAGTTAAAGAAAAGGTTACGACAGAAACTAGAAATCCTTAAACAAAATGCAGAAGGTGTATACGAAGTGGACTCTAAAGACCAATAGGGATGAGTGAGACTTTCCAAAACCCTACAGAGGATGAGTATTCTGCTGAAGAAATTCAGTTGATGCTGGATAATATTCACACCTATACCATTGAAGAGCAACACGAAATTGAAGGGATAGCAGACGGCTTAGAAAAAAATAGGCAGATTAAAGATTGTTATGCCGACCTGATTGAGTTTTGTAAATTAATGCAGCCAGACTATAAGGTGGGTAGGCATCATCGGTTGTTAGCTGATTTGTTAATGGAGATTGAACACGGACGGGCTTATGACGAGAAAGGAGTCCCACTGTGTAAAACCGGAAAAGATCGTATATGTGTAAATATTCCTCCGCGTCACGGTAAGTCTCAGTTAGTTTCTATTTATTTTCCTGCGTGGTTTCTAGGTAGAAACCCTGATAAGAAAGTAATGATGGTGTCGCATACTACTGATTTAGCTGTAGATTTTGGTCGTAAGGTACGTAATCTTATTTCTACGCCTGAGTACCAAGCCATCTTCCCCACTGTAAAACTAGCGGTAGACTCCAAAAGCGCAGGACGTTGGAATACTAATGCCGGGGGTGAGTATTACGCTTGTGGTATAGGCAGCTCGATAGCAGGGCGTGGTGCACATCTGCTGTTAATTGATGACCCCCACTCTGAGCAGGATGTGTTGAGTGGTAACTTTGATGTGTTTGATAAAGCTTACGAGTGGTTTACCTACGGTGCACGGACACGTTTGATGCCCGGAGGTCGGGTGGCTATTGTACAAACGCGCTGGCATTTGGATGATTTAACAGGTCGGGTAGTGCGGGATATGGCGCAGAATGAGCAAGCTGACCAGTATGAGATTGTAGAGTTCCCCGCTATTTTAGAAGTTGAAAAGAAAGTAACTAAGAAGAAGAAAGGTAAAAAGGTTACTGAAGTTAAGACGATAGAAAAACCACTATGGCCTGAGTTTTTTAATTTAGACGCATTGGCACGTACTAAAGCATCTATGCCTTTGTTTCAATGGAATGCTCAGTATCAACAGAATCCCACCGCAGAAGAAGCAGCGTTAATAAAACGTGAGTGGTGGAGGGAATGGAGAGAAGAAAGACCCCCTGAGTGTAGCTATTTAATTATGTCTTTAGATGCAGCAGCTGAAACTCATAACCGTGCAGACTATACGGCACTGACTACATGGGGTGTATTTCTTAATGAAGAAGAAAATTGCCATTCCATTATCCTCCTTAATTCAATTAAAGAGCGGGTAGAGTTTCCTGAACTTAAACGGTTGGCCCAAGAAGCCTATGAGGAATGGGAACCGGATTCTTTTATTGTTGAGAAAAAAAGTAATGGCACACCGCTTTACCAAGAATTACGCAGGACAGGCATGATAGTTCAAGAGTATACTCCGCACAGAGGGACGGGGGATAAAACAGCACGTTTAAATTCTGTATCTGATATTGTAAGTTCAGGATTGGTGTGGGTTCCCCAAACAAGGTGGGCTGAAGAACTTGTTGATGAAGTAGCTGGGTTTCCTTTTATGCCCCATGATGACCTTGTTGACTCTACGGTAATGGCTTTAATGCGGTTTAGGCAAGGTGGGTTTTTAAGGTTGCCTAGTGATGAGCCAGAAGAACCACAGTACTTTCGTGGGTATCGGGGTCAAGGATACTATTGAGTGGATATTAAACTGGGTGATAACCAACAAAAGGTAGTTGATAGATTATCTGTTTGTAATGATTGCCCTAATTTAATTAAAGCAGTTCAGGTTTGTAAAATATGCGGGTGTTTTATGCCAGCTAAAGTATGGCTCATGGGGGAAAGTTGCCCTGATGATAGATGGGTGGCAATCGAGGAATAAAAATATGGCTATTGAAAAAAGTTTATTTGCAGGGCCACAAGGCGAAGAGGTTGGAGTGGTAGAGGCGTTGGATATTGAAATAGAACCAGAAGTAATGTCACTGGAGGACGGCGGTGTAGAGATAACGCTAGTCCCAGACACGGTAGATGCAGACATTGCTAATGCGCCCTTTGATGCAAATCTTGCAGATTACTTAGATGATGGGCAGTTAAACCAGCTATCCAGTGAGTTAGTCCAAGCGGTGGATGGGGATATAGGCTCACGCCGTGATTGGGCTGAGACTTTCGTTAAAGGGTTGGAAGTACTTGGGTTTAGTTACGAGGACAGGACTGAACCTTGGGAAAATGCCTGTGGTGTGTATAGCACAGTATTAGCAGAAGCGGCGATAAGATTCCAAGCGGAGGCCATGAGTGAGACATTCCCAGCGGCTGGCCCTGTTAAAACTAAAATATTGGGTGAAATGACCCGCGACAAAGAAGATGCAGCAGACCGCGTTAGAACGGATATGAACTACGAGTTGACTGATGTGATGGTGGAGTACAGGCCAGAGCATGAGCGCATGTTATACAGCCTTGGGTTAGCAGGGTCGGCGTTTAAGAAAGTTTATTTTGATCCAAACTTGGATAGACAGACCGCCATCTACATCCCAGCGGAAGATATGATCGTCCCTTACGGCGCATCTAACTTAGAATCAGCCGAGCGTGTCACCCATGTGATGCGTAAGACTAAGAACGAGATGATAAAGCTGCAAGATCAGGGGTTTTATCGGGAAGTAGACCTCGGTGATCCGGTATCTTTCACCACAGACATCGAAGAAGCCAAGGCTGAACAGTCTGGAATCTCTCTTTCTGCGGATGATCGCTACGCGGTGTATGAAATTCACGCGGATATTGTCATTGACGAGGTAGATGGCGCGGATAAACAGGGCGATGACCTGCAAATTGCCAAGCCTTATGTCGTTACCGTTGAAAAAGGCACAGGAACAGTGCTGGCAATACGCCGAAACTGGAACCCTGATGACCCATTGATGCTAAAACGCCAGCATTTCGTCCATTATGTGTACGTTCCGGGGTTTGGTTTCTATGGATTGGGCCTAATTCACATTATTGGTGGCTATGCACGGGCGGGAACGTCACTTATTCGCCAATTAGTGGACGCAGGTACACTATCTAACCTACCGGGTGGCCTGAAATCCCGTGGAATGCGGGTAACTACGGGCGATACCCCCATCGGGCCGGGTGAATTCCGCGATGTGGACGTGCCTAGCGGGTCAATCCGCGAGAATATCCTCCCATTACCGTATAAAGAGCCAAGTCAGACGTTATTGGCCTTATTAGACAAGATAACCGAAGAAGGCCGCAGATTAGGGGCTATTTCGGACATGAATATCTCCGATATGAGTGCCAATGCGCCTGTCGGAACTACATTAGCTCTGTTGGAGCGTACCTTAAAGCCAATGGCTGCGGTTCAATCCCGTGTCCACTACGCCATGAAGCAGGAATTCAAACTGCTCAGAGCAATTATGGCTGAGTATGCTCCATTAGAGTACGGTTATGAGCCTGACCGTGGTACACCTCGTGCTCGCCAAGCCGACTATGCCACGGTGGAAGTAATTCCTGTCAGCGATCCCAACAGCAGTACGATGGCACAGCGCGTTGTGCAGTATCAAACTGTGATGCAGATGGCACAGGCTTCCCCACAAATCTATGACCTACCCCAACTGCATAGGCAGATGATTGAAGTCTTAGGGATTAAGAACGCAGACAAGTTAGTGCCAACTGATGATGATATGAAGCCTATTGATCCAGTTAGTGAGAATATGAATGCTTTGGTTGGGGAGCCATTAAAGGCATTTATCACCCAAGATCACCAAGCTCACATTCAGGCACATGATGCGTTCATGCAAGACCCTCAAATGGCTGCATTTATTGGACAAAATCCACGAGCCAATGAAATTATGGGGGCTTTGCAAGCGCATCTTGCAGAACACATGGCCTTCTTATACAGACAGCAGATTGAAACTAATCTAGGTTCTCCGTTACCACCCCCTGAAGAATCGTTTGAGCCAGTGTTGGCAAATTCTATTGCAGCTCTTCAGGCACAAGCTGCAATTAAGTTAAGTCAAGAAAAACAGGCACAAGCTGCACAACAAGCGGCTCAAGAGCTTGCTGAAGACCCATTAGTGCAAATGCAACAAAAAGAACTGGATCTTAAAGTTGCTGATCAAGAAAGGTTGGCTATTAAAGATGCAGCAGAACTTGCACTTAAGGCACGTAATCAAGAACTTCAAGAACAGAAAGCTATCTCCACGGAAGTACTTGAAGCAAACCGCATAGCATCTCAAAACCAACAAGCTCAAGCTAAGAACGATATAGAAGAAGCTAAAACTATATTGGACATCTCCAAAGCTGCTGGCGAAGAAAAACGAACTAGAGCCGAAGCGCATCGTGATGCGTCTGAAGCCTACCGCGATGACCGAGAGGATAGATAATGGCAAAGACTGTCTTTGAAGTATTAGTAGAAAAACTAACAGACCAGAAACGGTCTAGCGAAGACTTTATAAAAAGCGGCGCAGCTAAAGACTACGCTGACTATAAAGAAGTGTGTGGTGTGCTTCGGGGTCTGGACACCGCATTACGAGAAGTGAATGACCTCTCGCGTATCCATATGGAAAACCAACATGACTGAAATGACAGCCTTAGAAATAAAACGTAGAGATAAGCTGCAAGAGGAAGAAGTAGCGCAAGAAAAGCTAGATGCCCTTATCCCCAAGCCTGTGGGATACAGAGTACTTATTGCGTTGCCTAACGTAGAAGACACTTTTGCTGGTGGTATAGCAAAAGCAGCCAAGACACTCCATGAAGAGTACATCCTGTCTACGATAGGGCTGGTGCTAGACATGGGCGAGCAAGCGTATGCGGATAAAGACCGATTCCCTACTGGCCCTTGGTGTAAACAAGGTGACTACGTAATGTTTCGGGCCAATACTGGCACACGCTTTAAAGTCGGCAAGCAAGAGTATCGTCTGATGAATGATGATTCTATTGAAGCTGTCGTTGATGATCCGAGCGTAATAGCTCGCGCAAACTAAGGAGTAGGTTATGCCTATACAGAAAGTAGAGTATGAATTTCCTGACCCAGACAAAATAGACGCTGCTGCTGAAATAGAAGTTAATACGCCAGAGGACACGCCTGATATAGAGGTAGAGGGTGCTGTAGGGCGTGAAGTTATGCAGAAACCCAAGAAAGAACCTGCTGAAGTTAAAGTAGTAGAAGATAAGGAAGTAGAGGTTGAGGTAGTTGATGATACTCCTAAAGCGGATAGAGGACGCAAACCCTCTGACCCACCTGAAGAAGTAACTAACGAAGAGTTAGAAAACTACTCGGATAAAGTCAAAAAACGAATTCAACACTTTAGTAAAGGATACCATGATGAGCGTAGGGCTAAAGAAGCAGCGGAACGGCAGAAAGAAGAAGCCGTGGTTTATGCCCAGAAACTTGTTGCGGAAAATAAAAAACTTAAAGGTTCAGTAGACAGTAGCCACAATACATTAATTGAGTCAGCTAAAAAACAAGTGGATGGAGAGCTTGCCCTTGCTAAGAAACAGTATAAAGAAGCCTATGAATCTGGAGAACCAGATGCGGTTTTAGAAGCTCAAACAATGCTTAATGCGGCACAGATTCGGATGGAACGGGTTCAAAGTTTAAAACCCAAAGAAACTCAAGCTTTACAACCAGAACAAAATACTGTTCAATCTCAAACAGATACCACGCAAGAACCTGTCAAGGATGAAAGAGCTGAAGCATGGCGCGAGCAAAACCCGTGGTTTGGTTCTAACGATGAGATGACAGCCCTTGCGTTAGGGTTACATACAAAATTGACAAAGGATAAAATTAATCCTCAGTCAGACGAATACTACGAGAAAATTAATTCTCGGATGCGCGAATTGTTCCCTGATGAATTTGATGAGGGGATAGAAGATGAACCGGAAACACCCAAGAAGAAATCGAGCAATGTGGTTGCACCCGCTACGCGGAGCACGAAACCTAACAAGGTTACATTATCGCAAACACAAGTTGCTTTAGCGAAACGTCTTGGAGTACCGCTGGAAGACTACGCCCAACAGGTTGCAGATTTAAGAGGAAACACAAATGGCTGAGAACAGACTAGACAGAGAATTAGACACCAAAGAAAAGAAAACTCGTAAACAAGCGTGGAAAAGGCCAGAGCTTTTACCTGATCCCACTCCACAAAAGGGTTATACTTTTCATTGGGTTCGCGTTTCTACTAACGGTCAGCCTGATCCGACCAATGTTTCTTCTAAGCTACGAGAAGGCTGGGAGCCTTGCAAAGCCGTAGATCACCCTGAGATTCAGTTGGTGAGCATCGAAAATGATCGCTTTAAGGACAATATTGTCATGGGCGGTTTAATGCTTTGTAAAGCCCCAAAAGAGCTTGTTGAGGAACGCAGTGCTTATTATCAAGAAACTAATGAAGCGCAAATACGTTCCGTAGACAATAATTTAATGCGAGAGTCTGACCCTAGAATGCCAATGTTCAATGAACGGTCTACTAAGGTTACTTTCGGTAAAGGATAATTTAGGAGATATTCTAATGGCTACAACAGCAACCCCTTATGGGTTAAAGCCTTTGAATGAAATCGGGGGGCTTCCGTACGCGGGATCAACTCGAAAGCTTCCTATTACTTCTGGCTACAATACTAACCTGTTCTATGGCGCAGTCGTTACGATTGCTACCAATGGTACTATTGAGCTAGTAACTACCAACGGGGATAATTCAACACCTTTCCCTGCTGGTACAATAGGCGTATTCATGGGCTGTTCCTACACAGATGCAACGTTGGGTTTTGTTAACCGTCAAATGTGGCCCGCTAATACAGTGGCTTCTGATGCGTTGGCATTCATCGTAGATGACCCCAATACTTTGTTCCAAGCTCAAGCTGCGGGTATTATTACGCAAACTGACTTAGGGCAAAATACGCATTTCAACGCGGTACAATCGACTTCTACAGGTAGCACTGCTACAGGTAACTCGAACACTGCGTTAGATGCAACAACCGCTACCACTGCTGGTTTTGCTTTCCGAATCGTTGACTTTGTTGACGCACCGGGAAGTACAGTTGGTGATGCGTTTACTGATGTGATCGTAAAGTTCAACCCCGGATCACATTCTTACACTAACCAGACAGGTATATAAGGAGACTTGAGATATGGCTATTTCACGAGCGCAACTCCTCAAGGAACTCCTTCCGGGTTTAAATGCCCTGTTTGGCCTTGAGTATGCAAGATATGGTGAGGAAACTAAGGAAATCTTTGAGACAGAGACTTCTGACCGTTCCTTTGAAGAAGAGGTGAAGTTATCAGGCTTTGGTGCTGCCCCCGTTAAAAACGAAGGCGCGGCTATTGCTTATGACAACGCCCAAGAAACTTACACAGCGCGTTACGTTAATGAAACGATTGCTATGGGATTCTCAATAACTGAAGAAGCTATTGAAGATAACCTGTACGATTCGCTTTCTGCACGTTACACAAAGGCACTAGCTAGAGCGATGGCTTACACCAAGCAGGTTAAAGGTGCGACTATCCTCAACACTGGTTTTGCTGGTGGCCCTACTTATGGGGACGGCCAGACTTTGTTTTCAACAGCGCATCCACTAGTTTCTGGTGGAACTAACGCAAATACTCCAGCTACTGGCGTTGACTTAAACGAGACTTCTTTGGAAGCAGCGGTTATTTCAATAGCAGGTTGGACTGATGAGCGTGGTCTGTTGATTGCTGCTAAACCTCGTAAGCTTGTAATTCCTCCTGCGTTGCAATTCGTTGCTACACGCTTGATGGACTCTGAGCTTCGGGTTAGCACGGCTGACAATGACATCAACGCCATGCGTAATAACGGTACAGTTCCAGAGGGTTATACAGTTAATAACTATCTGACTGACGGTAATGCGTGGTTCTTGATGACTGACGTGCCAAATGGTTTGAAGCACTTTATCCGTACCCCAATGTCTACATCTATGGATGCTGACTTTGATACTGGTAATAGCCGCTATAAAGCCCGTGAGAGATATAGCTTCGGCGTATCTGACCCACTGGGTGTATACGGCTCGCCGGGTGCTACATAGACCACCCCTTAAAATCATAATAAGAAGTATGAATGATTTTGACCCCGCCTTGTGCGGGGTTTTTTATTGGGGTACACTTTCTTAACTATCGGGACTAACCCGTATATCTGACAGCGCCCGACTGACTTCATGCAGACAGATATACCTCAACTCGCATGAGAGGAATTTATAATGGCTAGAACTACTTTCTCTGGGCCTGTCCGGTCACTCAACGGTTTTGTTTCCGCTGGGCCGGGAGCAGCACAAGAAATCACTGCTGACAACACTACGTTAGCTCTTTCTATTTTCCCTACTCCTACAGTAGACGCTAATAATAACCCTACTGGGGCTATTACTCCGGGTAATGCTGGGGTTATTAATGTCTATGCTTCAACTAATGGAACAGGAGCGGGGCAACTTACACTTCCTGCGGTATTGGATACTGTGCCTTCAAGCACTACTCCTCCTACCGACCCAACTGCTCCTGACCAACAGAACCAACTAGGTGCTCAGATTGTTGTTATTAGTGGGTTTGACCTTTCTAATGATCTGGTCATTAAACCTTCTGGAGCTGATGTGTTTACTGGATATGCAATGTCCGTAGATTCAGCAGGACTTACTAAAACATTCTTAGCTACACCGGGTGATACTACATTCACTTGGAATGGCGGTACTACTGGTGGTGACGTAGATAGCATTATCAAGTGTACTATTGTTGCTGCTAATACGTGGTACGTAGAAGCGGTATGTTTTGGTGCTGGTGGCGGTGCTGGTGCTACTCCGTTTAGTGCTTAATACTAACTTTGAGGAGTGAACTATTATGGCTGATGCACTTACAAGCCAAGTAATACAGGATGGTGGGCGCACTGCCATCCTTAAATTCACCAATGTCAGTGATGGGTCGGGACAAGCTGAAGCAGCACTTATAGATGTGTCTACTCTTTCTGCCGATCCTGTCACTAAGCAAGCGTGTACTGGAGTTACCTTACAGAAGATTACCTTTTCTAACATTGGGATGGGTGTAGAACTTTTGTGGGATGCTACTACTAACGTACCCCTTTTGAACCTCCCCCAAGATTGGGAAGATACCATTGATTTTTCAGACTTTGGTATCCCTAATAACAGTGGGGTGGGTAGTACTGGGGATATATTAGTGACTACGGTAGGAGCTACCGCAGGAGATACGTACTTACTAGTGATTACGGTGACTAAATCGTATGCCAGCGCCTAAGAAAAAGGGAACTATGAAAGGCCACACCATTAAAGGTGGTCAGAAACGCCCGACTAAATCTGGTGCAGGTATGACCAAGAAGGGTGTGGCTAAGTACCGTAGGGATAACCCCGGCTCTAAACTCAAGACAGCCGTTACTGGCAAGGTAAAGAAAGGCAGTAAAGCGGCAAAGCGGCGTAAGTCGTTCTGTGCGCGTTCTGCTGGTCAGATGAAACAATTTCCAAAAGCAGCTAAGAACCCTAATTCTAGGCTGCGTCAAGCAAGAAAACGGTGGAAGTGTTAGTGCCTAGTAAAACGAAGAAACAAGCAAAATTTATGGCGGCAGTAGCTAACAGTCCTAAGTTTGCTAAGAAAGCGGGAGTCCCACAAAGTGTGGGTAAAGAGTTTGCTAAAGCAGACAAAGGTAAAACTTTTAAGGAGGGCGGTATGCCTAGTAGAGCACATGATAAAAGAGTTATTCGTAACTTAGATGATGAAGACTACAGGATTCGTAACAGAACAGGTAGTAATACTGATGCTGAACGAAGACGTATAAACAGAGAAAAAGACTTTGAAAAGAACAGGTTAGGTGGTATGGCTGCTGGTGGTAAAGTTAAAAAGCAGGGATATAACGACCGGTTAGACGAGTCTTTAGGTGCTAGGAACGGCAAAAAGTCCCAAAGCATGGCTTCTCGTAGAAACGAAAGCAAGGGCATGGAAAAGTCTATGGGTAAAGGCGCGTATTCAGGTGCTTCTACCATGATGAAGAAAGGAGGCAAAGTGGGCAAAAGTAAAAGCAGTGCTTCAAAACGTGCAGATGGGATTGCCCGTAAAGGACATACTCGTGGAAGAATGGTTTAACTAGTTGATATTTAAGGAGATATACTATGGTTGGCTTATTTGGCAGACCTGATCCGGGCGAAACACCTGCCCCTAAAGTAAAACCTAAAGCGGAACCTAAGAAAGCTGCTCCTAAAAAGGCGGCAAAGAAAAAAGCTAAGTGAGGTGCTTTGTATGATGCGGTCTAGGGGGATGGGGTGCATAAAACCCGTTGCTTTTAAAAAAGGAGGTGCTACTAAAGACGAGTGCTATCGTAAAGTTAAAGCTCGTTATAAAGTATTTCCTTCCGCGTATGCTTCTGGGGCTATAGCTAAATGCCGTAAAGTGGGTGCTAAGAATTGGGGAAAAAGTGGCCGTTCGTAAGACTAAAAAAGGAGCCGCGCTAAAACGCTGGTTCAAAGAAGATTGGAAAGACGTAAAAACGGGTAAAGCTTGTGGTCGAAAGAAAGGGGATAAGCGCGGAACGCCCTATTGTAGACCTACTAAAAAGGTGTCGAGTAAAACCCCTAAAACGTCAAAGGAGATGACGGCGGCAGAAAAAAAGTCTCGTATAGCGCAAAAGAAACGTTTAGGGCAACCAGCAGGTAAGCCACGAAGAGTAGAATCTTTACGTAGAAAAAAGACGGTTAAGAAAAAGAAATGATTAACCAACAAGATAAAACAGAGATAGTTACAGAAATTAGAGGTTGGTCTAAACACGTACTAGAGCCACGTAACTCTGAGTTCAATGATATACCGGCGTGTCCTTACGCAAAAGCAGCATGGGAAGACAACAAAGTTGAAGTGGTTTTTAAGGAAGATAAGTCTTACGGGTTGCTTTCTAATACTTTAAAAAACTGGAATGAAGACAAGGACTTAGTAATAATAGTAGATACTGATTTTATAAAAAGAGAAGACAGATTTCATAAATACCATGACATAATTAACAAACGTATTTCTGAAAATTTGTATAAAGACAAAGACTTATGGGTTATGGGATTTCACCCTGACGATGATGAACAAGAGCTGTTAGATAGTGAAGATTTTGAACCAGAGACAGACATTGAGTATGCACTGGTGTTTGTACAGCGGCTATCCAAGTTAGAGCAAGCGGCTGAAAAGCTACGGTCTGTGGGGTATTACGAGCGATATTTTAAAGAGTATGATGTAGAACCAATGTATAAACTACGTAATAAATTTTACAGGAGATTACAAGATGGCAGGTGCTAAAAAGAAAGGCCCAGTTAAACGTAAAGGGATGCGTGGCGGTGGTGGTGTGACCACTAAAAAAATGCGTACCGGCGGCATGATGATGCCAAAAAAGATGCGCGGTGGCGGCAGAGTAGGCGCTAAAAAGAAAGGCCCAGTTAAAAGAAGAGGACGCTAACACATGGCTACGTCTGGCACTACAGCATTTACGATGGACTTCACAGAAGTTGCTGAAGAAGCTTTTGAACGTGCTGGGCGTGAATTGCATTCGGGATACGATTTAAAAACTGCTAGACGCTCTATGAATTTGCTTACTATAGAGTGGGCTAACCGTGGTGTGAATATGTGGACGATTGATGAGGGGTTTGTAAACCTTGGTCAAGGCACTGCTACTTACAACCTTCCTGCGGATACTATTGATTTACTTGAACAAGTTATCCGTACTAACGAAGGTAGCACCACGTTACAGACGGACTTAAACCTTTCCCGAATTAGTGTAGATAATTACGCTTCTATCCCCAACAAACTGACGCAAGGCCGCCCTATTCAGTGTTGGATAGACAGACTACGTGACCAACCTACTATTACGGTGTGGCCTATTCCTGACCAAGGCACAGTGGGAGTACCTTACTATGTGGTTAGGTATTGGCGATTGCGGCGTATACAAGACGCGGGTGCTGGAGTGCAAACACCTGATATGCCTTTTAGGTTTTTTCCAGCATTGGTGGCAGGTTTGGCGTATTACATAGCAACTAAATTACCCGAAGGTATGCCGCGTTTAGAAATGTTAAAAGCGCAATATGATGAACAATATACATTGGCAGCGGGAGAAGATAGAGAAAAAGCTTCTGAAATGCTTATCCCTCGCCTCTATGGGCCTAGATAGCTATGAGCGAAAGATTTGCGTCAGGGCAAAATGCGTTAGCAGAATGTGATGTATGTGGTTTCCAGTACAGGTTACGACAGTTAAAACCACTTGTTATAAAAGCAGTGGTTACGGGGATTAAAGCTTGTCCTGAATGTTGGAACCCTGACCAGCCACAGTTAATGTTAGGAACGTTTCCTGTGAATGACCCACAGGCAATACGTGACCCAAGACCCGATTTTACAGGTTACCCTGAAAGTCGAGCGCGATTACAACCAGCAG
>VTLG01008749.1_pt1 | contig 44745 bp, 52 predicted proteins | sample 4694571 | NCBI WGS metagenome assembly VTLG01 (sample SAMN12604809, study PRJNA352737) | marine metagenome | biome: ENVO:00000447; feature: ENVO:00000209|ENVO:00000569|ENVO:01000036; material: ENVO:00002151; isolation source: viral sequences binned using virsorter ...
ATAAACGTACAGTATCATCCGCCCATGAGCGCATAGACGAACTTCAAATCCAGGTTGTTGAGATTAAGACTGAAATGAAAATCCAGTTTAAAGATTTATACAATCGCATGAAGCGCATGGAAGCAATAATGATCGTTATTACTGGCGCAAGTTTACTTTTATTGCTTCGAATGAATTTTATGGGGTGATGGCATGGACAAGCTCAAACTTCCTGTTGCTTTGGTTTTGGCGATCTTTGCCCAAGGTGCTGCGGCTGTCTGGTGGATAAGCGACCAAGCAAACACAATAAGCTCACTGGAAGAAACTGTAAGCCAGCTAGGTAGCCGTATGGCTATCGAGGATACCGTCAATACAAAGCGTGATGTTGCAGAAAACGGTAAGTCTATAAATGATTTATGGGATGAAACAGAAGACCTTTATGACGAAATAAACTCGCTTTTAATGTCGATAAATGCGATCAACGACATTAAGCAACGCCTTGCAACTATCGAAACGGAACTCAAGTATCTTGGCAGAGATCCCAGATTAGGTAGTCCTCATGGTTGACCCTATTACAGTTTTGGCGACCGTGAAGGGAGCTATAACCGCTGGCAAGTCATTGAGTTCTTTAAGCAAAGAAATCGGTAATTTTTTTGACGCAACAGATGCGGCAAAGAAAAAGCTTCAGCAAAAAGGTGCGGCTGGAAAAAACGTAAACGCTATAGCGATGGAAAGGTTTTCAAAGCTCAGAGCCGCGGCAGAGGCCGAGCAGGAACTGAAAAAATTCATATGCGAGTCATTAGGGCCAAGCCATTGGCAAACATTGCTCAAAATTAGGCGGGAAGTCCTACAAGAAAAACGCGAAGCAGAAGCCCAGATGCGGCGTGATGCCATACAACGGCAAGAGATAATTATAACTGTAGTGGGTATAGGTGTGTTGCTGATATTCACGTTCGTTGGCTCTACGGCCTACCTTCATTACATGGGGTGGGTAGATGTGCGGGATTATCTCAGATGGTAATGCTTGCGATGCATCATTTATCTTACGCTCTTGTTTGGTTTCATTTTATTCGCACCGACCACCTTCAGTATTATGTCCTGGATAATTACCCCAGTAAGGAGCTTTGCGAAACAGAACAAGACAAAGCCAAAATGCTTGTCACCAATAATAATATGATCATCGGGTGCATAAAGCTGGATGGTATTGATTGAGGTTAAATGGAAACGATGGGTGATTTACAAAAATGGAAAGGTGGTACTGCAAACCACCGACAAACTTGTAGCATTGAGGATTATGGAAAATGAATGAGCTAGTACCAGACAAGGCAGCTTACCAAATTAATAAGCGCAGAATGTCGTATGTGGCGCTGTTTATGATGTGCGCCACGACCATAGCAACAATATACGACCCCGCCAGAATGAATGAGGCTTCTGGGGTACTCCAAGTCCAATATTTAGCATTATCGGGCTTAGTGGGCGCGTACTTCGCTCTGTCGAGCAAATCAATGGGGAGTAAGTCAGAATGATAGGACAGCTATTAGGGCCAATAGCGAACCTCGCGGGCAGCTATCTACAAGGCAAAGCTGACAAGGCTACAGCCAATGCAAAGCTAAAACTTGTCGAGGCGGAAAGTAAAGCCGCCATTCTCATGTCAAAAGAAACCTCGACTGCCGATTGGGAAAGGATAATGGCGGAAAGCACAAAGAACTCGTGGAAAGACGAGTTTATAACCATTGTCGTAATGATCCCAGTTATTTTGTGTTTTATTCCTGGCTTAGAAGACGTTGTTAAAAATGGCTTTGATCGTCTTTCTGAGCTGCCAGAGTGGTACACTTGGTTAGTTTTCGCTGTATGCAGCGCCGCCATAGGAATAAGGGGCGGTAAACAATTTATGGGTAAGAAATAATGGAAATGTGGCAGTGGATAATGCTTTTTAGCGCGGTTTCTCTGAACACAATGGTTAATTGTTGGCGACTATACTTGGAGATGAAACGATGAAAGAGAACTGGAATGACTTTTTTGATATGCTGATAGGCCACGAAGGGGGCTTCACAGATGACGTTCATGACGGCGGAAATAAAAAAGGTGATGGACACGGCAATGAAGGCTCAACAATGTGGGGCGTTACAGCTTGGAACTGGGCGCATCATACTGGCAAACCAGCACCTAAAGAGGTGATGAAGGCGTTAAAGAAGGAAGACGTAGAAGAGTTTTACAAGAAACGCTACTGGGATGCAGTCTCTGGAGACTCACTGCAATCTGGCGTTGACGTTTCCATTTGCGATTTATGTGTGAATGCGGGTCCAAAACAAGCTGCTAAATTGCTGCAACGCATAGCTGGCGTTACGGCAGATGGGAGCATTGGCCCCATGACATTGAAGGCCGTTCACGACATGGATGCTAAAGATATTCTGCATAAATATCACGATAGCCGTGAGCATTTCTACCGAAGTCTTAAAGATTACGAGCGGTATGGCAGAGGCTGGAGCCGAAGAAACAAAGAAACGTTAGAAAAGGCATTAGAGCTAGTAAATGAATAAAGAAAAACACTTAACGGACTTAGCTAAAAAGATTGAGGCTGCGAAGCGTCAGAAACTAGCTATTGAGTGCAGAACTAACTTTCTGGACTTCGTTAAGTATTCTATGCCTGATCCTGATGATCCAGAAAACATCGAGCAAAGTATGTTTAAGGACGCAAAGCACCACAGAGCGTTAGCCAAGGTGCTGGAAAAGGTAGAAAAGGGGCATATACCGCGTCTTATTGTGTCAATGCCGCCTAGACACGGTAAATCAGAGCTTATTTCACGCCGATTTGTGCCTTGGATACAAGGTAAAGACCCATATCGTAACGTGATCTTTGCTACATACAACGAAGACTTTGCAAAAGACTTTGGTGCAGACGTTAGAAACATAATGACACTGCCACAATACAAACACGTTTTCCCAAATTTTGGATTACGCAAGGGTGGGGCGAGTAAATCCAGAATACAAACATCATCCGGTGGTATGTCAGTTTTTGTAGGTCGAGGTGGATCGATTACTGGTCGTGGTGGTGACTTTGTTATTCTCGATGACCCGATCAAAGACAGTATCGAGGCCAACAGTCCAACATTACGCGAACAGCTATGGCAATGGTTTACTCAAGTTTTAATGACAAGGCTTATGACTGCATCCGCCAGTATCGTTATTGTGCAAACTAGGTGGCATGAAGACGATCTGGTAGGTCGGCTAACAGATCCGACTAACCCACACTTTAGCGAAGAAGAGGCTTCGAAGTGGAAAATCATCAATCTTCCCGCTCTGGCGGAAGATGATGATCCACTAGGGCGTAAGAATGGCGAGTTACTTTGGCCTGATCGATTTGACATGGAGTTTATGGAAGCGCAGCGCAGATTAGATCCGCGTGGGTTTAGTGCATTGTATCAAGGCAGACCAACGCCAGAAGACGGTGACTTATTTCAGCGTCAAAACTTAAAATATTACAACAAGCGGGATCTGCCTAGTGATTTGCGTATTTACGCAGCTTCAGATCATGCTGTTGGTGTTGATAAAACGCGCAACGATGCAACGTGTTTGTTAATTGTGGGCGTTGATACAAACGATGACATCTATTTGCTGGATTGCTGGTGGCAAAAACAAGCTACTGACAAAGTTGTAAACGGTATGCTCGAACTCATGCGAAAGTATAAGCCGCTGATCTGGTGGGCAGAGAAAGGGCATATCAGTAAAGCGATTGGTCCGTTCTTGCGTAAGCGTATGGCAGAAGAAAAGGTTTATTGTCGCATCGAGGAGGTTACGCCTGTTCATAATAAGGTGCAGAGGGCGCAATCGATACTAGGTCGGATGGCTATGCAGAAGGTATTATTACCAAGGCAAAGTCACTGGACACAGAAGGCTACAGACGAACTTTTGAAGTTTCCAAATAGCCGCCATGATGACTTTGTAGATACGATTGCGTGGATTGGTATGGGGTTGTCGCGCCTAGCCTCTCCAAGTGGTACAATAAGACAACAGACCAAGTTACCCGAAGTCGGTACGTTGGCTTGGGTAAAATGGGATGCAGCGGCTAGAGCAAAAGAAAAACTTGTTCATAGCAGAACTGGAGGCTGGTAAATGGAAGAGCAAGAATTAACAATAATTTCAGCGGAAGTTGAAAAGCCAGAGCCTACGGAAAGGCGTAAAAAACTTGTAAACTCTTGGATTAGCAAGATCCGAAAGGCCAAAAGTTTTCATGAGCCAGCATTTAAAACAATGCGCCGTGACATGGATGCTGCATTACATGGATTTGACGATACCCAGTGGAGTAAAGAACAATACGTTGCAAATATCCTACAGCGTCACGTTCAACAGCGAACAGCTCAGTTATATGCAAAAAACCCAAAAGCTGTAGCAACCCGCCGTGACCGTATGGAATACAAGTTTTGGGATGGATCTCCTGATACACTAGCAGCCGCATATTCTGCATCTGCACAAGCAGCACAAAATGGTTTTCCAGTACCACAGTCCGCTGCCATGATTATGCAAGATCACGAAATGGGTAAGCAGCGTAAAAAGATGCTGGATAACGTAGCCAGTACGCTTGAGTATTTGTTTGATTACTACATGAAAGAGCAACAGCCTAATTTTAAGGCTCAAATGAAAGCGTTAGTGCGTAGAGTCATTACAACTGGCGTGGGATACGTCAAAGTAGGCTTTCAGCGTGAACTAGATCGAGCGCCAGAGGTATCTGCCAAGTTAATCGATATTCAAGGTCGATTAGATTATATCAGGCGAATTGCTACAGAAGCCTCTGATGGCGATATAAAACCAGAAGATCCAGAAGTCGAAGAGCTGATGCTATCAATGCAGTCTTTGATGGACGAGCCAATGATTACGGTTCGTGAAGGGCTTGTTTTTGATTTCCCAGAGTCCAACAGCGTTATTGTAGATCCAATGTGTCGGCAGCTTAGAGGATTTGTTGGCGCAAGCTGGATAGCCCATGAGCTTTATTTAACGCCAGAAGAGGTAAAAGAAATTTATGGTGTTGATGTAAAAGATAGCTACCGAAGCTATGATATGAAGGGTCGTTTGAGTAATGAAAGTGATGATTACAAAAACAATCTATCAGTAGATGAAGTTAATCAGGATGGTGCGCCTCATGGACTAGTACAAGTTTACGAATGTTATGACCGTAAAACTGGGTTAATGTATTCTATTGCTGATGGGTATAAAGATTTCTTGCGTGAACCCTCATCACCAGACGTAAAAGTTGAAACTTTCTGGCCTATTTTTTCGTTAGTTTTTAACGAAGTTGAGCATAAGGATCATCTGTACCCGCCTTCAGATGTATCGTTGTTGCTGCCAATGCAGCATGAATACAATCGAGCGCGGCAAGGTTTACGAGAACATCGAAGGGCTAATCGTCCTAAGTATGCAGCACCCGCTGGCGTATTAGAGGAAGAGGATAAGGCAAAACTATCAACGCACCCAGCCAATGCGGTGATCGAACTTCAAGCACTGGCTGCTGGTCAAAAGGTAAACGATGTTATTCAACCAGTAGGGCAGATTGGCATTGATCCAAATTTATATGAAGTACGAACTATCTTTGATGATATTCAGCTCGTAGTTGGAGCGCAAGAAGCTCAATTTGGTGGGCTATCTAAGGCTACAGCAACAGAAACATCGATAGCTGAGTCTGCGCGTATGTCTTCACTGGGCGCAAACGTTGATGAATTAGACAGCTTTATGTCTGAGGTTACTCGATCTGCTGGTCAGGTTTTACTTGCTGAATTAAGTCGGGAAGAAGTTATTAAGATTGTCGGACCAGGTGCTGCATGGCCCGAAATGACCCGCGAAGAAATTATGGAAGAGGTTTTCTTAGAGATCGAAGCTGGATCGACAGGTAAACCGAACCGCGCAGCCGAACTAGCCAACATCGAACGCATCATGCCGTTCTTGTTACAAATTCCTGGTATGGAACCTCGTTGGCTGGCTAAAGAATTACTGAAACGTCTGGATGATAAACTTGAATTAGATTCAGCGTTTGCAGACCAAGTTCCGTCTATAGTTGCAATGAATATGCAGCGCCAAGGCGGTACTGGTGACCCTGCATTGCAGGGAGCGCCAGGAGGGGGTGCGGATAACGCGCCACGTTCACTACCAAGCGGAGGAGGAGTTCCGATTGGTGACCAGTAACTTTTTACCCACTTTGTTGAAACATACGACAGATAAGGGTAGAATATAACCAACAGGTAAGACTGTTAGGAAAGGACGCTAAGATGGTCGAAGAGATCACAGAGGCAGAACCGTCCACTGACTCTGAAGAAGAAAAGGACGTAAATGAGCAATCGTCTAGCTCGGAAAGCGAAACTGAAGAGACTCTTCTAAGCGTAGTACAAGACGTTATGGAAAAGCCTTCTGAAGAAGCGGGATCGCAACCCGAAGAGGAAGTAAAAGAGGAAAGTGAAGAGGAAGAAGTTCTCGAAGCTGATGCTGAGTCCACAGATGAACAATCTGACAGTGCAAAGGATGAAGACAGTTACGAGGATGTTCCATTTAATCAGCACCCAAGGTTTCAAAAGTTAGTTGAGGAAAAAAATTCATACAAGCAAGACGCTGAACGGTATCAAAATATTACTAATTTCTTAGATGAAAATAGAGTAAGTGCCGATGAAGCGGCGGCTGGATTGCAAATCATGGCACTCATGAAAAAAGATCCAGTTGAAGCATTGAATGCTCTTAAACCATACGTTGAAACTTTAAGCCAAGCGGCGGGTTATGTCCTACCAGACGATATCCAAAACAAGGTGAACGATGGGTACATGGATGAAGATGTTGGGAAGGAATTAGCTCGTTCACGCGCTGAAGTTCAGAATGAACGAGCGCAGCGTGAAGCGTTAATTGCAGACCAGCAAAAACAGACAGAAGAAGCTCGAAGGCATGATGCAGCTCAGAGTGTGACTGAATGGGAAAATAAAACTAGAAGCACTGACCCCGATTATGACCTCAAGCAACCCGAAATAGATGACCGTGTGAGGGTTTTGGTACAAGAATTTGGAAGGCCGAATACAACTCAGGACGCTCTTGCTATGGCAAAACGAGCTTATAGCGAAGTAACTGAACGGCACAAAAAACGATATGCCAACAAACCTCAAATTCGAACGGCATCTGGAGGAAATCTAGCTGGAACGCCACAGCCTGAGCCGAATAACTTAGATGAAGCAATCGGAATGGCTATAGCACAAGGTTCTAGCTAACTTTAGGAGAGTGAAATGGCTTTTAGTTCAGCCGAATTAGCGAACATCGCTAACGCTGCCCTTGATTATTATATCAACAAGGGTGACGCAATTTCCCAAAGCCTTCAGGACAAACCATTGCTCAAAGCAATAGATGCTAAAGCAAAGACTTTTCCTGGCGGTAAAGGGGAACTTTCAGTGGCAGTAAAAGGTGACTACACCACAACTGTTGCTGGTTATACGCACAATGATACGGTGGCGTATGCCAATCCAGCAAACCTTAAACGCGCTAACTACGCGTGGAAGGAACACCATTCTGGTATTTCCCTAACATTAACCGAACTTAAAAAGGACGGTATCAGTGTTACGGATAGCACAACCAGCTCAAGTGTAAGCAACCACTCAGGTCGTGATCAGACTGTTCTTGTAAATCTTTTCCAAGATAAGCTTGATGACATGATGGAAGGCTACAGCCGAGGAATGAATGATTTCCTATATGGTGATGGTACAGCCGATGCTAATGCGATTGCTGGCATTCAAACTTTGATTGTCGATGATCCGTCAGCTACTGGTACAACTGTTGGTGGCCTATCTACTGTGTCAAATACATGGTGGAGAAACCGTGCTAACGTTGCAATCACTACATCTGCAACTGGTCAAGAATTGATCGAAACGCTGCACTCAGAAATGCGTCAGCTAAAACGTTTCGGCGGTAGACCAGATATTGCTGTATGTGGTTCACTATTCTTAGATCGTCTAGCAGACGAGTTAAGACGCAATGGTAACTATACACAAACTGGTTTTGCTCGAGGCCAGAACATTGCGATGGGTGAAATAAACTACAATGGTCTTCAGTTTGTTTATGATCCCGCATTAGATGACTTAACAATCTCTGGTAAAAACCCAGACAAACGTTGTTACATCATCGATAGCTCAAAACTATGTATGTATTACATGGATGGTGAAAAGATGAAGCGTCACGCTCCAGCTCGACCAGCCACTCAATACGTCATGTATAGAGCGATCACTACAACTGCGGCACTTACAGCTACTCAGCTAAATTGCCACGGTGTTTACGAAATATCATAAAATCAATGGGTGGCGGGAAACCGCCATCCTTAACTCTAGGAGGAAAATATGGAACAACTGTCATGTTCAGTGGCGATAAATGGGGATATTCGCGCTGTTATTACTAAACCTCTTGTGACAATAGCAGAAATTGTACTGTTACAAGCAATGCATGGAGCTGATGCAGTAACCAATATTAAGGTGATTGGTGAAACGGAAAGAACTTCAGAGCAAGAACGAGATCGTTTAGGTAATTTTTACAAAGATAATAAAGTTATTGAGGTTTTTGGTCAGTACGGTGATTTACCAAAAACTCTATCTGAAAGTCGAATTGATGACACTTTACTCGACCCTGTTTGGCTTAGTGAGAAAAATAAAAAGCCAGCGCCTAAGAAAAAAGCGAAAACCACAAAGAAACGAGCGCGTAACAAGTCAGGACACTATATTGCTGACGATCCAGAAACGCCCGAAAACGAGGCATTTGTAGAGGAATAGCATATGAGAGGTACATCACTTGGCGTTTTACTGGACGATTTAAGAGCAGAAGTAGGGCATTCTTTACAGCCTAATCTGGGTAAATCGACTAGGGATGTGCTAATAAATATGTTGCAGAGAACACAGAGAAGGCTATGGGATGATTACTCTTGGCCTTTTTTACGCATTACAAGGGATATTAGTATTGGTGCTGGGCAAAGGTATTATGACATTCCGAACGACTTAGTGTTCGAGCGTATAGAGCGTGTCGAAACTAAACACGGTGATGTTTGGACAAAACTCCAATATGGAATATCTGCGGAAGACTATAACCAGCATGACAGTGATCGAGGTGTAAGATCATCACCAGTAAGGCGTTTTGATGCCTATGAGAATAATCAAATAGAACTATGGCCTATTCCAGCTAATAATACAGATGCTGCAACTGGCATGAACTCGGTTCGAGTAACTGGGATTAAAAACTTATCAACGTTTGTTGCGGATAGCGATACTGCGGATCTCGATGACCAATTAATCGTATTGTATGCAGCGGCTGAAATTTTAACCCGCCAAAAGCAAAGTGATGCAAATAACAAACTTGCACAAGCTCAAGCGCATTATGCGCGACTAAAAGCGCGTATGGCTAAATCGGAAACTTTTGTCATTAGTGGCGGAGAGCCAGAAGGAATGTATCGCCCCAAAGGACCACCATTGATAGCTACGACAGGAAGCTAAATGCCGTATATTCTAGTAGAAGATTTTCGAGGTGGTTTAGACGCAAGACGAATAAATGTAACGGCAGCTCCTGGTTCTTTAGTTACGCTGACAAATGCTCATATTACTCGCGGTGGTGAAATTGAAAAAAGACCCGCTTTTGTAGAACTGGCGACACTACCTACGAATACAATCGGTTTAGCAGCTTCTGGCGGTCAAATTTACGTTTTTGGATCAGCGGCAGCAAGCTCGATAACGTTTGCAGCGGGTACGCCTTCAAACATTAACTATATCAGATTGCAGCATCCATCTGGGGAAGCGTTAACAGATGTGCTTTCCGTAGACTTTTATAATGGACAAGTTTATGCGTCTGGGCGCTTTGCTGATGGTCGGATTTATCATTATTTTAATGGCGTTCGTATAACTGATTGGTTTGATGGTCGGGCAAGAGCGCGGGTCGAGGTGACAGCGGGATCTCTTGGCGGAACAAACGCAACAGCTTCTATAGATGTAACTGGTGGCACGTTTAATCCTGGTGATAACTTACGCTTGTTGCGTGTAAATAATGTAGATTTGTTTAATACCCCTGTCGCCCATACTGGTAATAATGCAACGACTGCACAAAACGTAGTTAATGCAATAAACGGTGGAGATAGTACATACACGGCTGCGCTCACTAGCACTGCTACAGTCACAATAACTGCTCCGTCTTTTGGAATTAGTTATAATGGGTTTCAAATAACTTCGGCGGTAGATGGTGCATTTACTGTTGGTAACGTAGTTCATATGGCTGGCGGCATTGATAACGCGGTAACAAACATTACGGTTGATGGCGTATCGATAATAGGAAGTCAGGTAACTTGGCAAACCTCGCATAGTTATACGGCATCTAAACTAGCTGATGCGATCAATAATTTTACGTCTTCGCCAGAATATGAAGCAACAGCGGTTAATCAGTTTGTAAACATTATCAGCAAAACAAGCGGTTCGTCTTTTAACAACAAGGCGGTGGCTGTTAGCGTTGCTGGTAATGTCACAACAGCATTTGACCCAACTTCGCAAACCTATCTTGACGGTGGGGCTAATGCTTCGAGCATAAATGGCTACACACCAGGAGCATTTGTTCGACCAGTAAAAACAAAGATGTATGCTTTATCTGATAGTTTATTGCACTTTTCAGCTATCAACGACCCAAATGAATGGAATGACACTACCCAAGGTGCTGGATTTATTAACTTGGCAAACAACGCCAGAGGATCAGAGGATCTAAAAGCGGTAGCCAACTATTTTGACAATATTGCGGTATTAGCGGAACAAGCGGTTCAAATCTGGTTTGTTGACCCAGATGAAACAAAAAACCAACAGATCCAAGTGTTACAAAACACTGGAACGATTGCGCCAGATTCCGTTGTTGAGTTTGGCGATAATGACGTATTTTATTTGTCATTATCTGGCATTCGCAGTCTTCGATCACGCGACTCCAGTAATGCGGCCTTTGTTGGTGATATTGGTAATCCAATCGATGAACTTGTTGTTAAGGAAATTAGAGATAATAGAGGTGTTGCAGAAAAAGCTAAAGCGATACTCGAACCGAGGGATGGTAGATATTTTATAGCAATCGGCAACACAATATATGTCTTTAGCTATTTTCCCAGCTCCAAAGTATCAGCTTGGTCTGTTTATGAACCAGGATTTGCAGTTGATCGATGGGCTTACGATGGTCGCCAGACATTATGCAGATCGGGCAACAAGTTGTATTCATTGGGTGGTGAGAACGCCAACATATACGACAGCAGCGTTGTAACGGTTCAAATGCCATTCTTAGATGGCGCTGCCCCAGCTTCTTTTAAAGATTTTACGTCTTTGGATGTAACTTGTGAAAACCAATGGACAGTATCGGCAGCAACAGATCCGCAAGACATAACTGCGGTTCAAGAGCTGGCAACAGTACATCAAACAACATTCGGTTTAGGAAGGGCTTCAATAGCTGGGTATTCGACTCATATTGCGCCTAAACTCACTTGCACAGCGGCTGGCCCAGCTAAAGTTGGAAATATCGCCTTGCACTACACTGCTAGTGAGGCTGGGTAATGTTTTTTAAAGACGCAACAATAGACGATATTAGATACGTTGCACTAAATATGCGTGAACGAGATTATGATGAAATAGTATGCCTTGGGTGGTGCGAAAATAGAGAAGAATTGGCTGAAAGTTTGGCGCTGGGGTACAGCCAAGAAGAAAATGTCTATTCTGTTGGAACTGATGAAGACGGACCTATAGCAATCATTTGTTATTTACCCCAACGAAAAGGCGTGTGGAGTCTGGGGCTTTTTGCAACTGACGATTTTTTAAAAGTCGGAGCGTTTCTGACAAAACGCATAATTCGGGATATAATACCAGCATTAGATACTGCCAACGCCCATAGGGTCGAAGCGCATAGTATTGACGGTTACGAAGAGGTTCATAATTGGTTGCGGTTCTTAGGATTAGATGAAGAAACAACGATACATGGAATGGGACGAAATGGTGAGGATTTCAAAGTGTTTTCATATGTTAGGACTATGGAAGAAGCTAACCAGAGTGTTCACTGGCGCGGCAATGGAAGGGTTCATTAAATGTGTTTAGGTGATGGCGGCAGAAAAGCGCAACAAGCAGAAGCTGAAAGAGTACGCGCAGAAGAGGAAGCGCGTCAAGGCCGAGTACGCGAAGGAGCTGATGCGATTAATACAGCCTTTGCTGGATATGATGATGATTTTTACAAAGGCATCACGCAAAATTATTTAGATTATGCAAGGCCGCAAGTCGAAGACCAGTTTAAAGATGCAGCTAGGGAATTAAGAATAAATTTAGCTCGTAACGCTATGCTGGACTCTTCTGTAAACGTTGACCGAAAAGCCAAGCTGCAAGAAGACTTTGACAAGGCGATGCGTCAACAGTCTATGAAAGGCAAACAATACGCCAATACTACCCAGCAAAACCTCGAAGCCGCTAAAACTGATCTGTTATCACAAAACCAAAACATAGCAGATCCTGTCCTTATTGCTCAAAGTGCGGCGAATAGAGCGAATGCGGCGGCTGAATTACCGCCGTATTCACCTTTGGGTCAGTTATTTGCCGGTGCAGCCGAAGGGTTAGCAACCCAGCTACAATTAGAGCAGCGCAAAAAGAATAGATACACAAGACCAGAGTTATTTACGTTTTCTGGCTCATCTAAGGTGATTGGCTCATGAACAGGAATAAAGTCGCCCCAGAAGTAACCATGATTAACGGTGTGCCTCATATGTTGGCCTATGTAAATCGTGCTGAAAAAGATATGTTAAGAGCTGCTGGGGGAACAGGTTTAGCTGGTCCAGATGGCATACCCTCATATGGGTTTTGGGATGACTTTAAAAGTAATTTAAGCAGTTTTTCAAAAGGTTTTGCTAGAGATATTTCGGCTGCACCTGGAAATATTGCGCGTGATGTCGGCAATATGGCTAAAGATTTAGGCAATCTGAGTTTGGTCAGTAATTTAGCTAAAAATTTTGGCGGTGGTAACAATACTAGCTCCAGCATGAATACTGGTGCTGTAAGTGGGTATGATGCAGTCGGCGGTGGATCTGTTGATGATCCTTTTAGATCCAGACCAATAGGAAATACAGCGTCTTCCAGCGGATCGAGCGGTGGATCGAGTGGCGGATCAGCTCCAGTAAATAATAGTGCATTGGTTTCGGCATTAGCTGACAGGGATGCTGCACTAGCTGCACAAATGTCATCACTAGGAGAAGCGTTTGGTTTTAGCACTGATGATTATTACGGTGGTTTGAAAGACAGCTACACAACAGCTAATAACCCAGCTTTCCAAACAGCATATGACGATGCGATGCGCGGTATATATGATGGCTTTAAATCGGCTGGATTATTAACGCAAAGCGCAGTTGATCAAGACGTATCTAAATTGGGATCTGCAAATACTTCAGAAACAAATCGACTTGGTACAGCGGCTGAAGAGTACGCAAAGGCAAATAGGCAATATGTCGATCAGGGCAGATCAGGTATTGAAGGGCAGCTTCAAGCCTTAGCGGTTGATGCAGCTACGGCTGATGCTTACAGACAACAAGCAGATGCAATTAGAGCGTTCGATGTTGCTGGAGCTGCAAAACCATTTAAAACGCCAACAGGCAGTTCTGTTGCTGATTTCTTTTCTGACTTTAACAAAAGATCCTATGATCCAAGTTACAACGTAGCGCCTACAGCCGTTGCTTCGGCTGGTCCAAGTCGCGTAACGCAATCTGTTCAAAAATTAGGTTCTAATACCCAACCTTCAAGTATGGTCGGTCTTCGATCACCATACAAAGGTAGGTCAACAAGAGTGGTGACGTAAATGTGCAATCCATTAATAGCTGGTGTAATCGCGCAAGGTGCTGGCGCAATCATGCAAAACTCAGCAACGCGAAGGGCTGAAAACGAGAAAGCAAGACTAAGCCAATTACAATCAGATAGAACAATGGCGCGAGAGAAAGAGGCGCGTGACGCTACAGCCGAAAGCGTTGCAATGATGAATCGAAACAGCTTCGATCAGGGTACAGCCGCAGCCGCAGCCGATTTAGTTAACCTTTTTAGAGCAAATACTGGCGCAGCACCTGGATCAAATTTAACGCCTAATGCCCCGCAAATCGTACAAGATGCAATGGTAGAAGCGTTTAAGGCGGCTGAAGCTAAAAACGAAGAAATGAATACCAAATTAGCAAACCTCGAAAGCGTAGGCGACTATCTCCAAACAACAATAAACCCACAGTTAAATAAATCTGGGCAAGTCGGAACAATGATGGGCAGCTTTATAAGAGGTAATGCTGCGCCTTATGAACAAGAGTTAGAAGCAGCAAACAGGTTAGCTTACAGCCCAATGGCTCAAATCTTGTCAGGAGCTGGTCGAGCGGGAATGAATTACGGCCTCTATAGTCCAACAGGTCCAGCATAATAGGTGAAGCATGGCACGATTTAATCCTTACGGAAGTTCGCAGCAGATATCAGACAGCATAAATAGCATAGCCAACGCCTTGATAGGTAATGCGGATACGGATGCGGCACTTGCCAGAGCCAGAGCTAGTGATGCAACAGCGGTTTTAAGGAACGCGCAAGCAAGAGGCGAAAACATTAAGTCCGATATGCTTAGTGGGCTTTATTCTAAAGGGGATGCACTAGCGGTTGATCCTAATTTTCAACCTTCTATTGCTAAAATGCTAAACTTAGAAACATTGCCAGAAAACTATATGGGTCCACCAGCACCAGGACAGCTTAGATTAGGTGGTGACACTTTGAGCAACTTAGCCAGAGTGTTTCTAGGGGAATATGGAAACGCTGAAACAATGTCTAAGGCATTAGGCAATATGGTTACGACAGGACAGGAAGTCGGTGCGCGTAACGTCATCATGGACCCCAACAGCCAACTATCAGCCGTTGCACGAGCAATGGATCTGCTTGGAAATACAAGAGGCAAGTATTTCGATGAAGGTCTGGCTAAATATGAGGTCGATGAAAGCAATCTTACCGACATTGAAAAAGCTAACATTGAAGCAAAATCCGTTACGGACAAAGCAGATATAGATGCTGCCGCTAAAAGATACGGCTATGATCTTGAGTTTGGTCCAGATGGACAAGGGGATCGCGATAATAAAGCTAAAATAGAATATGAAAACTATGCGGCTGATGCCAAAAAACAAGCCGACATAAAAGTACAAGAGTTGAAAAACACACAAGACGGTAAGGAAGCCGCAGCTAAATTAGCGGCTGAAGTTAAATGGGAACAAGAAAATAACGTTGTAGTTGAAGATGGATTTATGGTCTTTTCGCCCGAAGCCGCTGAAGCCTACGGAATAACAAACAAGGTTAGGATTGATACTAATGATGGTGAAATAGAAGTCTATGCTATTGATACAAACCCACCAACCGATCAAGACCCAGACAGAGTTGCAGTAGCTATAGCGGGTGGGGAGTCGGTTATTTATGTAGACCAAGCCACATTAGATAAAATTCCTACTGAAAACGTAGACGGTGTATTAACTTGGAAAGAAGGCGCTGCAACCAAAGGTGAAAGCGGATCTGGCTCTAAAACTGCTAACAATACTTATGTCGGTGAAAACATTACGCAGCCTCAAGAAGAAAAATTACGCTTAGAGCTAGATGATAAAGTTACTGCTTCATTACCAGATTTAGATACTGGCAAACAAGCGGCTTTAATTACCTATATGGTTCAAAAAATAGACGCAAAAATGGGTCAACCTAACAGCAGCCTTGTTTCTGCTAAACAAGATATAATGACACCAATTTTAGGCAGTGGTACTCATACATATAACACTGGATTTCTAAGTGTAACGACTAACGTTACTGTTCCAGCCATTTTCCATCAAAGGTTTATGAAGCAATATGAGACTGCTAAAGGCAAACCTATTCTAGCCACTTTGCAAGAAAATATGAAAATGATTTACGGTCAGTTAGGTTACACGCCAGACGAGATAGAATTAATTTTACGCAATTTTGATTAGAGGTCGGTATGGAAGACGATTTTGGGATTATCGATCTAAGCAAACCTCTTGAAGAAAACGAAGATCAAACTGATGATTTTGGCATACTTAATTTGTCAGAACCCACTCAGACTGATGACTTTGGCATTCCAGATCTATCGGTGGTATCGGACGCGCCTCCTGTGTCTGTGTCGGATCAACCCTCCCTAAAGTCTGACGCTCCGCCGATAGACCCTTCATTTAACCCTTTTAGCTTTAGCCCAGACGCGCAAGCAGCATACAATGCTGCGGTCAACAGGGATTATTACACTTCAGAATACCAAGCTATCGAGCTGGCAAAACAGGCTGAAGCAGAGGCGCAAAAGAAAGCGTATCTAGCAGAGCGTAACGAGATAAAAAACCAAATTATACAAGATCAAATGCTAAACCCACCAGCACCTAATGTGGATATTCCTGTTATTGGTGGGGAGTTTAAAGGTGGTCCACAAGACTTTAGTACGGCATTTAAGTATGGGGATTTTAGAACAAGAGGTAATATACAAAATCTTTTTGCCGACACTGAGGTTGAGCTGGGTGGCACTGGCTTTATGCAGTTTAACCAAAATATGCAAAACAAGTTATTGCCAGTAATTAATTCAGTTAGATCCCTTGTTGGTGCAGAGCCATTACCAGAAAATGCAAATTTACGCGCCAGCATAATGAAAGAAATCGAGTTAGAGCGCAGCGCAAAGTCTTACTTGAAAGCGGCTGAAGGGCTGGGGTTTAAGCCTAAACGCTTTGATGAAATCGGGAGCTTTTCTGATTTTATTAGCTGGGCAAAAACAACGGCTGGAGCAAGTGGATCGCCAATGCTGGTAAGTATGGCATCTGCTGGTTTATTATCACCAGTTGTATTAGGTGCGGAGCTGGATGCAAACCTAAGAGAGATCGAAGGACTGTCCAGAGAGGATCGTATTAAGCTGTCGTACAGAGGTGGTTTGATAGCTGGTTTGCTCGAAAACCTTGGTATTGGTATTTTAATTAAAGGCGTACCCGATGCGGTAGTTGGGAAGCTGGGCATCGAAACAATACAAAAATACGCACAAAAAACATACGGAACAAGAGTTGCCAACCAGATTGTCCAAGTAGCAATCGCAGAAGGTTTGATCGAGGCGGGACAAGAAGGAACGTTTATTAGCATTGAGGAAGGTGCTGGTAAAGAATTTAAGCCAGGTGAAAAAGAAGCGCGATTAACAGAAGCGCTTGCTGGCGGTGCTGTTATCGGTGGACCGTTAGGTGGTGCAAGGGCTGCTGTCACAGAGTATAGCAGTGAAGCTGATAAAGAAGCGAAAGCATTTATCGACTCGATAGATCAAGCCGAGTTCGATCAAACGCCAGAGCAAGTTGCAATCGAAGCACTACAAGCTCCACAACCTCCACAAGTAAAAACAGAAGTGCAACAGCCAACAGTAGATTCCGCTGCTTCGGACACAGTGGATGTAACAGCGCAGCCAGATCCATCATTAACCAGTGATGTTCCAACGGATCTGACTGCGCCCCCCAAGGCAGAGCCGCCAAAGGTTGACACGACACCTATTGAAAAACCAGAAGTTAAAACAGAGTTTCCGCAACCGAATAAATCTGGGGTTTACAGCTCAGATGATGTAAAACCAGAAGATAATTTTTATAAAAAACTACCAGGACCAGCATATACCAAAGCTGAACTACAAGTTTTGCAAATTGCGCCTGATAAATGGATAACACGATCTGGCATAAGTTTTAGCGAGTCAGGTGGTAGTGACCCATTTAATGAAAGGAATACGTTTCCAACAAGAGAAGCTGCAATACTCGATCTAGTACAAAAAAAACGTCTTAATGAAACTATTAGAGAGGGTGATACTAAAATTGTCCAAAGGCAGAAAAAGGCTTTTGGTAAATTTCTTGATAAAATTTTAAAAGACAATGGAATTACACCACCCACGATAGACACGACACCTATTGAAAAACCAGAAGTTAAAACAGAACCGCCTGTTAAACCTGTTCCGCCAGAAAAAACAGATGAACCGCCAGCAGCCGCTCCTATAACCAAAACGAATACTAGGGAAATAACTTCGCAGCTCGATCAAGTAAATCTTGAAGCTTTTATAGATACTCTGCGCGACAAAGAAGTTTTTAATTTACGAAAAGGTAAAAACGCAGATGATGCTTCGCCAGAAGAATTGAATAAGATGCTGGACGAAATAACACAACAAGAGCAAATTTTTACAAAATTTGATAGAGCGTCTATTAAAAAGCAAAAAGAAATCTTTGCATTTCTTGACGAAGAAATTTCATATTATGAAGAAAGTGGTAGAAAAGCCATTCCAGGTTTTGTCGATAAAGAGGGAAAACAACTTTATTACAATCAATTAAGTTGGGCGTTTACAAACTATAAAGAGTACCTCGAAAATTTAAAAACTTCTCGTTCTAAAGTAGATACGAAACCACCAAAGCCAGTTAAAGAAAAACCACCAGAAGTTAACCCGCAAGAAGCTGAACCGATTGGCACAGACACTGATGGACAGGTGACAAGCGTACAAACGCCTGATGGTCAAAAGAACTACAATGTTACTGGTAAGGTTGTCGAGCTTGCGGATCTAAAGCAAGCGCAAGGCAACTTACAGCCACGAGATAGATCGAAGAAAGAAAGTACAGCATTAGCAGTACAAAGAGCTGGAACAATGTTTAACCCCCAGCGGCTGCTGAACGACCCGACTTCTGGATCTGGTGCGCCGATTATTGCGCGTGACGGTACAATCATGTCTGGAAACGGACGAGTGCTTACGATGCAAGAGGTGTATGCCAATCAACCTAAGAGCCTCGAAGCCTATCAAACGGCATTAAAAGAAGCGGGTATTAACACTGAAGGGTTCAGCCAGCCAGTATTTGTTCGCCAGCTAAACGATGATATGACAATCGATCAGCTCAAAGAGTTTGCTGATTTATCGAATACTGAAGCGCAAGCGCAGATGACCAGCACCGAAACTGCCCAGCGTGACGCAAAGCGTATGCCTCAAAACTTGATAAACTTATATACTGGTGGGGATATAACGAGCGCAGAAAACAAATCATTTGTTACCGGATTTGCTGTTCAAGTCCTATCACCGACAGAACAAGGCCAGTTTAGCGTTGATGGTAAACCAACAAAGAACGCCATAAGCAGAATGCAAGCGGCTATACTGGCTACAGCATATGACGATACAGATACTTTATCGATCATGCTCGATAGTACAGACGAAAACATCAAAGCCATTAGTAACGCAATGATGGCCTCCGCTCCACAACTCAGCCAGCTAAAAGCCGATATTAAAGACGGTAACGTTAAATCAGACTTCGATATATCTAAACAGATAGCAGAAGCTGCCAAAACAATAAGCAATTTGCGCGATCAAAAAGTAAAGCCGCGTGATTATTTTGACCAGCAAGATGCATTTAGTCAGACAGATCCGCTTACAGAAGCGATCATAAAAGCATTCTACAACGAAGAACTTACACGAGCTAAGTCACAAAAATTTATGACGGACGTTTTAAACTTCTATGTTCAAGAGTCAGGTAAGCGTCAAGAAAATGCCTTGTTCGAAGACGAAGTAACGCCTAAAGATGTTATAGGGGCAGCTCGTAAAAAAGCAGAAAGGAAAGCTGATGGCACAGACGAAAACCAAGGATCTCTCCTTGCCGAAGCAAGCCCTAGCAAAAGCGTTAATGAGAGCCGCAAACAAACACAAAGTCCAAAGCGCACGAGAAGCAGCAAAAGGCTTGATGCAGACCAGCCAGCAGCCGAAGTCCAAGAAGACGAGTTAGGCGGCTCAACATCTGATCCCAGCAATGTAGTAACAACAACATCTGGCTATGTATTTGACAATGTAAGCCAGACTGTAAGGCAATCGATCTATCGTGATGCGTTTGCTGATAGTGGGTTGTCCGTAGATGCTATCGAAAACAAATCAACGGAAGCAAAGTTTAAAATACTTGCTAAAACTGTTAAAGATAAGTTTGGCCTTTCTGGTGTCAAAGCGCCAAAAGGCGGCGGGTATACGCAAGTTAACCAGCTCCTCGATGCGTACCATAATCTGCAATGGATGACACACGCACTGGCAATGCCCAACACATTTATTGGATTAGACGGAAAGCTATCCCTTGAGCTGCCCGATAGGGTTGGTCGTTACCTTGGTGCTTTTGAGTCAGGATCTAACAACGTTATTATGCCTCAACGGTCAAACAGTTTTGCCCATGAGTTTGGTCATGCTCTCGATTATTACCTCATGGACAAATACGGCAACCTTGAAGAAGCGGGTAAGGATACACGCGGGATCAGCGGATTAATCAGGAAAACAGCAAAAGCTGGAAGCAGACCTTGGCAAGACGGTACGCCAGTAAATGTCGAAACAGCATTTGGTAATATGATAAATGCGTTATTTCTGGACAACGCAGAGCTGTCTTACAAAATTATGCAGCTTGAACAGGCAATCGCTAAAGGCGAAGCGCGTGAGGCTAAAACAGGCGTAACGACAAAAAGTTTAGAAAAACTCAGAAACCAGCTTGAAAAATTACTGGAAGGCAGTGGTCGAAGCAAGGTTGCTGGCACAAAGTTTAAAGAAACGTCAGGCAAGTTTGGTGCAAGCGTAAACATGAAAAATTATTATTTGCGCCCTACAGAAATGTTTGCCAGAGCATTTGAGGCATACATAGCAAAAACAGTGGAGGCTGCTGGTGGGCGTAACGAGTTTATTACAAAGGGGGATGAAGCATACAAGTTAGCAGCCGAACAGGTAAAAGGTTCTGATATTAGATTAGCCGAAACATTTCCAAAAGATGAAGAACGGCACAATATTTTCTTAGCAATGGATCGATTAATGGATGCGCTTAGAGCGGAAAGCATTGCCGAAGGTACGGTTGCTGATGCACCTGGAGATACGGACATGATCGATGCTCGTGCAAACTTCTGGGGTTCGATGCAATACGAAGAGCGCAATAGCATAGCAAACATTCCAAAGCGTGTTGTGCAATCCATTATTAACGATCAGAAACGTGCCTATCGAGTAGCTAAAGGCAGAGCTGAAACTTTAAAAGTTAGACCTCAAAAATATGCTGGAGATAATTTACTCGAAAGAAAAATAAACGAGTATAGAGATTTATACGGTGGAAACTTTATAGAAACAAAGAGGCAAATACTTTTTAATATATCAGACTCAAACAAAGAGAATAATCGAGTACGCAAAATTATGGAAAATATTATTTCCAAAGTTGCAACAGATCCAGGTACTCGACAAAATAGGGTAACAAAACAAACTGGTACGTTTGAAGAAGCCGCTAAAATAGAGTCCAGACGCTTCTATGCTATTTACGATCAGATAGCCAAAAAATATGACATCGATCTTTTGACAGATGCAGAGCAGAAATCTTTGCGTTTACTTTTAACTGGGGAAAGTCGAGCGACAGCAGATGCCTCTCCTAAAACACTTGAGCTTGCTGGTGAGCTGCGTAGACGCTTATTGAACCCGATCTATGACTACATGGTAAAAAGTGGTCAGGATATAAATTACATCCAAGGTGTCGGGTATATGCCTCGAATGCTCGATGCGCCATTAGCTATTCAAGAAAAACCGAATTTTATGGGAACGCTGCAAGGTGATAAGGGCGCTGTTCCATTATATCGAAACGTTATCTTCGAAAACGAATATGGAGTGTTTGAAGAGGGCAACCTCGATCAGATAAAGGCACTGGTAAAACTAGCCATGAGCAACCCAGATAAAACTAATGTAGGTGATAGGATTGCTAATGAATACTCAGAGTTGCGCGAGATTGCAGCAATTATGCGTGAACAATTACAAGAAATTAATAGACTTGAAAAAACTGTAGAGGAAGATCCAGCAGCCGAAGCTAAGATACAAGATATTATCGACAGTATGGATCAAGAGCATTTTAAGCTGCATGAAGAGCTGCGCGATCCATATGCACTGGCTGCGGCAGAGGATTGGCACACTAGGATTACCGTAAGGGAAGGTGCAGATCCATCGACCAATGGTGTTCAAGGTAGTTATGCTAAAAAGCGTAAACTTCCGCCAGAAACAGATAAATACATGAATGACTTTTATTTAAACCCGACAGATGCATTGATGCAGTACATACCTTCGGCTGTTCGATCAACAGAGTTCAATAGGCTTTTTGGAAAAGATTTAGTGCCAGTAGGTAGTAAGATGAAAGATGGTCGCCAAATAGATTACCTTGAATATTTAATAGACGAAGCAAAGATGGCTGGAATGCCAGTACACCAAGCTCAAGAAGTAGACACTATCGTTAAAATGGTTACTGGGCGATATCCAGGTCCAGACGGATCTCTAAATAAAGCCCTAAATACAATTAACACATTTGGCACAATGGCATTACTACCCCGCGCCGTTCTCTCATCTGTAGCAGAACCAATTACAGCAGCCATACAAACTGGAAGCACGGTAAAAGGATTTCAAAATTTTGCCTTTGCTTTAGATGGGCTGGGAGCCAGCTTACGAGGTAAAGCTGCTGTTGAGCGTAAAATGTATTACGCGCAGCTTGCTAACGTCCTTGGTGTCATCGATCTGCCGCAAACTGGAGAAGTCGTAGCGAATAGGCTAGGGGGAACTGTTGCCGAAGACGCAAAAAACACAATGCGGCTTGCAACGTTTTTCCTAAGAACTGGCTTAACAAATATTACAATCGCACAACGAAAAGCATCTATGCGAATTGGTATCCAGTACATTATCGAGCAAGCAGCTCAGTACAATAACCCAAACATAAGCGCGTCACTGAAAGAAGAAGCGCGGCAAACATTACGAGATTTTGGAATAAACGATACAATTATAGATCAATTTACTGAGTTTGCTCAAAACTTAGATAAAACAGATAGCGGTTTATATGAGATCGATCAGATCATGGACGTTGATGGATCGTTAACAGATATGGGTAGAGTGCTGGCAACGGCAGTAAACAGATTTGTAGATCAAACAATTCAAGATCCTAAAATTGTAGATCGACCCAAGTGGGCGGAAACACCGATAGGGCGTATTGTTTTCGGCATCCAATCGTTTATTGCAGCATTCCAGAGAAACGTTTTAGAAATGTCAGTCAAACGCGCAGCTCGTGATTTTAAAACGCAAGGTGCTATTGGTGGAACAACCAGATTAGCAAGAAAAATGTTGCTGCCGCTCTTTTCTTTATATGTCGGACATACGTTAGTATCGGCTGCTCGTGAGTTTGTCTTTAATCAAAATAAGTGGGAAGAGGAAAAAGAAGAGGAAGATCGAAACATACCTATAAAGTATTTAATGACACTGGGCATATCTCGATCTGGTTTACTGGGTAGATTAGATCCAGTGTTTAACGGCTTCTTCTCGCTCAAGTATCAGGCGGATCTATCGAACGTAGCAGTCGGAGCCACTGGTGCGTATTATCTTAAAGCATTACAACGGATAGCTGGGATAGGCGTTGAGAACAGTCCAAATACAGTGTCCAGAGAATATCAAGCTGTTCGAGGTTTTTACGATATGGTTGTTCCATTCCTTGCTGGTGGCCTAGCAACAATACCAGGTGTGTCAAATACACTAGGCTATGGACTAGGGGCGCTAGACATGGCGGTTACATCACCATCTGTAAAACACTGGGTAACTCGAAACATCATTTATCAGATGTATAACGAAACATACCGACCAGGACAAAGCTCATCGAATCGCGGCAGCTCTGGATTCGGATCAGGTGGGTTTGGATCTGGTGGGTTTGGAGACTAAAATTATGCAGCACAAATTGCAGCACAAAAAATGTTTTGTTGATCGCATTTATTGCAATTAAAACAATGTTGTGAGTGATTTATCTTATAGTACCGTCCCGACCAATATGTAGGTTGTTGACCAACAATTTTCGACACTATAAATAAAGCAAAATATGACAAATTAAAATTTTGTAGATTGCTCATTCTCGACAGAAGTCGACAAATTGCAGCACAAATTGTGCTGTTTTCGGGGTTTGCAGCACAAAAGTGCACAAAAATTTTTGGGTTACGATTCGAAAACGTCTTCCAGATAATCAGGCTGCAAATGAGCATAATTCTTTTCAACGGTTTTAATTGTGTCACCTAAAAAGAGCGCGACTTTTATAAGCGGCACACCTCTGGTAACGGCTCGTGTTGCCCAAGTGTGGCGAAACACATGAGCGTGTAAACCAGAAATGTCTAAATTGTGTGCCAGCGTTTTAAGTGCAGAATCAATTTGCGTTGTTTTGTCGAGAACATAAGCGTTGTGCGCTTCCTCTTTAGCTCTCTCAAGCACTGGCCTTAGAATTGGACTTATGGGTATAGTAGGGCGCTTTTTGTTTGTTTGGGTGCGGCCTTCTGGGTTAAAATGGATCTTGTTGTTTTCCAAATCAACCTGATCCCATTTTAATTCGAGGATAGCTGTTTTACGTTGTGCAGTTTCTAGTGCAATCATTGCAAACCTTCCGACCCTTGATAACCTGTTTGAAGGTCTGCGTCCTTGACCAGTTAAAACTAAATCAGGGCAAACCTCTCGAATAATTGCAACCTCGTCTTCATCAAGGACACGCTCTCTGGGTAGTGATTCTGGTGGCAACTCAACGTAAGGTATTTGATCGAGTGTTAATCTCTGTTCTCGCGGCTCCACACGCTCAACCATGTGTCTAAAGCAAGCGCGTAGTCGTTGTAATTCTAAACGGATAGTTCCATTGGCTGCTGGACAAACTCCTATAACTCCAGTTTTTCGTAATCTTATGTATTCTTTACTATGCTCTCTTTTGGTTTCACTGACGCGCAAATCACCAAAATAAGATTGTAAATTGTTAATTACTGCTATGTATCTATTACACTTAGGATCTGCCGTAATCATCCGACCTTCAATCCATTGAGCGTACCAAAGATTTAAACATCTTTCTATTGTAGGATCTAATTCAAAAGTAGTGTCAAGATTGTGACTGTCTAACCAGCGTTGAAAACGAGCCTCCGCTGTCGCCAAATTTTTTGTCCATAATGATAGTTTTCGGCTTCTTCTGCCTTCTGAGTAATAAACGTAGTATTTCCCATTTGGTTCTGTGCCGATCCTTGGCGGTTTTCTATTGTGTTGCATTTTGATCCTTCAAACATAAATTTCTCAACATCCAGCTTTGGTATCCTTATCGTGCGATATGATAACTTTATTGTTTTTAACTGTCCCTTTTGTCGCATTCTATTGATCGTTCTAACCGACACTCTGAGCATAGATGCTGCTTCTTGTTGCGTTAACAAGTCCATTTATTCAGATTTTAGTATTTTCATTACTTCGATTGCTTTTTCAGCGGGAACTTTCATGTTGATCACTAGCCACATACTATCGGCTGATCCATCAACAGCTTTTATTTGTAAAGTTGGCTCCTCAACCAGAGCTGCTGCCGCAGCGTAATTTGGGTATAGAATATCTGGATCAACCCCCAGTGCCTTTGCGATCTTTTGTAGATTTTGTGGGGTAGGGACACTACGTCCTCGGACATAAGTTGAAATGGAATCCCTTCCAAGGCCAGAAAGTCTGGCAAGATCCGCCTGGTTCATATCTTTTTCTAAAATTAATCCGTATAGCCTTCTACCAAATTCTTGTTTTTGCAGCACTTTCTGTGACATATCAACAGAAGAGGCTTTGGCTGGCGCTGTTCTCGTATATGTTTGTTTCATAATCCACCCGAAATTTATTTCACAAGATATATTGCATACGCCATACAAGTTGTCCACATATATTTTGGCAGAGGACAAATTAGCTGTTGCACAAATACGTTTTGCTTGTATTGTAGGGTAAGGTTTGCTGCAAAAATCAGCAAGCTCAACAACAACAGAAAATGGCAAGAAAATTATGAGCGCAAAAATAAAAGTTGACATAAACAGAATTGTCAAAGACTTTGGGGGTCTTACAGCAACATCGAGGAAGCTGAAATCTGTCGGCAACGACATTAGCCCCAATGGTGTTGATAAGTGGAGGCGCTATCAAAGCATACCTTCAAAACATTTGGCTGCATTAGCCGTAATTGCACGATTGGACAAAACTCATTTCGATCTTGTTGATTACACCAACATAAGGGAGATCGAAATTGACAGATAAAATCGGCAAATACGATAATAAATGGTGGAAATCCATCAGTGGCATTGGCCTACTTGGTAAGCGTGTGTCAGATTGGTGTTCACCACCAAACGGTCCACCCGAAGTAAAAAAACCTAAAACGCCTAAAGATAAAGCGGCTGAACTAGGGTTAATACAAGAAGCTGGGTCGCACGGTGCTTTTAGTGATAATAACTCACGGTGGACATACCCACCGACAGCTCCACCCCAAGTAAAAGATGGATGCGATTGTTGCGAAGATAAAATCATTGAACTACCAAAAAAACATTTTATTGAAGAAGAATTAGAAACCCTCGAACAGTGGGTAAAAGAGGCAGAAACTTGGTCAGAAGATTATGTGCACGTTATGGGTCTTATTGCCCACATAGCGTGTTTTGAAAAAGTTCCATTAAAATATAGGACACGCGCCAGTGCTTTTATAAGAAGCAATGTCCATGAACCTATTGTGGCGACAACCGTAAAATGAGTGTCTGGGGCATCGATGTCGGTCTTAACGGAGCAATCGCTTTGTTTGACATGATAGAAGGACACTTAGAAGTGCATGATATGCCTGTTATGGAGATAAATAAAAAGCGGCAAGTTAATCCGCAATTATTGACAAATATACTGGAGCAGCACGATGCTCCGGTTTTCATCGAGCAAGTCGGAGCTAGACCAGGTCAAGGTGTTAGCTCAATGTTTAACTTTGGAAAAAGTTATGGAATATGTCTTGGCGTTAGCGCGGGTCTTAAACTTCCTACAACAACAGTTACGCCAGTAATGTGGCAACGCGCTTGTAAAGTAGAGAAGGGTAAAGACGGAAACAGGTTACGCGCCACCCAAACATTTCCTAATTTCTCAAATCTATTTGCTCGGAAAAAAGATGATGGACGCGCAGATGCGGCTTTGATCGCATACTGGGGCGCGGTTTTTTTTGAATAGAGAGTTGAGAGAAGTGACTAACAATAACCAACAAAAATCAACAAAGAACGGTTTTGAGATACACGGTCTTAAACGGATTAGCGTAAGTAATGTCAACAAATTTAGGGAAGCACCTGATGCTTGGGCGTGTCAGTATTTAGGTAAGCAACGCTTCCCTAGTGGCTGGGCTGCTGTTCAAGGTCAAGCGGTTGAGGCTGGGGTCGAGCTATCATTATTTAATGGATTAGGCATTGATGATGCTCAACAACACGCAATTTCGTTTCTAAAAAAAGAAAGTTTGTTTTTTGATAACAAGCTCGAAGAGATAGAAAAGCGTACTCCCATTATAAAACGTATGGTCGAGAACGCGCTCGAACAGCTTATGCCGCTCGGTATGCCAGAGCTGCCAGAAGAGGGTAAGCGGCAACATAGTATAAAAGTGCCTGTTAGATTTGCCGAAGGCGACAATGGCACTGTGGATCTGATTGGCTATTTAGATTTTTGGTATCCCGAACATAACCTGATCGTTGATCTTAAAACTACAAGCAAAGCGCCAAGCAAGTGGTCATTATCACACGGCATCCAAGCAGCGGTATATCAAAAGGCGGTATCTGCAAAGCATGGCAAAGAGCCACAAGTAAAATTTTTATACTGTCTTACGCGCCAGAAAGATCCGTTTATCTGGATGGAAATGACTGAAGGCGCTGAGTACCTCAAAAAATTTAAATTCACAGTTCAACAAATGGAGAGATTATTAAGGCTTTCAAATGATAGCAACGAGATTATTGCATCAATTCCCCACAACCCTGACACCTTTTATTGGAACAATGCCCAAGAGATCGCGGCGACATTTTACGGCGCGTGAGGCTTATTGGTTTGTGGAAGAGTTTGACAGAGAACGTGATGAAATCAGCAACCTCTGGGTGCGGGTTCTCTATCAATCTTTGGCGGATGCAACTTTCCTTAAAAATAAGAATGTCACCAAGCGCAACGTGGCAATCGAAGCGATTTACTGGCTGCTCAAAGCAGACAGTGAAATCGAAGCAATTTGCGAGAACGCAGATATGAACAGCGATTGGTTCATATCGAGTTCAAGAGAGTGGCTTCGAGAAAACTATTCCAATGCACTTCTCATTGGCGTGATCGCCCATCACGAAAAATGGGGCGCTAAACGGCAGAAAACGAAGGAGACTGAAAAATGCCATTAAATTTAATACAAGAAAGTGGTGGCTCACCATTTATAAGATACCATGCCAACGAAGATGGGTGGTCACGATCAAGCGAACAAGGTGAACTTGAAGAGATTGAAATGAAAGGCGCAACCGTTGTCATTGACATCGAACAAATTCAGATGGGCTGGCTAAAACTTGAAGGTGGACGCGATTGGGTTCCTTGGCCTGAGAACGATCCAACAAAAGCAAGCAAGCCTAGTGACGCTCACAAGCAAGGTGGTTTGGTAACATTTTATAGCTCAAAACTTTTTGGTGATGCGCCAATTCGTGAATTTTGCTCAAGTGCAAAGGGTGTCGTTCGATGGTTCGAAAAGCTTTATGCAGCAGCCGAAGCCAGTGAACACTGGGGCAAAGGCAAAGTGCCAGCGTTTAAAATAGGCAAAGGCACAAAAATAAAATTTGGACAAGGTAACACCCGCGACATCGCTTTTGAAATCGTAGGCTGGAAGGATCGCTCAGAAATATTTGGATCGGGTGCTGAAAATACTTCTCCTTCAGAATCCGCCGCAGCAGAACCAAGTAACTCGGGTTCCGCTGCCTCAGATGACGTTAATTTTAACGAAATCTGAGTAACTTGGGGGCGGTTAACGCCGCCCCTCTTTTTCTTGGTGGATCATGGAACGTAGTAAATCAGAATGGGCTAAATACTGGTCGGATCTCGGCTTTAGCGTAATACCAGTGCATTACGTTAAGCCAGATGGTTCGTGCAGTTGTTCGCGTGGTCAGGATTGTGAGTCACCAGGAAAACATCCAGCTCCACCTAGATGGAAGAAATACCAAGAACGTAAAGCCGAAGCAGACACGTTAGAAATGTGGTTCGATGGTCAGTATCGAGATTACAATATCGGAGTTGTGACAGGCAAAGTCAGCAACAATGTATTTGTGGTCGATGTAGACATAGGCGAGGGCAAACCTGGTGTAGAAACACTGGATGACCTTTGCTTGGCAAACGATGACTTGCCAGACACGCTCGAACAGATAACAGGATCTGGTGGGCGGCATTACTTTTTTAAAGCGCCAGACGATGTTGAGATTATCACTGGCAAGAACACACTGGGCGAAGGGATCGATACGAGAGGCGAGGGCGGTTTTGTAGTCGTTGCCCCATCGAACCATAAGTCTGGAAATCATTATAACCTTAACGGACACGCGGATAATCCGTTCATCGAACAATCGCCTGATTGGTTGCGCGAAATGTCATTAATAACAGCTCACCATTTTGGCGGTTCGAGCTTGCAAGAAACAACGACAAATTTGTTTGGGACAATGACAGATGGTCGAGAGGGGTACATGGTGCAGCTTATCCTCGGCACAATTAGAACTTGGTGGGCGCAAAAAGGGGAGCTGCCAACAGTCGATCAGTTGTTCGAAGACGCATATCCAACCTATGCATTAAAGGTAAAAGCGCGTGGTCGAAGCCTCGAACACGATGGTCGAGGCGAGGATACGTTTAAGCGAAAAGCGTATTATCAGCTTCAAAGAGCAAAGAATAACGAGCTGCGGATACTAAAAGATGTTGCCCCAGCTAGTGAAAAACAGATAGTAACACCAAGTGACCTAGCTTTAGCTGATCCTTCGGCTAGGTCTAAGGTGGAAGGGGAGAAGGCGGTTGTTCCACCCAGCCAGCCTTCTCTCCGCATCACCGATTGGGGTGTCGAAAAGTATTCTGGCGAAGCCCCGCAAATGGATTGGCTTATCAACAATATATTGCCAAGGCGTGTTCCAGGTTTGCTTGCCTCGATTGGTGGCCTCGGCAAATCATATCTGTTGCTCGATCTCGCGCTTAAAGTCGCTGGCGGGGATCAGACAATGCACAAAGAGGAAGCATTAGGCGGTAGGATCTCGCACAATGGCAAGGTCGTTGTGCTTGGAGCCGAAGACAGTCAAGCGTCAGTGCATCGAAGGCTAGACGCAATCGCGGGAACAAACCTACTGGAACGCGCCAGAGATAATCTTTTTGTCGTGCCATTACCGGATGCTGGGGGACCAGTACCGCTGATCGCAAACGTGATGGGCGAGTATTCAGCAACACCTCAGTACATCGATATACGGAAGCAGCTCCTCGATATGGGTGAGATCGCGCTGATTGTAGTCGATCCGCTTCAAGCTTTTGCACACGCAGACATTAACACAGATCCAGCAGCCGCTCAGTTCTTCTGGTCGCTCATGTCAGAGTTATGCGTATCAACGGACGCGAACATCATCATAGCGCACCATATGCGTAAAGAGGGCGCGTTTAACATTAAAAAGTCTGTCGGTGCGCGGGAAGCAATACGAGGCACTACAAGCCTCGTTGATGGCGCTCGATGGGTTTATGCATTGTGGGCTATGAACGAAGCCGATGAAATGGTTGTCGCTCAAAATATGGATCTCATCGAAGTCGGGATCGGGCAGTGTGCAAACGGTGGCGTTGTCAAGATAAACGATCAGGCAGATATGACTGTCAGATCGTTTGTCAGAGCAGAAACTGGGTTGCTCGAAGACAGAACAGCGGAGATCGATGCAATTTTGGATGCATCAACGAAGCTCGATATCAACCAGGTCAACGCAATCTTTGATGAGATCGAAGCTCGATGGAACAATGAGCATCCATTCAGCATGGCAATGAACACGGATAGATCGCTAACCAAGTACATTGCAAAAGAGTATGCAATGCCCAAGAGATCCGCAGCCAGCTATGTCGAAGCATGGGAAGAGAACGGCTGCATCCAGACAACCATCGTGTCAGCAAAATCGAAGCAGAAGGGCATTCAAGTAATCAGCCGCCCAGTATCTAAGGCATGGAGCGCAGCATGACCGAAAGAAAACTAATCAAAAACATAATCAGGCAAGCAGACATTTTGATTGAGGAATTGGAAGGCACTTTCAGACAACGTGCCGAAGGGATCAGGGCTGTCGCCATACTGCTTCAAAAGCAAGAGGTAAAGCGCAACCAGTGTGAAGAATGTGAAGGGAGCGGGGTCATAACAAGTGACGTTGCTCGGCCTCAGTCTTTCAGCCGTGACGTTGGCGTGATCGATGAGGTTGCGGTGACTTGCGAAGAGTGCCTCGGAACAGGGCGAAAAGAATAACAAAAAGGAGAAGAAAATGAAACTTTCAATAGATGAAACACAAACCGTAATCCATGCACTGCAAGAATGGGCGGTCATTGTATGTGATGATGAAGAACTAAACAAGGATACGCATAAATTGCGGAACCGCTTTATTGCTTCACTAAAAAAGAAACAGGAGTACAAAAAAAATGGACACCTGGGCAGAATAAGAAATGAAGTCAGCGAATTTTATCAAACGACTATGCGTAAGTTTCCCAGTGATGATGAGCTTGAGAAAATTTGCCAATATTTCGTTGAAAAAGAGTTGGCGGAAGTCGGCGGAAGTGGGCGGAAGTGATTGGCGGAAGTAAACCCCCGTACCCCTATATGATTACTTCCGCCTTTGCGCGGAAAGCAATCAATGGGCTATGCGGTACGGCAGCGCGGAGTAACGTATGAACACGAGCAGATATAACAAGCCAAAGAGATCCCGACAGAAAACGTTCTCAACGGAAAGCGGATACAAAGCGCCAGCGATGTGGTCGGATGCTCGAAGGAACGAAGTTAGTGCAGCCGTGAACACGGTCGATGAAGTTGCTCGTAACCTCGAACAGAAATGGGGTATAGGTAAACTCGAACGATTAGCACCACCGAAACTTGCTGTAGCGTTTCAAAGAGCCACCGATAATTTTAACGCAGCTTGTGAAGGTGACGATCTCAATTACCTGATTGCGAAATGCGAGAACCTGATCGATGGCTGGAAGGCACTCGAAGCAACAGCAATTAAAAACGGACACACGCCTACCGATGTAGACATATGGTTTGCAATCGCGCCACCAGATCAAGGAAGCTACTCGTTTGCTCTGGTCAAACATCCAGCGGATCTCGCTAGTGTTTCACGCGAGGACGCGCAACGCGCTTACTCAATGGATGAGGTAATCCGCATCATTAACGATTGGGAGTCGAGAATGGTGAAAGAAGTAAAAGAACATTTCCCGAAATCACACATCACAAAAATAGAAACACAGGAGTTTGAAGATGAAATCCCCTTCTAAAAATGAACAGATGAAAAAAATGGAAGCACAGTTTGATAAAGAGTTTAAGCGAACCGTTGACGAAAAAATGGAAGCACCAGTTACACCAAGAGTTGAAATGCTTCGGGAAACAATCGATCTGGTTTCCAAAAATAGAAACATTGATTATGGTGAGCCAGTGGAAAACATGGCGCGGACTGCTGAAATGCTGGCGGCTTACATGGGTGATCGATCAGGTCGAAGTTTGGAAGCACAAGATGTAGCCGTGTTTGGAATCATACTAAAACTTGGCAGACTCGCGGAAAATCCATTACATAAAGATTCAGTCCTGGACGTTGCCGGATACGCAAGTATTTTGTTCGAGTGCATTGAAAAAGAAAAGAGCGGCACTTAGGCCGCTCGATCTATAGCTGTTTAACATTTGCTAAAATGTTTTGAATGTATTTAACGTAATCTTCTGCTTCTTTACGCGTGTTAAATTCTTGAATGATAACTTCGCCAGCCATCACTTCCTCGATGTGATAAACTGGCTCTTGCTCATGGTAAAAAACCTTTTTGATATCTGAGTATTTCATTTTTCGCGCTCCAGATCAACATCACTGGAAACGCCTAACCGTTCCTCGATCCACGCCATAGCGGTGCAAATGTCGTCCCATTGGCTATCGAACATTTCGTCACCTTCTGGAATGAGATCCTCACGGAAGGCGTGTAACGCCTCCCAAATTGTTTCAGTCCAAGTTGTTTCGGCTGCGTATAGTAATGGTTTACCTTCTCTCATTTTTTTGATCCTACGCATTTTCGTTATAAAGTTTTCGAGCGCTTAAAGCTTCGATTTCAATTTGTATAAATCCAAGCTGTTTTTTGCTCAATTTAGTATCCCAGTTGTCTTGAACCGTTTTGCTTTTTTGTAGCACTTCCTCGCCTATTATGTAGGCAAGCATATTCGCAACTTTTTCTGGCTCACTAAAATCAGTTGAAACCTGTCCAAAATTTGATTGCTCGTATTCTTTTATTTTACTGGTAGCCTCAAAAACGTCTGATCCTAGTTTTTCAGTAGCCTTGTGCCGTCCGATAATAAAATAATCTGTGTTACATAATTGATGGTGAAGATCGCAACCGTATTGATCTTTTCCTGTTCCGTCCTCAAGCTTATCGTAGATGTCATCTATGACTGATTGATAAAAGTCTATCATATTTCTGATCCTTCTGTTTTAGCTTTTCTTCAAGCTGTTTTACTTTTGCTTCGAGCAATTCAATTTTGGTTGCCCAGCCTGTCGGCTTTCGCTGGGATAGCCTCCAAGCCTTGCGGCAGCTCGAACAGTTTTTAAACCGATCTTCTGGTTTAGTTGCGCCACAAGTCGCGCAATTAGTCATTATTCTGTTTGTGACTAATGATTTCGTCCAGCTTCACGGCAAAGTCTTTCCAACCGTGAAACCTAGTGACCGTCACGGCTCCATAATTTCTAAAGCCAGTGATCTTACGGGTAGCCTTGCGGCTCCCTGATCGGGTTGGGGATCTAAACGTAATCTCATCCCCGACCTTCATCCCAAAATAAGTTTCCATGTTTTCTCTTTTCTGGTGGTCGTTGTTGATCGCACCTTGAGACGCACGGCTTGCCGTGCGCCCTAGCTACGCTCAAAAGATAAATAACCATAGGTATACAGTTATAAATAGCGAAACCGCTCCCAGTGCGTCTGTGAGCAGCTCCCAAGGCCTACGCTTGTAATGCGTTACCGCTTCGATGATCTGTTGTTTAATGTCGTTAGCCATTGGTCGTTACTTTCAACATTAAACCCATACGCAAAACAGTTTGCTTACATTGCTCGATTGTATTTGCCGTCAAAGTACTGGCGCATTCTCGAGCAGCTTCAAGCTGGGTTTGAATATACTCTTTTGTTTCTGCATCGTTACCACCAGCATTTATAGCTTGCCATAAATAAATGATTAAAAGTTTTTCATTGTTTTTTACATCGTTCCATGAGTCGGTAAAAAACTCTGGCACAAATTTTTGCAATACTTGGCTTTCTTTCGAATATGGCATTTAAACACCTCCCTTCGTTTTAAATAATTTTGGCATTAATAACTCTTTTAATTCTTCAACGGTGCGGCCTGACATTTGTGAGATCTCCGCCAGCGTTGCGTTTAAATGAGTGTTGTAATAATCTACAATGTCCTGATCTGAACTCAGGAAAAAATCCATTGCTTCGACTGTCCATATTTTAGTTTTCATTTTTATTTACTCCCGAAATATGAATTAAAAGTTTTGATGTTATTGGATCTCGATCGATCTGCGCTTCGTAATGTGTGAAGCCAGTAAAAATCTGATTTAAATAATTACCGTTTAGATCAATAATTGGGCGCGTGTCTGATCCCGCTACTGTGTGGTTTCCCAGCGAGTTAAAAAAATACAATGTCATTTGTAATGGGTAATCTCTCTCGCTTTGCTCAACGTGTGGCAGTTCTTTATCAAATCTCATGCCCCTAATTATTCCGTTATCGAGCAAAAACTTTCCCTCGATCCACACGCGGGGTTTCCCGCGATTGTGTGCAATTTTAAATACTTTATTTAACATACTGATCCTTTCGTTTGTAATGCTGCAAGTCCCCATTGTGCCGCCATTTGTTCAGCGACCTTGGGAAAAAACTTACTTCTGATTTTCCAGCGGTCAGCACTGGGTGCAGCTTTGTGAACATCATCACGGGCTGTTGTGCCGTCTACTGTTCCAGTGCGTTCGAGCGCTGGTAGGTTATGCAACCAAAAACAGGTTTGCTTTTTCTGGTTGTCATCTTGGTTTTGATCCGTTGCAAAATGCCACGGATGAATAATTTGATTAGCCTTCCATGGAAACGCTCGATCAGAATATTTTTGTATTCTGGTTTTTGCGTGTTTGTGCATGATTGGATTTTCAACGGCGATACATGGCGCGTCAGCGTTCCAGCAATCAGCAAACAATTTGCAACCCTCTTCGAGGTCGTTCCAAACGTCTTCGAGCGTCTTGCCTTCGGCTGCTGCACTGGGTGCTAGTTCATGCAACCATTTAACGCCGCTATTGCAAAGCCGTGTGCATGGTGGGTGCATAATGCAAATGAGATCCCAGCTATCTAGCTTCAAGGCGTTTCGAATATCGTCTTGGATGTGTTTGTTTGTTTGATCGTCACTTGGTAAAATGTCACACGACCAAGCATCGAAGCCAAGCGCGTTAAACGCTTGGCGCACGATCCCGCTGGTCTCACAACCAACTAAAACTTTTAGATCGCTGGGTTGCATTACTGAGCTGCTACCATCGGACGTTGTTTGCCCGAATAGTAAGTATCCGAATAGGTGTGCAACATATCAATACTATTCCACCAGCGGATACCGCTAGTTGCTCCGTCCATTTGCTCAGGAATTTTGATAGTAATGTTTCGATCTCTTAAACGGCGGATTAATCTCGATGCGTCTGCGTCCTCTTCGAGCGCGTAATACATCTGACCGTTTAAAACGCGGCAGTAGGAAAAACGGCTAAAATCATCGGCGTTTAATCCAATCAATTTTACATGGTCTTCTTTAATAACAATCCAGCCATGCGAATTGTCGAAAAAGTATTTTGCTTCTAACATTATTTCTGATCCTTCTAATGTTGGTTACAGTTGATCATAACGATCAACAACATCATACAAGTTGTCCGGTATATATCAACAGGTTTTTTTCTGTTATAAATAAAGACAGAAAACGGAAGGCTTAGAAGCTATGGGAATTGTCAGAAAACGATCGATCACCGACCAGCAAAAAGATTTTGTGAATTACTTGGTCAGGGAAGGCAAGAACCCCACCGAAGCCGCACGGCTGGCTGGTTATGCTCATCCAAAACAGTCAGCTTATGATTTAACCCGCAATCCATCTATAATAGCGCTTCTGCGGCAAACCCGACAAACAGTTTACCAGACCGAGCTGGCGACTTTATCCGCAGATACTTTACGAAATGTCATGCTAGACTTGGACGCGCCAGCGTCAGCGAAAGTGTCAGCAGCTCGAACAGCGCTCGAACTGGCTGGAGATCTGGGCAAAAATGCCGATGATCCGACCAGCAGCCGGTCACTTGCCGAGCTGTCACCGGATGAGCTGGCAACCATGATCGACCGCTGGGAACACGAGCGAGCAGAGCTGGCGACAGACATAACAGCGCAAAACTAGATAAAAGATCAATGATTACAATGCATCGAATGGTACAAGCGGGACTATTTGTGTGATACCAGGGTAAAAACCGGATACTTTTGCCCGATCGAGCGCGATCCAAAACCCGATCCGACCCCCCGCCCTATGCCAACGTTACCAACGTTCGGTATTATGGCAAGCGATACAAATTTTTCGGAAAACTCAATCTTTCGCCTACTTGTTGATCGATGTAGAGAACGGCGGTATAATGCAATCAACATCAACGATGGAAGTGTAATTTGGCATGAGTTTATACGAGAACATCAATAAACGTAAAAAGGCTGGCACGAGTAGACCAAAGAGCAAATCGACAATTAGCAACAAGTCATATTCCAACATGAAAGCTGGGTTCCCGAATAGCAAGAAGAACAAGGCCAAGGGTAAGATGGCAAAGGCTATGGGTTACTAGATGGCTCAACCTCGTACATACAATAGGCAGTATAACTTTACTGACTTTCAAACCGCGTCACCGAGTGCGCCGTTACCAGCGGTGCAAGTAGACGCGGAGCTGAACACGGCGAAACTGACGCTCGATGATTTGAATAGCAATATTGGCTTGATCCAGCGGGATGACGGTAAGCTGAGAAACAATTCGGTTCATACGGAGGCGTTTGACGCGACCTCGCTTGCGCTGATGAACGCGGGTGAAATTAGCCCGAAAGGAAGCTGGGCAGCTTCAACGGTATACGCGGCTAACGATCTGGTTAATTACAACGCTTCTACATATTTGTGTTTGATTTCTCACACTTCGACCCCGAACTTTTTATCTGATGAAGCGTCTGGCAAGTGGAATTTGCTGGCGAATGCTGCGATTAAGTCTACGGCGGCTGCGGTAGATAAGTTTGAGGGTAACGGTACTTTAGTTACGTTTACGCTGACGTACACATACACATCGAACACGGATGTTTTGGTATTTGTTAATGGGGCATTACGAAATCCAGGTGATGATTATACGGTTACTGGCAATCAGATAACGTTTGTGACTGCGCCGAGTGCTCCTTCTGTTGCTGGTAATGAAAACGTTATTATTTGGGGTCCGTCTGTTGCGACACAGGCTGCGAAGGACGCTGCTGAAGCTGCTTATGATGCGTTCGATGATCGATATTTGGGCAGCAAGGGAACGGCTCCAACGGTTGATAACGATGGGAATGCGTTAATTACTGGCAGTTTGTATTTTGATACGGTTTCCAATGTATTGTTTAACTGGACAGGATCTGCGTGGGAGCGGATTAAGCCAACGACAGCCGAGCAAACGGCGATTAACACTGTAAACACTGATATAGCTAACGTTAATATTGTTGCTGGGGATACAACGCACATTAATGCATTAGGTCCAGTATCTGCTGATATTGCTGCATTAGCTCCAGCGGGTGTTCGATCTAACATGAATACGATTGTTACGAACTTAACCAACGTGAATGCGGTATCCGATTTATTGGGGGAAACGCATTTTGTTGTTACGGTTGCGAGTAGTAAATTTTATTTAAACGGTGTTGCAGCTCCAGCATTAACGTTCAATAGGGGTTTTACCTATACGTTTGATGTTAGTGACTCTACGGTAGGCGGTCATCCATTAGTATTTAAAAACGGATCTGCATCTTACACTAGCGGAGTTACGGTTACTGGAACGGCGGGTCAGGCCAATAGTAAGGTAGAGTTTGTTGTGCCAGCTAATTCGCCTTTAACTGGTTTGATATATAGCTGTTCGGTTCATGGCGATAGCATGGGGAATACCATTACTACGCAGAATAATCCCATCGATGTCGTGGCTTCGGACAGCGCAGACATTCAGATAGTGGCAAGCAATATTGCAACAATCGGTCAAAAGGCAACGTTGGACGAAGTTATTGCTTTATCGATTGCTTTGGGCGGTTAGGAGAAAGATATGCCAAACGAATTTAAGATAGTAAGTAATGACGCGATTCCAGCCGTAGTGAATGTTTATGACGTTCTTTACACGGTTCAATCAGGATCTACTCTAGTCGTTCAAAAAATAACATTATGTAATCAGCTTTCTTCTCAAACTACGGCATCCTTACGAGTCGTTAGCTCGACAGCGCACACTGGGCAAAATGCAAACCAGACAGTGAATATTATTAAAGACGTACCAATTCCATCTGGAAGTACGTTTGAAATAGAAAAAATGAATTTAAATGCTGGCGATGTTGTGCAAGTCACGAGTTCGGATGCGTCAGCTCTGGATGTTGCAATTTTTTACATGGAGCAGACCTAAATGAGCAAGCAGCACGAATTAGTTCAGTTTTCTCGTGGTTCCGCAACTGCTATTGGTGGTGGGTCAAAGAACGTCATAATCAATGGTGCAATGATGATTTCGGAACGTGGAACCTCGTTTGCTAGTGTTGGGAATGTTTATACTTTAGATAGATTTGAATTTTATAAGCAAAACTCTGGCGCAGCTTTTACCATTACACAATCGAGCGTTACAGACTTAGCAGGGTTTGCTAACGCACTAAAAGTAGATTGCACAACGGCAGATACTTCTCTTGCTTCTAATGAGCAAGCATATGTTTCTCATAAACTTGAAGGTCAAGACTTACAAAGGTTCCAAAAAGGACACGCTACAGCTTTAGGTTTTACATTATCTTTCTATGTCAAAACAAACAAAACTGGTCTTTATACTGTATCAATGTTCGACAGAGATAATACAAGAAAGGTTAATGGTTCTTATACTGTAGCTGATGCAAATTGGAACAGGTACACTATTAATTTCCCTGCCGACACCACAGGCAAATTTGATGATGACAATGCAAGTTCATTAGAAATATTTTTTAATTTATATGCAGGGGCAGATACAAATACTGGTACTTTATCAACAACGTGGGCTGCTTCTGCTGATGCTGGTAGTACAACTGGTCAGGTAAACTTTGCAGATAGCACAAGTAACGATTGGGAGATTACTGGAATACAATTAGAAACTGGAAGTGGAGCCGCCACGGACTTTGAACACGAAAATTATGGAATACTTATGGCAAAGTGCCAAAGGTATTATATGGATAAAAGTATACGATACCATATGAAGTCAGGAAACTCAGGTAATTGGCATAATGAAGATGTTGAATTTCCAGTACGAATGAGGGCTGATCCTACTTGCACGTTAGTTACTGATGTAGGAAATCACACCCTTCTTTCAACAGGTATTTATGGTCAAGGCGGTAAAGGCTTACACGTTTATGGCGATGCTGGAGCTAGTTATATGGCATTTACAGCAGATGCGGAGTTATAAGATATGAATATTACATCAGCAAAATACTATAAAAACCCATATAATAATGATGATGAAAACGTAGGAATAAAACTGGTTGTTGATGACCAGGAAATGCAAGTTCCATTAGACCCTGCTAACCGCCATTATGCTGAGATTAAGCGTCAAGTTGACGAAGGCTCTTTAACCATCGAGGAGGCTGACTAATGGGTGGCTATTTAGGCAAAAGTGTCGGTGGGTTTACGAGCGTAACGGAAAAGCGTCAGACGTTTAACATTTCTACGACTACCACTCAACTTACTGGGTTGTCGTATACGCCGACCAAAGAAGAAGTCCATGTCAACGGCATTAGGTACGTCAGGGATGTCGATTACACGGCAAATGATGGTTTGACTGTCACGATGACTAACCCGCTACTGAACGGCGATACAGCTATTGTAAGTAGCTTTCCCAGCTTCGATGTAGCCGATACCGTATCCGCTTCGAACGGTGGCACGTTTGCTGGGAATGTTGCTATGTCTGGAAACTCTACTGTTGGTGGCACATTGGGCGTTACTGGTAATTCAACATTAGGTGGTACGCTTGATGTTGCTGGGCAGCTTAACACTGGAAACATTTTACCAAGTGCAGACAATGCGAGTGATTTAGGTTCAGCGGCTAAGAGATTTAACGACCTTTACGTTGGTGGCGGTATAGTTTTCGGCGATGCAAGTGCGGCAAGTGTTTCAAGTGAAACGTTGTCAGATTATGAAGAAGGCACCTTTAATTTTGAAATGGTTGGTTACTATGGTTCGTCATCACCTAAAATACAGATACCAGCCCAATATACTAAAATTGGAAATACAGTTCATTTTTGGGCGCTCAAGACAGCTATGAACACAACTAGTTACTCAGGCAATATGTGGTTTACTGGATTACCTTTTAATGTACCAGCGCCATATTCTTCTCTTGGTGGTATTTATTTATCCCACATAGGAACTTACAGTGGCTATGGGCCATTTTTATTCCTGTCTGGAACTGTTGCTTATGCATTATTACATCAGAGTAATGCTTCATCGTGGAGTGCAGTCATGCACAACGTAGTTTCATCAGGTGGTGAAGTATATATAGCTGGATCATATAAAGTTTAATAAGAGGAATTTAAAATGGCACTAACAGAAGAGACAGTTGAAGATCAAATAGAGATTGTTGGAGAGTTTAAAGCCATACAGATTAGAGAAGCCATAATTATTAAACGTGACGGTACAGAAATAAGCCGTTCGTTTCATAGGCACGTTGTTATGCCTGATATAAGTGCAGAGGATTTGGCTAAAGAAAGTGCAGATGTTCAAGCTATTGCTGCACAAGTACACACAGACGCAATTAAAACAGCTTATGCTGAACACTTGCAGTCAATGATTATCGAGTCAGAGTAGGGGTAAAAAATGTATTTGGGTAATGAACCGAGTCCGTCCACTACACAAAGCCGCCATATGTATCAGGCGCAAGCATCCCAGACCGTCTTTAATACGTCTGGATACGAACCTGGCTTTGTGGATTTATTCATGAATGGAATAAAACTCCAAGAGGGAGTCGATTGGAACGGCAATGACGGTTTAACTTGCGTATTGACTACCGGAGCTGCGTTAAATGACATTATCGAAATAACAATCTTTAAGGCAAAAGATAACGCTGAGACTGTTGGCGGGGGCTTATTTCGCGGAAATCGTGGAGCGTATGGGAGCGCGGCGGCAGCTAACGATATATTCCGCATACACGCCCAGACGTTAACACAAAACACAACCATCATAAGCACTGAAAATGCCATATGTGTCGGACCTTTGACGATAGACACAAATGTCGTTTTGCAAGTTGATGGTAACTTAACGGTGGTATAGATGGGAACACTAACGGTACAAACACTGCAAGCTCCTACAAGTGGGGCTAATGCAAATACAATTTTAGTTCCTAGTGGTCAAACAGTTCATGCTGCTGGTCATGTTATTCAAGTTGTAAACGGACTTTTGACTGGCGGTGTTACTAACGCAACGGCATCTTATGTAGACACAGGATTAACCGCTACTATCACGCCTAAATTTGCCAGTAGTAAAATTTTAGTGACGGTTAATTTAATAAGCGTTGAAAACAACGCTGCGTCTGAAGGTAGTAGTGTTAAGTTACTTAGAGGCTCAACAGATTTAAGTGAGTGGGGTAAATATATGGGTTACACAAGAACCTACATGACTAATCACCCATCAATCAGCTATTTAGACAGCCCTTCAACTAATTCTGCAACTGTTTACAAAGTTCAATTTAAAAGAAGTAGCGGTAGTGGAACTTCTAACGTTAACTCAAATAGCTCCACATCATCAATGACCCTTATGGAGATAGCACAATGAGCATACTCAAGGTAGACACCATAAACGAAAAGACTAGTGGCAATGGTGTAGCTATTTCTGGTCATGTAATGCAAAAGGTTCATCATAGTTGGAGTAGCGAAGCCACAAATAGTTCTGAAACTTTTGCTGATGTGAGTGGCTCTAGTTTTAGTTTTACTCCTAAATTATCAACAAGTCGTTTATTTATAACTGCTACATATCATTTTAATCCTTATAGTAGCACCTACTACGCAGGGGGCATGGTTAGAATTGTTCATAATGGAACTGCTTTAGATTATGTTGATGCAAAATATGAAGCGTATATGCAACAACAAAGTACTGGTGCGTCCTGTAATTTTCATCTCAGACAAACAAAATGCATTACGGTTGTATCAGGTAGCACTAGCGCAAGAACAATAAAATTACAGATGGCTAAATATGGGTCAGGAACTACAGCCGTTAGATTTAATCAATCAGACGCTTATTACTCCACAATAATCGTTGAAGAGGTAGCCCAATGAGCAGTATCTTAAAAGTTGATGCAATACAGAATACTGCTGGTACTAGTGGGTTAACCATAGACAGTAACGGTTTTGTTTTACCAAAGGCTGTAGCTTTTAGTGCGTACTTGTCTGCTAACCAAAGTCTTACTGCTGCTACTTGGGAAAAGGCAGCTTTTAACACTAAAGATTTCGATACAAATAACGATTTTGATACAGCTAATAATAGGTTTCAGCCATCAATAGCAGGGTATTACCAAATCAACTGTTCTTTTGCTTGGTTAAATGGAACAAGTACGGCTGGATTAATGGAGTTTCGTAAGAATGGCAGTATGCACAGACGGGGAGCTTATACATATCATTTAGGCCAGAACTTAGATGATTACCAGCTAGAAGGTTCAATCATGGTTTATATGAATGGTTCAAGCGATTACTTTGAAGCATGGGCTTTTAACGTAGGAACAGCAAACATACTTAGTGGAGGTGTTACTAATTCTTACTTCCAAGGGTTTTTAGTAGGAGTATAACATGACAGACATAAGAATATCAGACGCACTTACAGCACTTGGCGTAGACGAATTTGTGCTTCGGGGTGAACCAAGTAATCAGAGTGATTTTGAAGCCATGTTTACTAAAGTAACTGGCGCAGATGACAATGGCTCTGCAATAGAAAGTTCAAATCCTAGTGATTTCGGAACAACCTGGGCAGACGTAAAAGCCAAATATGACGAATTGGTAGCTGCCAAACCAATGGCTGACCTTCGAGCAGAGCGTGACAGACGATTAGCTGAAACAGATTGGATGGCTAGTTCGGATGTAACCCTAGCAGACAACTGGAAAACTTATCGTCAGAGTTTGCGTGATGTTCCAGCGCAAAGTGGGGTCACTGGATTAGATGATGTAACTTGGCCTACAAAGCCATCGTGAGGTAGAGTATGAGTTTAGCGAGAGATTTAGCAGACTTAGGAGCAGTAACTTCTAGGCTCGATACTGTAGGTGGTACTAGCGGAAGCTTTGGTGTGGGTCGCAATATCATAATCAATGGTGGTATGACTATTGCCCAAAGACAAGTCCAAAGCACTAATGCAGGAAGCGGTTACATAACTTTAGATAGATTTTATCACGAACTAAAATACAATACTGACAATTTTACATATACTACAGAGCAAGTTACTGATGCTCCCTCTGGTTTTAGTAAATCTTTAAAACTTACGTGTACAACAGCAGAGTCAGCATTGGCGGCTGATGAATATGGCAGAATATATTACGTTGCAGAGGGGCAAGATTTACAACGTATCGGATATGGAACGTCTGCTTGTAAAGAAGTCACACTTTCTTTTTATGTGAAGTCTAGTATTACTGGTAACTTTTCAACAAGTATATACTTATCAGCTTCTGGCGGTGTTATTGCTAATCAAGCGTATACTATTAATGCAGCTAATACTTGGGAAAGAAAAACACTTACATTTCCAACTTACACCACAGCTAATGTACCAAATACTAATGCGGCAGGAATGTATATTAACTTTGGGTTATTTGCTGGTAGTAATTATACCACTGCGGCATCTACTTTTGTTGCTCACACTGGGGCGCATCTTTTAGGTGGTCAGACCGCAAACCTTAGTGGTACGTTAAATGCAACATGGCACATTACTGGCATTCAGTTGGAAGTAGGCAGCACCGCCACGGACTTCGAGCATGAACCGTACTCAGTCACACTAGCCAAAGCACAAAGGTATTGTGTCGATTTAACACCTACTTCTGGAACTTCACCTTATCTTCCAGGGTCTGCTGCTGCTGGTAATACTACAGTTGCTGTGTGTCATTTAGCGCTTCCAGTAACAATGAGAGCTACACCATCGGCCACCTTATCAGGAACGGCTGGTAATTATGTAATTTACAATGGTGGTGACAGAACAGTCACCAGTTACGCTATTAATGGAATGAGTCCTCAAGGTGGTGGTATTAATTTTACCGCTAGTGGCGGTGGGCTTACTGCTAATGATGCGTGTGGTGTCTATGCTAATAGCACTAATGTAAGAAGTATAATTGAAGCGGAGTTATAGCTATGAATATTACTAGCGCAAAGTATATGGCTGATATTAAAACAGGAGAAAACGCTTGTATTAATATTGTTTCAGAAGGCAAACTAATATCTGTGCCTTTAGACCCAGACA
>VTLG01011025.1_pt1 | contig 44739 bp, 52 predicted proteins | sample 4694571 | NCBI WGS metagenome assembly VTLG01 (sample SAMN12604809, study PRJNA352737) | marine metagenome | biome: ENVO:00000447; feature: ENVO:00000209|ENVO:00000569|ENVO:01000036; material: ENVO:00002151; isolation source: viral sequences binned using virsorter ...
TTCAGTGCCTCATCGAGTGTGATGACACGTCCACCGTATGTAAACGAATCTGTAAGGAGGTTCTAGTTTAAAGTTAGTCCAACAAATTAAATATTAGGAATCCCCCTCATTTGCAGGGGGATTTTTTTATGGTACAATATATACCACATACGAATCATATAACTTTATGCAAATCTTTTTAGACACCGCAGATACATCTCTTATCGAAAAGTATTTTAGTACTGGATTGGTTGACGGTGTAACAACAAACCCAACTCTTATTATGAAGAGTGGTAGGGATCCAGAAGATGTCTACCAACAGATTAGTAGGATTGGTATACAAGATATTAGTATGGAAGTAGTGGGTGATGTTAAGACCATGTATAATGAAGGTTCTAGACTCTATGATAAGTTTGGACCTGTATGTACTGTTAAGGTTCCTTGCTCACCAGATGGTCTAAGAGTCTGTAAGATGCTTTCAGATGAGGAGATAAGTGTTAATGTTACTTTGATATTTGACGCAGCACAGGCGATTTTGGCTGCCAAGGCAGGTGCTACTTATGTTTCACCGTTTGTAGGTAGGTTGGATGATAATTCTATTGCTGGATTAGATCTTATAAAATCTATTAGTGATATATACAACGTACAAGATGTTCATCAGACTAAGGTTCTTTCTGCATCTATTAGAGATGTTAAGAGTGTATCTCAGTCTTTTGCTTATGGTGCTGACATAGTAACTATACCACCAACAGTCTTTACTAAAATGTACAATCATGTCTTAACAGATAAAGGATTGGATCAATTTGATAAGGACTGGAGTGATGTTCAAAAACTTGTAGGAGGTTAACATGGGATTACCAGACAAAGCACAGAAAGTATTCGACAAAGTAGTTGAATGGGATAGGAATCTAGCAAAGAAGTTTCAGGACAAGTTTAACTTGACTGATTATCAAATGCTATGTGTTTCTTTTGCTAAAGGATTTATCATCGGTGCTATCCTGTTGTGATTGATACTTCACCCAGTTCCATAAGGGTTGCACTTATACTGGTTCTGGGTGTAATATGGTTTTATCTTTTGAATGTTGAACTTAGGAGTAAGGATGATGAGTGAAGAAAAGGAAAAGAAAAATCCACCAGAGGCACATGGGCCTGGTGCTCCTCTATCAGATGAGAGTGCCAAAGGTTTTTATACCGAAACAGAATCTTATCTAGATTTCCTGTCATATTTTGACAGTTAATAAATAAAATTTTTAAATATCGCATGGCAGACCTGATGAATTTTACTGTGTATTCGCGTGATGGGTGTCCTTATTGCACCAAGATCCAAGAAGTATTACAACTTGCAAAACTGAGTCACGTTATATATAAACTCGATAGAGACTTTGATAGACCTAGTTTCTATGAACAGTTTGGTCAGGGGTCTACCTTCCCTCAAGTTACTCTTAATGGAACTAATCTTGGAGGTTGTACCGAAACTGTACAGTATCTCAAAGAAAACAACTTAGTCTAATGAAAGACGACTTTGAAAATGTGTATGAAATGATTGAGGAGGCCCTTGAATTGGCTTTTGAGGGGAAGATGACTCTTAAATTTTATGAATTTTTAAAGTGGCGTAAGACAACAAAGGCAGAGGTCGATGCTTTCCTTCTTAGTTCTACTGCAAAGGAACTTGCTGATGAAGTAGTAGAACTTGAAGAGTATATTAAAGGAGGAAGAGATAGTAATCATCAACAATTACGTGAGGCATATGGACATATTCCTAAACCTAAAGCACGTAAAATAAAAATGTATTTGTATGGCATTCTTCAAGATGCAGTGAGGTATAGTAATGAAAGACGACCAGGAAGACGCAAAAAAGGATCTAAATAAAGACAAACCTCTGGAGATTAACAGAGGTGTAGAATTATTATTACGTAATAGGAGGAAGAAACCCAAGTCCAAAACTTTTCAGGTCAAGTTTTCTTTCTTTGGTAGAGAGATTACTCTGTCACTGGACATAAACAAAAAGTAAATCTCTGGAGAAGTATCATGGAAATGACCATAGTAACTCTGACCTTAACGACTGTAGTATCGTTACTTGCATTATTAGTAGGAGGTATGATAGGATGGATGGCAAGACAACATTCATATGAAACTACACCTCAGATAGTGTATACTCATCCAGAAATGTTTGATGAAAATGGGCATCTAGTTCCTGATGAAATTTTAGCTTTAAGAATTGAAAACAATTATGACAACGACGAAGAAGAAGACGAGTGATTGGCAAGTGGAAAAACTTCCACCCAATCCTTTTATGTCTGAGATACTTGAAGTAGTACACAAGCAGAGATCAAAGGCAAAGAAGGTAGAAGTGCTTAAGCATTATAGAGATGATGCACTTACTGCACTTCTTATATGGAACTTTGATCCCAGTGTAGTTTCTGCTTTACCTGATGGTGCTGTACCTTATACACCTAATGAAGTACCAGAAGGAACAGATCATACTTCTTTGAGGAGAGAGTGGAAGAACCTTTATCATTTTATTAGAGGTGGTAACGATGGTCTTAATGGACTGCGTAGAGAATCTATGTTTGTTCAGATGCTTGAAGGTCTTCATCCTAGAGAAGCAGATCTTGTTTGTCTGGTAAAAGATAAGAGACTCACTGACAAGTATAAAATTACCTTTGAACAAGTTAAGGAAGCTTATCCTGACATTGTATGGGGTGATCGTACTCATCATCAATCATGACAACTAAAACAAAGACAGAGAGAGAAGTGGCTCAAGAGGAGAAGAAAGAAGAATCTAAATTTAATCCTTCCGATTATTCAGTAGAGATTCTTCTTGAGAAAACAACTCTTGAGAAAGCAAATGACAAGAAGTTTCCTACGGATGCTTTTAATGTTACCTACAAAGTAGATGGTAAGGAATGTTTAGATGTAGCACGTTCCAATAAACAAGTTAATCTTTTTGATTTCTATTACGATAAGTATGGGAATGTAATGAAGATTGATTATGGATTTGGAAATGTTAGTCCTACTCAGTGGGGATATAAGAAACCTGAAAAGAAAGCGAGGAAGAAACGATGAATGAAGATGATGTTATCAGAGCCCAAATAGAGGCAATCATTAAAGATGAGATTCAAGAGGGGATAAATGAGTACATAGATCAGGCTGATGAGAAGGCAGTTGGTTTTGTAAAGGATGAAGCAGATGAATTGAAAGTTAATATTCCTGTTGATGAGGTCGAGAAACTTATTAAAGAATATAAGAAGATTAAGAAGAGTCGTAAGTCTAATTTTGCTCAGATAAAGAAACTTGGTTTACTTGATAAAAATGGAAGACCATTAGAATGATTTTACCAGGCACTACGGTAACAATTAAAAATCGTACTTCAATCTATTGGGGATACACAGGTTTTGTTCAGAGAATTAGTGGTACTAACGCAGCAGTTCTCTTTGATAACTATTCTCCTTGGGAGAAGATGATAACTTTTCCAATTAAAGATCTTCATGAAGGTGGAGAACTACCAAAATCTAAATTCCTAAGTTAAACAAATGAGACTTGGTGTTATGTGTTCTGGCAACGGAACAAATTTTGAAAATATTGTTCGCACCTGTAGAGAAGATGAAGTTGTTGTGATGATACACAACAAGAAGAAGTGTGGTGCTGCTAAGAGAGCAGCTAAATTAGGAATACCCCATACTCAGATCAGTAGTAAGCAAGAAGATACTATCATTCAGATTATGCAAGCATGGAGAGTAGATCTTATTGTTCTTGCAGGATGGATGAGAATAGTAACACCTAAGTTAATTAATGAATTCCCTAATAGGATTATAAATCTTCATCCATCAATGCTTCCAAAGTATAAAGGATTACATGCAATTGAAAGAGCACTAGATAGTGGTGATAACATGACTGGTGTTAGTGTTCATTATGTTAATGAAGAATTGGATGGCGGTGAGGTAATCATGCAATCGGAAGTTCCTATTCTTCCTGGTGATGATCTTGATACTTTAACTCAAGCAATTCAAAGAAGAGAATACTATCTTCTACCTAAGGCTATCGCACATGTTAAGAGTACTTTATAGGTTGGTTTATTGGACTATGTTAAGCACTAATTATCGTTTAGAACTTACTGATATCTGTTGTAGAATGATAACAGATGATGGTGTACCAGTTTCTTTAGATGAAAGGATCTGGATGAAGAAGTTATGTGATGCTAATCCATCAGCAAGAGCATTAGCTGAATCTCTATTGTGTCCTGATAAAATAGAAGATGTTCGGTAAAGATTTTATTCTTTATAAAAGATCTGCTTATTCTCAGGAAGGATGTGATCATGCTATTAAATTTTTTGAGGAGAGGGTAGACTTACATGAAGTAGGAACTGCAGGGGATAGAGTTAATTTAGATTGGAAAAAGTCTACTGATATATTTTTAATGAGACATCAGTATACTTTATTTGAGGATGTGGTGCAGTCATGTATAAAGGATTATATAAAAAAGTATCCTACATCAGATTCTCTTCATCGGTGGGATATTTTTGAAATAATTAAACTTCAAAGATATAAACCTGGAGAAGGATATGTTCATGAACATTGTGAGAATTCTGGGGTTGATAATATGAATAGAGTTTTAGCTTGGATGATTTATTTAAATGATGTAACTGATGGTGGACATACTAAATTTCCCAATCAAAATAGAAAGTTTCAACCCAGAAGAGGAGATATTTTAATGTGGCCTGCTTACTTTACACATAGTCATCATGGCATTGTCAGCAAAACACAAACTAAGTATATTGTTACAGGGTGGTGTACATATATTGATGTCTAAATAAATCAGTTTGTCTGCAAATAAAATGACCTCGCTGATTGACCCTAAAAAATATACCAAGACACTTGACCTATTGAGGTCATTTTTTTTGGCTAAAAATTTCTATGAAGTCCATACTCAGAATAGATTAAGTATCCTTGCTGCTTGTGAAGATCCAGAAACTGTAGCAACTTATAACTACGGTGGTAACATATGGCCATTACCACAGACAGGACAGATGTGGTTGGAGTATGAACTCTTAAAGAACCCTGAAGCACCTGGTTTCTTTTGTCTATCTACTTCCTATAGAGCAGAACCAAACCCTGTACCAGGAAGACATGAAACAATCTTCCCCATGTTTGAGTTTGAAATGCATGGAGGTGTAGAAGATCTTAGAGAAATGGAAATGGAATTATGTGAACATCTTGGAATACCAATAGATCAAGAAAATGTTAAGACCTATGGTGAATGGGCAGACAAGTTTAAAGTAAGAGAACTTGATCATGGACATGAAGCAGCCATCGGTAGAGGTATGATTACTAAATTCCCTGAATGGACATCACCTTTCTGGAATATGTCTAGAAATTCTGATGATACTAGTAGAAAGATTGATGTAATCTTAAATGGTATGGAAACTATTGGTAGTGCAGAACGTAGTACTGATAAAGAACAAATGCGTGAGACCTTCTATACTATCTCTGATGGTGGGTATGCACAGATTCTTTATGATAAGTTTGGTAAAGAAAGAGTTGAGAAAGAACTCGATCAATTCCTTGAATTCGATTTCTTCCCCAGAAGTGGAGGTGGAATAGGAGTCACTCGCATCATGCAAGCAATCCCTGATTAGGGATTCTTTGTGAGGTGACGAAACTGGTAAACGTGTCAGTCTGTTTAACTGATGTTCCTGGCGGGACTTGTAGGTTCGACTCCTACCCTCACAGTTTAAAGAAAATATTTATAGATTGTGAAACTGTATCACATGTTACACAACTGCTTGACTATATAGTATACGTGTGTTAATATGCACATATCGTTCACCTCATTAGAGGCGCAAGTAAGTCGCGGAACGGGTACGTTCATCCCTTCGGGGACGCAAACGACTAAAGGAACGGGCCTTAAAATCCAACTACTTTAGGAGTATCAACATGGCACAAGTCACTTACAGAGGTGTTAAGTACAACACCGATGACAGCAAGTCCTGTCAGAAGCAGGTCTCTGAACTCACATACAGAGGCATCAGGCACACAGAATCTAAGGTTGTGTGTACCAAGTGATCTGATCTTACTTGATCTGAAAGGGCACCTGCTTGACAGGTGCTCTTTTTTTGTCTTATAATTAGATGGAAAAGGAATCATATGGACAAAGAAAGATTAAAACTTATTGTTCGGAATCTTAAATCACTTGTTGATGCATTGGAGTCAGAGGTTCATTCTGATCTTGATGCATACAGGTATGAAAATTATAATCAGGCAACTACCATTACTGATTATGATGAGGTCTTTGACGATGATGATGGTTATCCAGATTAATTATGGCAGATAAACCAAAACCAGGATCATACATAGACACTCAAGGAATGGGTGCTCCCTTATCTCCAGAGGAGGCTGCTAAGGTAAAGAATAGTAAGCAGGAATATAAACCTTCTGTGGTACGACCTCGTAGGTTATTTACTGAGACCTTTGCGAAGGAGATGAAGATCCTTATCAATGAAGTGTTAGATGAAAGAGAAGGTAAGACTGGTATATCTTACTTTGATACTGAACATTTTAAACACACTGTAATTGAAGAAGAACCACCTTATGAGAAATGGCAATGAATGTTAAATTAGTAACTGTAACTCCTAAAGCAGAAGAAACGATGGGGTACATAGCAAGGGTCAGTAACCCTCAGAATCAGGACAATCCTAAGGTTGCTGGTCTTTTATCCTATTGTATTAAGCATGGACACTGGAGCGTCTTTGAGCAAGCACACATGACGGTAGAGATTGAAACTACTAGAGGACTTGCAGCACAGATTCTCAGACACAGATCTTTTACCTTTCAAGAGTTCTCCCAAAGGTATGCTGATGTCTCTCATATTAGAGAGGACATTCCTTTGCCTGAGTTGAGGAGCCAAGACTTAAAGAACAGACAGAACTCTATTGATGATGTAGATCCTGCTGTAGTTAAAAGGTTTAACAAGGATATGAGAGCACATTTTGATGCTTCCATAGATCTTTATAAGAGTATGCTTCATGCTGGTATTGCTAAGGAGTGTGCAAGATTTGTACTACCTCTTGCTACACCAACTCGTTTATACATGACAGGTTCTTGTCGTTCTTGGATACATTATATTAATTTAAGATCTGCACATGGAACACAGAAGGAACATATGGAACTTGTTGAATCTGTTAAGACTATCTTTGCAGAACAATTTCCCACTGTTTCCCAAGCACTTGACTGGGTTTCATAAATAATCTTAAACATTATTACTATTTGTATGGCTACGTACCCTGTTGTTAATCAGAAGACTGGTGAACAGAAAGAAGTTGCAATGAGTATTCACGATTGGGATCAGTGGAAAGAAGACAATCCTGATTGGGAAAGATATTTTACTCCTGAAAATTGCCCAGCTCTAGGAGTTGAGGTTGGTGAATGGAGAGATAAACTTGTTAATAAGAATCCTGGATGGGGAGAAGTCCTGAAAAAATCTGAGAAAGCAGGAGGTATTTCTGCACGATTAGCAGGTAGAGGATCTTATGAGTCCTCAACTCAATCTGTAATGCCAGATCCTGAATAACATGCCAGTAAAGCAAAAAAGAAAACCAGCAATTGGTGTAGGACTAACAGCGAAGCAAATGAAAAGAAAGAAACCTATTAATATAGATTTGATGAGGGATGTTGAAACCCTTACTCCAAATCAAGAGGAGTTATTTCGTTTGTATGATAAGGGACAACACTTAGTTGCCTATGGTTGTGCAGGAACAGGTAAAACATTTATCACACTCTACAAAGCTCTGAAAGATGTCTTGGATCCAAAGAGTCCTTACGAAAAAATATATATCGTTAGGTCTCTTGTTGCTACTAGGGAAATTGGTTTTCTTCCTGGCGATCATGAAGACAAGTCCACTCTTTATCAAATTCCTTACAAGAATATGGTAAAGTATATGTTTGAGATGCCCACAGAAGCAGACTTTGAAATGCTCTATGGAAATCTTAAGACACAGGGAACCATATCCTTTTGGAGTACATCATTTATAAGAGGTACTACATTAGATAAAGCAATTGTTATTGTTGATGAATTCCAGAACTTGAATTTTCATGAACTTGATAGTATAATAACAAGAGTTGGTCAGGACTCTAAGATTATGTTCTGTGGTGATGCCACTCAGTCTGATCTTATTAAGACCAATGAACGTAATGGTGTCATTGATTTTATGAATATTCTTCGTTCAATGCCATCAGTTGATATTATTGAATTCACTATCGAAGATATTGTTCGGTCTGGATTCGTTAAAGAATATCTTATTGCCAAATTGGAATCAACAGTATGATTTTTGAGCATTGTAATTACTTAGGTGAACTTGAATTAAAAAAGAAAGATACTCCAGGATGTAGATTGTATGAACTCCCTGATGGTCAGTGGGTTCCTTCAATCACTTCAGTAACTTCCTTTTATAACCGACAAGTCTTCATTGAGTGGAGAAAGAGAGTTGGTGAAGAGGAGGCTAATCGTATAACAAAGAAAGCAACAACCCGTGGGACAGATTTTCACGAAGCTGCTCAAGCATATTTGGAAAATAGAGATTTGGTTTGGGAGGATTACCTTCCTGCTACTCGTTTTATGTTTCATCATGCGGCACCATATCTGGATAAGATAAATAATATACACGCTATAGAAAGAACCCTTTACTCCGAGTACCTTGGTCTTGCTGGAAGAGTTGATTGTATTGCGGAGTATGAAGGTGAATTAGCAGTCATAGATTTCAAGACATCTGAAAAGATTAAACCTGAGAAGTGGTTGGAAAACTATTTTGTTCAGGAGACCTTCTATGCTGCTGCATATTACGAACTAACTAAGATCCCAGTTAAGAAGTTGATTACTATTATGGTCACCCCTGGTGGTGAGGTAAAAGTATTTGACAAAAGGAACAAAGGGGATTATATTAAGCTTCTAGTTCGATATATTAAAGAATTTGTTAGTCACAATATTGGGTCAGAGAATGCCGAAGAATGAACTAGAGAAAGTATTAGAATCTAAGTTCTTTTGTCCTGCAAGATTCGCACAAGAGATTGAGTCATTAGTGCAGGTTAATTCAGAAATGAATTATATTGATGCGATCATTCATTTTTGTGAGCAGAATAGCATTGATGTAGAGTCGGTCCCTAAACTTATATCTAAACCATTAAAAGAAAAGATTAAGTATGAAGCACAGGAGTTAAACTTCTTAAAGAGAAGTTCCCGTGCGAAATTGCCAATTTAATTCCAAAAAAGTCGGAAAAAAATCCCGGCATTTTTTTACCTCTATTACTTTTTTATTATGTACGATCCATTAGAAATGAAAAGATTACGGGAAGATTGTCCTGTAATGGTAGCAAATATTCCTCCGCAAATTATGAAGGAGATTGATGGATGGGTAAATGAAAGTAAGAAGTTTAAGAATAGTCCATTAGCAGCAATGAAAGCCCATGAGAATGTAGGGTATCTTTCTGCTGATGGCAAGAAACATAATTCATATCAGTGTTCTATCTCTCCTCATTTAGTTGAGCGTTCTTTTTGGTTGGCATGGGTGCTGAGATTGAGTTCAAAGTATTGGGGAATGGGAAAATCACATCGTCAATTTTCTTTGAGAAAGTGGGATGGGCATTTTGATGGTTATGATATCTGGACTAACTTTGCATATAAAGGAGATGATAATCCTAGACATAACCATGCAGGATTTCTTTCAGGTGTGATCTACTATAAGAATCATGAACATCCTACAATATTTGATAAGTATGAATGTGGATATGCAGGACTTGATAAAACAATGGTAATGTTTCCTTCAGGTACTTTTCATTATGTAAAACCACAGACTGTCAATAAAGAAAGAATTACTCTTGCATTTAATATTGTAAGTAAGGAAAAGGAAGGTGTTAAATATATTGTAAAATGATTGTTTCTGAGAAAGCGAAGATTCATATTGATGATTATCCTTTTGCAGAAAAGTTAAATCCCATTTTACATAGAATAATTGTTGAGAAATCTAATAAAGAAGATTTTGGTGCAGTCATGACAGATTGGGAAAGTTTTGATGTACGTGAATTTAAATTGATTGGAGACTATGCAACCAATCTTATTAAAGGATGGAATAGAGAAATTTATACTCCCACAAGACCATTTGGCCTTAAATTGAATAATATATGGGGTCAGTGGTATAGGAAGGGTGATTATCAGATAAGTCATGCTCATTATCCCAACCAATGGTCTTTTGTTTATTATGTAAATACTCCTAAAGGATCATCTCCTTTGGTGTTTACTGAAACACGGAAGAAGATCTATCCTAAAGCAGGACAGATGATTATTTTTCCTTCATGGATTAGACATGAAGTACCACCTAATAAATGTGAAGGTAGAAGTATAGTTGCGGGAAATTTTTATTATAAGAATGAGGGAGATTAGATATGAGAGTGAGAGAACAGATGGAAGTTATTATAGACCATTATCCATATCATGAATCTATAAATCAAAAACTACTAGAAGAGTTGAAGTTTCTTCACTTCACAACGGAGATTTATAATGGTGATGGAGGTAAAACTGCTGTTAAAGCTGATCAGACATCTAATGATGTAGTCACTCCAACTATCTCTTTAATTAAAGAGTGGATTGTTAATTTGATGATGGTAAATCGAAATTTTAATAGTAGAATAGATGATTGTTGGGCAGCAAGATATGATAAGGGGGATTATACTGTCTCTCATAATCATTATACTTGTATTTTTGCTTTTGTTTATTTTATAAAGTGTCCTAGGGGATCTTCTCCTTTAGTTTTTACTACTAGTCGTAAGAAGATTAAAGCAGAGGAAGGGAAGGTTGTAATTTTTCCTGGATATCTTTATCACCAGGTGCCAAAAAATCAATGTGATGGTAGAATAGTTTTAGCGGGTAATCTACTGAACAATCGCGGAAAATGATGCCATTTGATGCCTACCGTTGTTATCTTTCTCTGAAGAATCATTTTACTAAGGATCATTATGATTATCATAAGTATCGTGGTAAGACCAGAGCAACTCAGCAAGCCTTTTATAAGAGGAAGGATAGGTTTTGGTTTGAGAAATTTGCAAGACAGAAAAAGGATAAGGAAGTAGAAGAGTTCTTTGTATCAAATTTTATATACTCTACTGATCCTGGAACAATGTGGATTGGTGAGATGATTAGAGAAGGTGAAGGAAGATATCAAGAGTGGCAGAAGAAAGTTCAATCATTGTCTTATGTTTTTAAGGAAGAGGTTAATACTCTCTTTGATGGATATAAGGTTGATGAAGTATTTGATTGTTCCAAAGGACATCCTCTTATTTTAAGGAGTTATTTGGGGAAGAACACCTCACTTGAAACTCTGGTAATATGTGATAGAATATTGGGGTATAGGAAAGATTTGGACAAAAAACTAAACGATCCTGTCTGGGAAACCGTCAGTCGTAAGATAAAAAAGTACTCTCCTTTCCTAAATATAGATGTACCACGTTATAAAAAAATCTTGAAAGAGATTGTGTTATGAGCGAATTTTTCAATTCAGATGTAGTCCGTGCAGAAATGGCGGAGATACAAGAACTTCAAGAAGAAGTTTACACTAACGTCTTTAAGTTTCCTACAATGTCTAAAGAAGATCAACTCTATCATGTTGAGATTCTAGAAAGACTTTGTGAGAAACAGAGGGTTATGTATACTCGTTTAAGTTTATCTGATGATCCTGAAGCTCAACAGATGAAAAAAAATATTATGGCAGGAGCATCCCAAATGGGTCTTCCATCTAATGTTGATATGCAGGTTTTGTTTTCTCAGATGACACAGATGGTTGAGATGATGAGAAGTCAACTTGACCCTGATTAAATAACGTATTATAATAGGTACATACAAGCCAAATCTCAAACAATCCGAGGTAATCTAATGTCATTTAAAGACTTAAAAAAGCAGTCCTCTCTAGGATCTTTGACTCAGAAATTAGTTAAAGAAGTGGAGAAGATGAATAATACTGGTGGAGGAAGCGGTGATGACCGTCTTTGGAAACCAGAAGTTGATAAGACCGGAAACGGTTATGCTGTTATTCGTTTTTTACCTTCCCCTGATGGTGAAGATATTCCTTGGGCAAAGATGTATTCACATGCATTCCAAGGTCCAGGAGGATGGTATATTGAAAATTCTTTAACCACAACTGGTGGTAAGGATCCTGTATCAGAGCACAATCGTGAACTCTGGAACAGTGGTAATGAATCAGATAAAGATACTGTGCGTAAGCAGAAGCGTAAGCTTTCTTACTATGCAAACATCTATGTTGTAAAAGATCCTACTAATCCTCAGAATGAGGGTGGAGTATTTCTCTACAAGTTTGGTAAGAAGATCTTTGATAAGATTATGGAAGCAATGCAACCAGAGTTTGAGGATGAAACTCCAATCAATCCTTTTGATTTCTGGCAAGGTGCAAACTTCAAGTTGAAGATCGTTAAGAAGGATGGTTATTGGAACTATGATAAGTCAGAGTTCGATTCAATATCACCATTACTTGATGACGATGACGCACTAGAAGCATTATGGAAGAAGCAGTATTCTCTTTCTGCTGTAACTGCTCCTGATCAGTTCAAGTCTTATGAAGATTTGAAGAAGCGTCTTGATTATGTTCTTGGTCAGAAACCACCTGCACGTCGTGTATTCGATGAAGAGTTGGAAGACGAGAGTGAAGGTCGTGGATCATTTACTCCAGACTTTAAGAGTAAAGCACCAGTCGCTGCTGCTCCTGTAGCATCTGCTAGTGCAGACGAAGACGACGCACTGAAATACTTCCAGCAGTTAGCGGAGGAGTAATTTAGCCAGGGGAAAATTAGCTTTAGCTTCCAAAAAAGTCGAAAAAAAGCCTCCGGTATTTTTTTGCCCTATTACTTTTTTATTGATATAATCTAATATTCTCGGCCTGCTTAAGGGTTTCATCTATGTATTGGGTGGAACCTTTTTTATATGTCATAAGTTGTTCCATATCATCTATTACAAGACTTATATAACGGGTTTTTAGGAGATATATGTTTCTTTTAGCATCTTCTATTTTTTCTTCATATTGGTAGTTTGTGACCGCAGTTACTGTATTGGAATTAGTGATATTCTGCTGTTCATCTAACCACCAGTCATAATAGGAGAAGGTCATATCAGATTCTACTTCTAAACCCTTTTCCAACATTACCACACCTTTACTATTTTTGATTTCTTGGGTTTCATAGTGATGAACGTCTTCTAGCGCAGCATGAGTTTCATACTTGTCTAAGAGAAATCTCTCAAAATCCCTTTGCATCAAAGGCCACTCTGTTTGGACATTAATGATATTATTGCAAATTAGCACTAACCAGTCTAAATCGGAATCTTGATAAAATTTGTTTGCAACGTTATCTGGACGATCATCACCCATAATTTGATATTTCTCAAAAGTCGCTAAATCTTGAAAAATGTCTGATCTTAATTCTCCTCTTTTGAAGAGGTTTTTTACTTTTATATAATCTGATATTTTAGCGTCGGGAAGACGACTAACATATTCAAAATCGGGAATTTGCTGAAAGTAATTTGACATTTTACTGTGCGAAAGTCAAGTTTGCTGGATCACCTGTACCATAATCATCATTAAATACGGGTTCTAGTTCTTTGAAACTCATTGTAATGTTATATTGAGTCATTACACCATCACTGAATGTTGAGTAATTTCCTGATGGGGTATATTGAACACCAAATCCTTGTAATGCACATTCTTTAAATGAATTTAAGTAAGGATGATCTTTACCACTTTCACCTCTATACTTATATTTTAGTTGAAATGTGTGAGGTGATTTTAGGAATAAATTTGATTTACTTCTAATTGGTGCCATTCCTTGTTTAAAGAATCTAATAATATGCATTATTTCTTTAGCTTCTTTACTATTTCTTGGTGAAAGCATAAAATTAAAACTAAATGGACGTAATGTAGGTCCACTAAAGAGTAATTCCATGTTTGGATTTAGAACTGCACCTGTAGTTCTTGCTAGTAGATTTTGATTACCTGATGCTCTACCTGCTAATGCTGCTGCTATTCCTGCTTTTGCTTCTGCACTATTTCCTGCCACTTTTTTTGCACTCTCTTCAAATGAAGTAATTAAACCCTCTACAGGATTTCCTGCTGTAATACCATCTAATGCTGCTTTGGCAATTACTGCTTGGACAGCATTCATATTATCCCCACTCCATGATACATTATCTTGATCTGAAATACCTGTGGGGATAGGAAGAACTACGGTTCCAATTATATCTCCTCCTGCTCTTTTGTTAAAACCAAATTTCTTTTCATTAAACCCTGTAGGTCTAAATTTCATCATATTAAATTGCATTACATCTTGGTTTTTATCCATATCTACGGGATATTGATAAACACCGAATTTTACCTTTGTACCTGCTGCATTAGTTTTTTGTCCAGTTTTGGGATCAACTCCATCAACCCCTAATGCCTGTAGTCCAGATTTTAACTCTTTACTGGTCATTTTGAGTGCATTATTTCCTTTTAGGAGGTTCTTTGCTTTAGATGGTGAAAGATCTCCTTCTTTTTGAAGTATTAGATTTGCTTGTCGAGTTATTGTTCCATCGTCAAATGCCTTCTCAGCAAATGCTTTATCATTAGCATTTGCTCCACCCCACCAATTTTCGTTATATTCTATCGTTCCGTCTGTACTTATAGTTCCTACTCTTTTATCTGCTAAAAATTCTTCATTATAAAGTTCCATTTCTCCAGTCGTTTCATTGACTAGGACAAAATATGCTTCGTTAGTTTTTGGGTCTGTAAACCGATTCTTTACAGCATCAGATCCAATATATCCTGCCTTGGTGGTCATCTAAATGATACTTTTTATTTATTTAGGAGGAATTTACCATACTGTAGTGAAAGGAGTTCATCCAACTCTTGATATTTCACTACATGCAACTTTCCTACGACCTCAGCCCAAGTATAATTCCTATACCTTTGCCAATGAAAGTTAAGTCCTCTGAATCCCCAATTAAAGAGACCTACACATGCAATAAGTGGATGTTGGTCATATTCTATATCTGGGGTTTTGGGTTGATATACGAAGGTATAGAAGTTTCCTGGTTCTGGGTATAATGCTTCTTCCTTAAAGGTATCCATGATAATGATCATGATATCTTCTACATCATCTGTATTTGCTTCTTCAAGTTCTGCTTTAAGTGTTTCAACCCTTGCTAAAGGATTTTTATGCAATTCTTCGCTAAAACCAAAATCGTCTGCCATTATCTAATACCTAATTCTTTTTCGGTAATGATCTTAAATTCAATTCTTCTATCAGCACACCATTCTTTTGCTGCTTTCCATTTAGCAGTATTTACAGCATAAGTCTTGCATTCGTAGAGATATGATTTTGTCACTCTTTTTCTTGCTTTTGGTTGGCGTGTTTGTTTATCTGGTTTAACTTCAATTACATACGTTTTAATTTCTCCAGAACTTTCCTTTACTTTAATGATAAAATCGGGAAAGTAACGATGAACACGTTTATCAACAGGAGATTTATATGGGATCCAGAATTCTTCACTTCCCCATTGTAAAATATTTTCATTTAGATCGCAGTAGTTACAAAACCGTCTTTCCCAACTACTTCTACAAATAATATTCTTAGAATCACCCTTATATTTCTTGGGATAGGTCGGTTTAAACCTACTTTTAATACTTTCTCCCATTATCTCATATACATAATATATAAGGTCAAATAATATTTATAAATGCCTACACCCACAAAACCTACTAAAAGATCGGTATCTGATATCAAGGCTAATCTTCTTAGACCTGCTACTACCTCTCATTTTGAGGTTGATATACCTATACCCACTCCAGAGACTTCTAACAATTTTAGGAATAGTTTGGGTATAAAAAAAGAGCAATTGCAATTAATGTGCGATTCTGCAGTTCTTCCTGGATCTAATTTAGCAACATTAGATATTAATAATGATCGTGCTGGTGTAACGGAGAAACATGTACATCGAAGAATTTTTGATGATAGAATTGATTTGAGTTTTTATGTCGATGCTGAAGATTATACTCCAATCAGATTTTTTGAGGATTGGATAGAGTTTGCTACAAATGGTAGAAATATTACTCCACGAACTAATACAGATCAATTAAGACAAGCAAATTATTTTTATAGGATGCAATATCCTGATGAATATATTGCTGATCAGGGATTAAAAGTAAGAAAATTTGAAAAAGATCATAGAGGTGTGTTAGAATATGAATTTATAAGGAGTTTTCCTATTTCTATATCTTCTATGCCTGTTTCATATGATGCATCTTCACTTTTGAAGTGTAGTGTATCCTTCAGTTATATTAGATATGTGGTATATCCCACTTCTGCTCCTGATCAGATGGGATCTTTTAATCCATTCCAACAGTCCCAGTTTAATACTGGAGGACTTAGAGGAATAATGGGTAATCTTGCTGATGCTGCTGTTACTACAGTTACTGGTAACAATTTCTTAGGAGATGTTGCTGGAGCTGCTACAAGAATACTTCTTTAAATCTCTTCTAAATAAACATACTGAAATAATCTATAGGACATTATGCCTTTACCAAAGATTGCGACTCCTACATATGAGTTGGAACTTCCTTCTAGTGGACAAAACATTAAATACAGACCTTTTCTAGTTAAAGAAGAAAAGTTGCTTGTAATTGCATTAGAGAGTGAAGATAATAAACAGATTACCAATGCTATTAAAGCTGTTATTAAAGCATGTATCCTCACAAAGGGGATTAAAGTAGAAATACTTCCTACATTTGATATTGAATATCTTTTCCTTAATATTAGAGGTAAATCTGTTGGAGAAGAAATTGAAGTGAATGTTTTCTGTCCAGATGACGGAGAAACACAAGTTCCAGTGACTATTAATTTAGATGATATTCATGTTCAAAAGACTGAAGATCATACTAATAAGATTAAGATTGATGATAGCGTGATGATGGAGATGAAGTATCCTTCACTCGATCAGTTTATTAAAAATAATTTTGATTTTGATGATAAAAATGCAATGGATCAATCATTTGATTTAATTGCTTCATGTATTGGAAAGATCTACACGGAAGAGGAAGTATGGTCAACTGCAGACTGTACTAAAAAAGAAGTGAAAGATTTTCTTGAATCAATGAACTCACAGCAGTTTAAAGATATTGAGAAGTTCTTTGAGACTATGCCTAAATTATCTCATACAGTTAAGGTTACGAATCCGGTGACATCTGTTGAAAGTGACGTGGTATTGGAGGGCTTAGCGTCTTTTTTCGCGTAGCCATGGTTCATATGAACCTGGAGTCTTACTTTAGGTTGAATTTTTCTTTGATGCAGTATCATAAATACAGCTTAACAGAGATTGAAAATATGATGCCTTGGGAACGAGATATCTATGTAGGTCTCCTTCAAGCACACCTTGAAGAGGAAGAGTTAAAGCACAAGCAACAAAGAGCGAATGCCGGCTACTAAATTTGAAAAAGGAAAAGTTACAGAGAAGGTAGACCCTAAGGTTTTGGGGGTTCTTAGTGCTGCGTTTGGATATAAAATATCTGGTGTTGATGATTTGGATTATGAAGAATATCATAATGAGTTAAGAGAAGCAATGGCAAGGGGAAAAGGTACACTTTCTCCTGCACAAATGGCAGTTCTTTCATCAGAGAGAACGCGAATAAGAGCACAGAAGTCAGTATATAAGGCAGATTTTAAAAAGACGACGATGACTGCTGCCGACATTAAGAGAGGTAGTGCAATACAGTTAGCTGAGAGGAGTGCTTCTTCTTTATATAAGGGAGGAGTTGGTCAATCTCCGGTAGAGGAAGATATACATGAACCTCTTGATGAAATTTTACGACTTTTAAAAGAAGAGCATCAATTAGAAAAGGATAAAGCAGAAGCTGCAAGAAAGAAAGCAGAGGATGAAGCGAGAGCAAGGAAAGAAAAGAATTTAGAAAGGTGGAATTCGCTCAAGAAAACTGCTTCTAAAGTAGTTAAACCATTTAGAAGTTTATGGGATAAGATTTGGGGATTCTTAAAGACTATTATCTTAGGAAATATCCTAATGAAGATCCTTGATTGGATGGGTGATAAGAAGAATCAGGAAAAACTTAAAAATATTTTTAAATTCATGAAGGATTGGTGGCCTACCTTATTGGCTGCTTACTTGTTATTTGGCAATTCTCTTGGTAGGATGATAGTTAAATTAACTGCCAAAGTTGCTGTTTGGACTGTGAAAATAGTATCTCAATTAATACCTCAATTAATGGCTGCCCTGACAAAACTTAAAACAGGAAAACTGTTGAAGATGTTGGGCGGAAAAAGAAGTAAGGCATTGTTGATGACAGGTAGCTTATTGGCAGCTACTCCTGGATTAGTGAATCGTTTTACTGATAGTGGTGAAGAGACTGAAACTACTTCCATTACTCCAACAGAAAATGGGGACGCATCTAAGTATTTTAGTGAATTTAGAGAAGGTGGAGTAGTAAGAGGATCTTCTGGTGTAGATAAAGTACCTGCACGGTTAACTGCAGGTGAATTTGTTATGAGTAAGGGTGCTGTAGAGAAGTGGGGTGCTAGTACTCTTGCTTCTATGAATGCTATGGGTGGTGGAACTAATATCCCCTCATTTAGTGGCGGAGTATCGGGATATTTTGGTGGTGGTGAGGTTATACAACCAAATAAAAAAGAGAAGGAACTGATAGATGCTGGAACACTTTATTCACCTATAGTAAAACCAGGAACAATTGATTCATATGCAGATGCAATAAAGGCTGGTGTTAAGATTGACGATAGTGTTGTGGGTAATATGCGTTCAGGAAGTCTAAACTGGACGGAGAGATCGCCTAAAGGTTTGTTTGGAAGAAAGAAGAAATATGTAAATGTGGGTACGAAATGGATTCATGATGGAATTGGTATAGAACATCAGAAGACTCTTGAGATGTCAACCAAGGATTTTGTTAACCAAAGGATGGGTTGGACAGCAGATTCTCCTGGTGGTGGTATTTTATCCTCAGTGAAGAAGGGGGTTGCTGGTGGGATATCCGCAGCAAAAAATTTAGTAGCAGGTGGAGTAAAAGACGTATCAATTCCTGGTCCTCCTTCTACTTCAAAGAATAAGGAGACTCTTAATATTGTTAAACAGCAAGATCAAGAGAAGGTTTCGGGTGATCAAAGTGGTGGAGTTAAAATACCTAGCTTTGATGCAGAGAAATATGTCTCAACGCAGAAAATGAAGACTCTGGGGTTAGGATAAGAAATGGCAGTAGATACTCAAAAATTTTTAGCACTACCACCATCAAAAAAAGGTGGAGATCTTAAGGCACTTCCTCCTGCCAATAAATCTTTTAGTATTACTACAAAAATAATTCAAGCAAAAGATATATTAAAAGGAACTCTTGCTGCCAAGAAAGTAGAGGAGAAGAAAGAGAAGAAGAGGGCAGAACAACTCAAGAGGAAGGCGAAAGAAAAGGAAATAGAAACTCCAGACAAAACTGATACTAAGGATGCAAAGAAACTTGGTATAAAATTACCACGGATGAGTTGGTTGGATACCACTAAGAATTTTATTTTTAGTGTTCTTTTTGGTTGGGCTGCTGTTAGATTATTGGAATTTATGCCGCGATTGCTGCAGATTCTTAAACCTTTGGCAAGAATTGCTGATTTCATTCTCAAAGTAGGAGGGTTCATTCTTAGTGCATTGGTTGGTTTTGTGGATGCAGGTTATAAAGCTTTTGAGTGGACGCGAGGAGCCATAAAGAAAACTTTTGGAGAAGATGGTGCTCAGAAATTTGATCGGTTTTCTGGTCATTTAGTTAAGTTTATGAATTTGGTGATGACTGTTGGTATGACAGCAGCAGCACTTGCATTGGCAGTTGGTGATCAGACAGGGCAAGGTCCTGGAGATATGATTGATAATTTTCGTAAAAGACAAAAGATTAAAGTAAGAGCAAAAAATATAAACCGACTCAGAGCAAATAGACTTTCTGGTGTTGATTTAAGTTCTAATCAGATTAAGAAGTTTAATCAGGCAAGAAAAAGACTGCTAAGTCAGGGCAAGAGTGTTGATGAAGCAGGAGATATAGCAGCAAGATTTGCCCGTAGACAACCTAAGAAAGGAGTAGTTGGAAGGACTCTTGATAGTGTGATGGATAGTGATATTGTCAAGAAGGTTAAAAATATTGATGTTGGTAAACTGGCTACTCAAGGTAAGGATCTTGCTGTGAGTGGATTTAAAAAGACTGTAAAAGGAATGGGTGATTTCTTTAGCCCAATTGGAAAAGGTCTTAATTGGGTAAGGAAAGGAACTGTAAGTAATTTTAATAAGACCATGCAAGCAGCAGCAGATGCTGGCAAGGCTTTAAGAAAAAAATGGAATAGTATTACAAAAGGTGCTGTTGATAATTTTAATAAACTTGCAAAAGGAGCACAGGAAGCATTATCGCAGAAAATTCTTCAACCTTTAATGAAGTTTTTAGAACCAGTTACTAAACCACTTCTTGCTTTAAAAGATACAATAATGAAGCAATTGTTGAAGATACCTGGTTTAAATGATGTATTAAAGAAGATTGGATTGAATTCGTTAAGTGATGCACCAAAACTTGCAGGTAAATTTGGTGCTAAGGCACTACCTTGGATTGGTGGTCTTTTTAACCTATTATTTGCATATGATAGGTTTGCTAATGGTGATTTGATTGGAGGTATATTAGAATCAGTATCTGGTGGACTGGATATTGCAGGTATATGGCCTGCTTCTTTAGGAATCGATGCTTATTTGTTTGCAAGAGATATGTTCCCAGAGACTCTTATGGGAGCAGAAAATGCTCTTATTGATATAATACCAGGAGCAACAGGGATTAAATCTCAGGTTGAAGGTGTAATAAAGAAACTCCCAGATCTTGGTCAACTTGTGAAGATGGTGAGTGGTGGTGCTAAAGAAGAAGCAAAATCAAGTGTTAAAGAAGAAAAATCAAATGGAGTAGTTGGTGAGTCTAATGATAATACAGCAGTACTTCCCGAAGGTAGCGGCATAACACCACTTAAGGTTAGTGATGTGCAAAAACGTAATAATGGTGAGAAGGTTGCAAGTAAAACTTCTTATGAAGAAGGATCTGGTGAGACATCTATAAATGAGGGTACTACAATGGCAACAGGTGATGATCTTGCTGCTGTTAATGAAGAACGAGCAATGTTTGGTCAAGAAGCACTAACTACAGGTGGAGGTGGTGGTGATAGTACGCTATCTGATTTACAGTATAAAAATTCGGGTTAAATATAAGTAAGAGGAAATAACTATGTCCAGACAATCTCAAGCAATAGCTAAAGCAGAAGCAAGAAAAGCAGAAGCTGCTGCTTTTATTCAGAAGGTAATCATTACTAAGAATGGTGGAAAAAGTGGATGGTTTAGTAGTGGAAAAACGGTAGATGTTGCTAATGGTGTTGTTAATTTAAAATATTATGAGAGTTTACTTCAAGATAATATTGTAATAGAGGTAACTTATGCGGATACTGGTGCTGCTGTTAATAAGAAACCTGCTTTAACTGGATTGCCAATTGAAAGAGAATGTAATGTTCAAGTAAAGATTAAAGATAATAAAGGAACAACTTTAGATTTTAGTAATGGTAGAAATAATGCATTAAAGGTGGAAAATATTGAATCTCTTTCTGATGATCCTACAAAAACTACTGTGGTTCTTCAATTAATAACAACTGAAGCAGTTAAGAATAATTATAGTGGAGTTGAGGTACGAGGAGATGGTAAAATCTCTGAAAATGTAAAAAGACTTTTGAAAGATAAAGAGTTTCTTGCTTCAAAAAAGAAACTTCATATAGATGAAACTGCTAATAATATGAATTATTGTTTTGCAAAGAAAAGACCCTTTTTTGTAATTAATAAAATTTCCAAAGATGCTGTTCCTCAAGGTTCTGGAGGTGAATCTGGTTCTAAACTTGGAAAGAGTGCAGGTTTTCTTTTCTGGGAAACTTATAAGGGATATTATTTCAAAGGAATTGATACATTATTTGATCAAAAAAAGAAAATATCTATACTTTATAATAACAATCCAGGTGACGTTCCTGAACAATATGATACTAAAGCTCTTGAATATAGTAAAGGAGGATCTCCAAGTTTAACAACGATGTTAAGGGGTGGTGCATGGAATACAAAAATAACTCAATTTAATCCATTTGATTTATCATATAAGGTATCTTCTTTAAGTGCTGAAGAGTTGCAAAAGAATTTAGATATAGCAGGAAAAACGTTTCCTGCCTTAAATGAGGAGTTTAATAATCAAGAGAAGAATAAGAATTTTTCTCGTTCAACATTTATAGTTGATGTGCCTGGAGTTCTTCCTGAAGGTACAGGTTTGGGTGTTAAGCAACAACAGTTGGGAGATAAATCAAAAGAACTTAATTTTGATTCAGCATCTATATTGAATCAATCTATTATGCGATATCATCAGATGTTTAACTCCAAGGTTATTGTTACTATACCTGGAGATTTTTCTCTTCATGCTGGTGACGCTGTTTGGTTTGATACTGTTGGACATGCTGAAAGTAAGAATAAAGCATGTGGTGATGAAGTAGACAAGGAGAATGGTGGTCAATATATTATTGCCACACTATGTCATTACTTGACCACGGATGAGACCTATACTAAATTAGTATTGATTAGGGATTCGGTTGGAAGACTTGGAACTCCAACAGATGGAAAATCCTCTTAATTCTATGATAAATACTAAAATAACGGACTAATTTTTATGTCAGAAATCAAACACGATTTAGACCATGAAGTCTATATTGATCCAAAGGATCATAAAGAACATATCAATCATGGTATGCATGAGTATACTAAGGAAGATTTAGAATCTGCTCATGCGTATTATGATGAATATCATAAAGATGATGAACCAGAGACTGGTATTAATGATTGGCATACTAGACATCAGGATAAGAATCTTGAAGTTTATTGTGATGATCATCCAGATGCATTTGAATGTAGAGTTTACGACGAATAATAGATGTCAGACGTATTAAACAATCCAGGATACTATGGTGCAGACGGCAAAACTTGGCCTTGGATAGGTCAGGTTGCCGATGATTCCACATGGAGAGATAATATTCTCGCTGGAAAGTTTAAAAGTGCAAAGACTATTCCTGGATGGGGTAGAAGGGTTAAAGTGAGAATCATGGGAGTTCATGATCAGGAACAAGAAACAATTCCTGATGATCAACTTCCTTGGGCTCTTATTGAATATCCTACTACTGCAGGGTCTGGAGGTGCTAATTCATTCCAGACAGCACAGATCCGTCAGGGGATGATGGTCACTGGATATTTCATGGATGGAGCAGACCAGCAGGTTCCTATAGTTACTGGAGTCATGGGTCAGAATGCCCAGGCTGGAATGCAAAACAAAACTGGCATGACCGATGGTAAAGCCTTCGAGTCAATGAGTGGATATGCAAAAACCAAGGAACCTTATAAAGGTGAGTCGGGAACCAAAGTTCCTGAACATGGGTTGAAGATTGATGAAGAATCTCCTGATACGGCAACACCTGCACCTGGATCTGTACTTAATAAGTTTGGATTAGCAGGTAATCCTACCCCTAAACAACTTGCAATGATTGCCAGTGGAATAGCGGATGGAAATGCTAAGGGACTTGCTGGTGCTGCACTCGATGCATTTACTAAAGATAAAGTCACTCAAGGAGTTAATAATCTTAAGGCAAATGAGCAACTAGCAACAAGACCTCCTTTAAAGAATGCTACTACAGAGAGTCCTGATGCAATTCATTTGATTACTGCTGGTGATGTAAAGAGAGATAAGAAGATGTGTGAAAAGATTGTAACTATGAAACCAGATGACATAGTTCAATCATCAATGAAAGCAATTCAGACTATTACTGAAAATTTAACTAACAAACTTGAGGCTGTTCAGGATTCAATTAGAAAGTATTCGGGTGCAGTATCGGCAATTGGAAATCCTGCACAGGATATGCAAAAGTTGATTGCGGATGCTGCATGTGAGATGGCAAAATATATGAAAATAATCTTTGATAAGGTTATGAATTATGTGATGGAGAAATTGAATGCTGCAATGACCAAAGTTGTATCAGCAATGCCATCGAGTATGAGATATCAAATGTCTGATATGAAAGAGGTTATTAGTGAATTAACTTTGTGTATGTATGGTAAAATTACTAATACTCTTTGTGGTAGTATTGCAGGATTATTAAATAAATTGTTTAATCCAGATAAGTTAAAGAAAGATGCAGAAAAAGATGCAGTTACCCCTAAGGATCCTAATGCAACTGGTACATATGCTTCAGTTTCTCCTTGTACAGCAGAAGAAATGGTAGGAGAAGTTTTTGCATTACATGCAGAGGCAATTAACGATGCAAATAATACTTTGATTGATAATGTTAATAGATTTTTAGATGATTTGCAGAGTCAATTAGCTGGTATTAGTGGGGGAATAGGTGATATTATGACTAAGATGGGTGGTATTAATGGTAGTATGACTTCTGCTTTAGGTTTTGCTAATATTAAATTGAATGTTTTTGGTTGTGAATTAAAACCTGCAGCATCTGATTCTGATTATTATACATTATGTACGGGTGGATCTGGTGCTCCCCAACAGCAGATGACAAGTAATAAAGCTGTAGAAGAAAGAGCACAAAATAAAGCAACTATTACTGAACCAGAAGAGACACCCTTTGCAGAACCTACAAAGGGTCAAAAGGGTTATACTACAGATTCCAGTGAAGAAATTACTGATCAGGACTGGGAGGACGCGCAGAATGCAAGTCAAGAAGAACTGGATGCTTCCTTTGAGACGTATTAATCATGGCAGAATTTAATCTCTTTGGAAACGCGAATAAAGGTGATATTAGAGTAGCCTATATCTCTAGTGAGAGAGGTTTTGTCGATAATGTTACGGTATGTGAGGCAAATGATTATGCTAAATTAAATCCTGGTACACAATTTATTTTTAGGACTAGAGAGTTTACAAAATATATGAATATTAATGGAGTTAATAAGTTGACTCCAGATGATCTTTCACCGCAGAAAGATTGTGAAGGCATTCAAATGACCAAGGAATGTGGACCTGCTCAAGCACATTTTGCTGGTGGCGGTGGTGTTGGTATTAAAGGCAACCCTGTTATTGGTCAAGATGGAGCAGTACTTGCAGTTGATTTGGTGTCTGGGGGATTTGGATATCAAGTGGCTCCTAATGTGGTTGTAAAAGATAATTGTGGTATTGGTGCTGGTGGTAATTTTGTAGCAGAATTGGGAGAAATTGCTGAGAGATTTGAATATTATGATTTAGAAGAGGATTTTGAGGATTATGAGATTTGTGAGGGTGCTACTGATACTGGAGTTTTTGGTCAAAGATATGGAATAAATGGTGAAGATTTAGGAGTATGGGAACCTAGGTTGTATGCTAATTTTGAGAAGGATCCCATTGCTTTACAAATTAAGAAATATCAAGATCTTCTTGCTCAAGGAACTAATCCTTTTTGGACTACTAGAAAGGAGGCTCCATTACAGGTAACTGGTGAGAGAGGGACGACTAGAAAGGTCTTTAATGTGGATCATTCTGCATGGAGTCCGTTTATGAATAAGTATGCCATATCACCAAAACCAAAATCAAATGCCAGTGGTAGTGATTTTGCTGGTATACCTTATTCATTTGTATGGGAAGAGGATTTTCCTTTAGATGGAGAATATGTTTTCCGTGGTGCAAGAGATAATAAAGCAAAATTATTCTTAGATGGATCTTTTATATCTAATTTAGATAATTTTAAGGGTGCTATTAATCCTATTAAAAAGACCATTAAAAAGGGTGTTCATCAAATTCGTGTTGATTTATTGAATGTTCCTATTAAGGAGAAGGTTATTGTAAGTCGTGAGAGTCAAAATGCAACTATTCATCCTTTAATATATAAAAATTTAAATGCTTCTAATAATCCAATTTACGTACAAGAAGATAGGAAAGTAATCAGATTAAAAGATGGTGGTGGTAATGATACAAATGGACAACTGAGTGTTAAGTCGGGAGATTTAAGGTTTTCATCTGATGGTAAAAATCTTATAGGACCCGGTTCTGCTACAATTGAATTTTGGTGGAAAGATTATGGTAGTGCTGGTCATTCAGTAGATAGTATAACGGTTGCAGGTAAGACGTGGACAAGATCTGGAACGAGAGGTACTCAATCACATGTTGTTACTATAGATCCACCTCCAGTTCAAGAGAAAAAATCCACATCTTCGCAGGAGAATGATATTCATACAGTTTTTAATACTGTTGATTTTATAGACAAAGCTAATAGACCTCTTTGGAGAACTAATGTTTATGCTAGAGGTGGATTTATCAATGAGAATGGTATATGTCCTTTTGATACTAGTGTTAGTTTAGAAGATAATCCATATGCTGGAACCCATACTATTGTGTGGAAAAATGTTCAATTTCCTATTGATGGTAATTATGATATTGGAGTTCAGGTTGATGATAATGTAAGACTTATTATTGAAGGAAAGGGGAAGAGAGAAGAGATAAAGAAGGTTGGATTTGCTGGTGATACTGATAAGAGTACTGGAAAATCTACTTATATAAGAAATTTCTTAAAAGGTAATTATACAATTACTGCGGAGTTGGAGCAGAAACCTGGTGGTAGATATAGTTTCGATACTAGTATTATTGATGGAGCTCCTTTAGCATCTAATACTCTAGATATTCATTATAGTGGATTGCATAGTGTAAATAATCCAATTACCGTTACTGATGGTGGTAAAACTATTGCACTGAGAGATGGTCATGGTAATGACACTAATGCAAGTTTGAGAATTACTTCTGGAAATGCTATATTTTCTTCTGATGGTAGAAAAATAGAGGGTAGTGGAGATGCTACAGTAGTTTTATCATGGAAGGATAAGAGACAAGCAGGACGTGCAGTAAACAGCATTAGGATTGGTAGTACAACGTGGACAAGAAGAGGTACAAGAGGTAGTCAGACTCATATTTTGCCTGTTGGGGATGGGGTTAAGGGTATTAATCCTATGGCATTGGCAATTAATATTGAAAGTCTTTCTGTTGAGAAGGAAGTTATTTCTGCTAAGTCTTGGAATGAAAATCCAATGGGAATTTCGTTATCTATTGATGCACCAGATCCTCCTATACCTCAAGAAAAAATTCCTGAAGCTCCTGGCAGATGTCCTAGAAATCCTATGTGGAGTACAAGACATCCTAATGGAAAGGAGAAATGGTATCCTGTAAAATTTGGTGGATGGAGTCCATTTCTTAATCGGTATGCTATGTCTCCAGTAGCACCAAGAAGTGAGGAAGATACTGATGCTGGAGGAATTGTTTATACAAACTCTTGGGATCAAGATATTCCTTATAATGGTTGGTATAAAATTAGAGGAGAAGTAGATGATATTGGACGTGTTTATATTAATGGTGAGAAAAAATTAGATCTTTCTAGAAGAAAAGATAAAATAAGAGGAGAAGAAAAACTCTTCTTATCAAAGGGAACTGCAGAGATAAAAGTGGAGGTTGAGAATTATGAATCGGCAACTTTTAAAACAATAGATAATAAAATTTTTAATACTGCGGATTGGGCAGTTAGACATGGAATTGGTGGATCAGGTGGAGGTCTTGATATAATATATAAAAGATTGGGTTATAGAAATAATCCTATTCATGTGACTGATGGTGGTAAAACGATTAAGTTAGAGCAAGCTGCTCCAGGAAGAGGTCATCATCATTGTTGGGTTATGACTATTACTAGTGGAAATGCTGTATTTTCTGGAGATGGAAAAAAACTAGAAGGTGAAGGATCAGTTACTATTAATGTAAAATATGCCAGTCAAGCAGGAAAAAGCCATGAATATGCAGTAGATTCTGTTACGATTGGAGATAAAAAATGGATTAGACCTGAACCAAGGAGATCTGGTGGAAAAGTTAGAACAATGGCAAGACTTGATCAGACTCATGTAATTGATATTCCTGTAGATAAGGCAGTTAATATAAAAGGATTGGGTGGAGGAACTGCTAAAGATGGTGTCACTTATCAAGGTCCAGAGTTAGCATCTTATATAAAGAATGATTTGGGACCTTCATTAACACCTAAATGGGATATTACAGGGGATAAGATACTTGATGAAGAAGGATACCGTGAGAATTTCATGGGTAAAGAATGGACTTCAACGTGGGAAAATGTATATTTTCCTGAAGATGGTCAGTATACTCTACAATGCTTAGTAGATGATACCTTAAGTATAAAGATTGATGGTAGTGAGGTAGCTAAAGCTGTACTTAATGAGCAAGTGGCAACGGGTCCATCTTTTAATAGAGCAGAGTATTTAAAGTATGGTGGGACAAGTGTAAAGACTATAACATTTAATGCTACTAAAGGAAAGAGAACTATATCTGCTACTTATACTAATATTCCTGGAGATTCTGGTAGTACTTTCCAGACTAATCCTGTATATTTTGCTTTTAAGATTACAAAGCGGATGAGGGTTCAGACAACTAAGTCTAAATCATGGACAGAAAATCCTATTGGAATTTCTGCTGTTCTTGTTCCCCCTCCTTGCCCTAAGAGAATATCTGGAAAAGGTACTGTTAGTAGAGTTATAGTAGATGATCCAGGTAATGGATTTCCTCAACCAAAAGGTCCTGGATATCCAGTGGGATTGGGATTATCTGCAATAAACATAAAGGATGCAGGAATTAACTATGATTGTGCTAAAGATAAGGTTGTGATTACACCTAATAATGGTGCTAAACTTTCCTTGTGTGGATGCGATAATTTTGGTAGAATAAGTAAGGTATGTGTTGATGAACCAGGATTATTTACTAGTTGGCCTAAAATAACAATTGAATCTGATACGGGTGTAAACTTTGAGGCAACTCCAGTCTTTGATGTAATACGTGATCCTATTGCTCCACCTGAGAAATTAGTTCAGGTAACTGATTTGGTTGGTGTTAAGCAAACTGGGTATTATCAAGGAAGACCTTACTACGGTGCGGTGTTCTATAAAGATAATATTCGATATGCTGGTTGGTATGAAACTCCTGGACAATTGGTTCAAATATATGATACAATGCAAGAAAGTATTGATGCAGAGGTTACTACACCTCCATCAGCAATTCTTAGACAGGGTAGTGATGTTTCAAGTAATGATCCTAAACTTAATCTTCCAGGAACTCCTGATAACTTAACTTAAAAGATATGTCACAGATTATAGATAGATTACCTCAAGGTGATGGAACTGGTAGTGCTAAAGCAAATTATACTGCCACTGCTTATGGTAATGATAAAGGAACCATTGCTTTTGGTCACATTCATGAGAAGGGTGATGTTACATCAGGTGTAATGCTTCGTACACCAGATGCAGAACATTTCATGACCATGGATATTGATGGTCAAAGAAAGGGATGGACTACATTTGCTGGACCAGGTAATTTCAGTATTGAAGCAGGATCAGCAAAGAAAAAGATTGATTCCACCATAATGGTGAACTCTAAGAATGGGGATATACAAATCATTGCTACTAATGGTAATATAAGATTGGAAGCAAATAATATTGAAATGATTGCTAGAGGTGAAGGTGGAAGTGCTGGTAATATTACTTGTACTGCTACTGAAAGCTTTACTATCAAAGATACGAAGAAAATTTTACTGGATTGCACTTCATTCTTTAGTCTTTCAACTACAGGTACGGGTAATGTGATTGCCAAATCATGCCTTAACATGTATGGTTCTATAATTAAAGGAGTAAGTGATGCAGTTACTACTAAACCTTCTAAGAACTCTAATCAAAAGTTCTGGAAACAATGTAATCCAAATGCATAGGGGGACAAATCAATGACAATGAATTTTGATGATATTAATTGTGGAGGTCAACTCAGGGTAGGTACTGGGGTGGTTCCTTCTATTAAAGAAGGTAATAATAAAATCAATGGATCCATGTATGCGGAAGGTCCTGCTGTTTTTGGAAATCAAACTGCCTTTAGTGATAATGAAGGAACTGTAATGATTTCAAGGACTACTAATGATGATCCTGATTGTACTCCTGCAAATAAATCACTTCATATAAAAGGAAATATTCAATGTGATGGTGATGGTGGAACTTCTAGTGCTCTTTATATTAGTGGAGGTGGTGGTGCGAATACCGTTTATATTGATGGTGACTTATATGTAAGTGGTGCAACAGATACTGATAATAAAGGTAGACTTGCTTCTAGATTTAGTTCTGCGGATGCTAGACCAAAACCTTTTGATATGGAGCATCCTTCTAAAGAGAAAGGTAATCGTTTAAGGTATGCATGTATTGAGGGTCCAGAAGTTGGAGTATATTATAGGGGAAGAGTTAGAAACGAAAAGATAATAAGATTACCTTCATATTGGAAGGATTTAGTGCATATTAATAGTATTACCGTCCAACTTCAACCCATTGGAGCTCATCAAGATGTAATTGTGAAGAGATGGGATGATGAGTTTATTCATCTGCAGGGTAAAGGAATTCCTATAGATTGTTTTTATCATGTGTATGCAGAGAGGAAAGATTGTAATCCTCTAGTTGTTGAGTATGAAGGTAATACTGATAAGGATTATCCAGATCCGGATTATAAGGATCCAAAATATCGTGGGCAGAATACGATAACAGGGTGAAAAAACTGATTTATGTTGAGGAGGATTTTTTAGATCCTTCTTTGTGTCAATCTTTTATTGATCTTTCAAAGGCAAATCAAAAAGAAATGCCTTATGGAACTCCTGATAGAGGTGGGGATACATATCTCACTACTGTTGAATGGGAGAATCATGGTGCAACTTATTATGGTGGTGATGTAGATCCTATAGAGATTAAAACAACTGATGGTGTTGTAAATACAGTTAATAGTTTGTGTAAAACTTTTGATTCATCTTCTAATTTAGATTATGTGGGAGTAGTAAGATGGCCTGTTGGGACTTTTATGAAACCTCATGTTGATGATAATAATGTCCATAATCCAGATGTATTTGCTGCAATGCTATATTTAAATGATGATTTTAGTGGAGGACATACCATCTTTGAAGAACTTGAAGTGAAACCAAAAACTGGGAAGTTAATTATATTTTCCAATTCATATTATCTCCATTATGTGAGTAAGGTGGAAGGTGCAGAAAGATTTGTACTTTCCTTTTGGTACAACCGTTCTTGACATCTGTTCCTTTATCTGGTAAAATACTATGAGTATGATAAGTGCTTGGATGGATGATGAGTATTTGATGAAGTGTGTGGTGGATCCACTCAAGAAGACAATTTATCTTTATTCTAATGAAGGAGATACTAAGGAAGTAGTATGTGATAATACTGATCAGTTTATGAATGTGTTGAAGTTGGTACGAGAGATGTGTCCTGAAGGAAGATTATCTTATTCTAACCCTTTATAGAATCTAAATATATGAAATAGGTTAATTCCTATGAAATACCGAATTGATACCCGCTATTGCTGGTATAAAAATAAAACACAAATCGTTTTAATGTATTTCATCAATCAAGTCCCTTTTACATTTGAAGACCTTCCCTCAATTGCCAAAGACGATCCTGAAATAACAGAAATTGCGGATAATGAGAAATCTTATGAAGAGCAAGATTTGTTTAAAGCATATCAATATCTTATGGCAGAGCAATGTCACCCTTTGGAATTTGAATTGGAATTAGAAAACGCTGATTTACTTCCGGTAGATTAATGAATATTAAATTGTGGTATTCTAATAGTATGGAGCAGTGGAGGTGGACTTTGATGGATGAAAATTTGGATCAAGCCTCTGGTCAGCAACCTGATCTTAGAGATGCATTGGAAGAAATCGCTGTAAGAGTGGAATTAATGCAGTCGAAATAAATAATGCCTTTTCTCTTATGATAAATAATCCTTAGCAAGAACTATAGTGCAAGCAAGATGGGTCTCTCCAGATTAGATAATTTTCTGAAGTCAGCAAGAGGAACAATCCTCTATGTAAATCCAAATGATTTGGATGCTACAGATAGTATCGAAAACCAAGGTAATTCACTTACCCGTCCATTTAAGACTATTCAACGTGCGTTGATAGAGGCATCTAGATTTTCCTATCAGAAAGGTTTAGATAATGACAGATTTGGTAAGACTACCATTCTGTTATATCCTGGAGAACATTTAGTAGATAATAGACCTGGATATATTCCCACTGCTGCTAATACTTTCTTGTTGAGGAATGGAACGACTTCAAATGATCTTCCTCCATACGATTTAACAACTAATTTTGATTTAGAGACTGCTGATAATGAACTCTTTAAGCTTAATAGTATATACGGTGGTGTTATAGTTCCCCGTGGTACTTCTCTTGTTGGTTTAGATTTAAGAAAGACAAAGATAAGACCTAAGTATGTTCCAAGTCCAACAAATGATAATATTGAGAGATCTGCACTCTTTAGAATAACTGGAGAATGCTATTTCTGGCAGTTCTCAATGTTTGATGCTAATCCAAATGGTAAGTGCTATCTGGATTATACTGTAAATGAGTTTGTTCCCAACTTCTCTCACCATAAGTTAACATGTTTTGAATATGCTGATGGTGTAAATGCAGTTGATATTAACGATACATTTATAACATATTCTACAAGTCGTACTGACTTGGATATGTATTATGAGAAGGTTAGTTTGGTATATGGACAATCTTCTGGTCGTGCTATTGAACCAGATTATCCATCTGCTGCAATTGATATTCAACCTAAGATTGATGAGTATCGTATTGTAGGTTCAACTGGTGAATCTACAGGAATTACAAGTATTAGAGCAGGTGATGGTACAACCCCTACTACTAGTATTACTGTTAGTACTTCTACAAATGTCTCAGGATTGGATGTAGATACTCCATTCCGTGTTACTGGTATTACTGCTGCTGGATATAATGGTCAATTTGTTGTAGCAGAAAGACCTGATAGTGATGTTAATTCTTGGCCTGATGTTGTATATACTGTTCAGAATGCTCCAACTGCTGCACTTCCATCTGCTACAGGATCTACATTAACTCTTTCTTCTGATACTGTTACATCATCTTCACCATATATCTTTAACTGCTCCTTGAGATCAGTTTATGGTATGTGTGGTATGACTGCTGATGGTGCGAGAGCAACTGGATTCAAGTCAATGGTTGTTGCTCAGTTCACGGGTATTGGTCTGCAGAAGGATGATAATGCATTTGTTGTATATAATACTGATTCTCCTCCAACTGGTACATGGGACGACAATACCGTTGCAGGTAATGAAGCATTAAGTACTAATTCTAATGCAATAACCAAACCATCTTATAGAAACTATCACGTTAAAGTATGTAATAATGCTGTTATTCAGGCAGTTTCTGTTTTCGCTATTGGTTATTCCCAACATTTCTTAACTGAGAGTGGTGGTGATATATCTCTTACAAACTCTAACTCTAACTTTGGTGCCAAAGCATTGGTATCTAGAGGATTTAGGGATAATGCTTATACTCAAGACGATTATGGTTATATAACTCATATTATTCCACCAAAAGAAGTTCCTCTTACAGAGACTGCTATTGAATTTGATGCAATTGATGTAGGTTGGACTGTTGGTGTTGGTTCAACTGCACATTTATATCTTTATGGACAGACTAACAAGGATGCTCCACCAGAGAATGTTATTGAAGGCTATAGGATTGGTGCAAAAACAAGTGATAAATTAAATGTTCTTATTTCTGCTGCTGGTACTGTAACAGAATATAGTGCTCGTATCACAATGCCAGATTCTGAGTACAGTTCTGAGAAGATTTCTGTTGTTAAGAGAAGCATTGCTGGTATTAATAGTATTGGATCACGTAGTGATGGTAGTGTTGATAATGTTCTTACCTTTACTTCAGATCATAGTTTCCTTGAAGGGGAATCTGTTCGTGTCATTGGTGATACAGGACAACTTCCTGATGGATTAACTGTAAATACCATTTACTATGCAATTCCTGTTAGTGGATATGCATCAAACCTTAAACTTGCTAAGACTAAGAACGAAGCAATTAATGGTACTGCACTGACTATTAACAATAAAGGTGGAGTTCTAAAAGTTATTAGTAGAGTAGCAGATAAGAATTCTGGTGATGTTGGTCACCCAATTCAGTATGATGTTACTAGAAGTAATTGGTATATCAATGTTGCTAGTGCTTCTTCTGGAAGTCCTGCATCAGACAATACTATATTCTCTATTGATAGTGGACGTGGTGGTGTAGTTGGACTTGGTTCTACAGCTCTTGGAGATGCAACATCTAGAACCTTTATTAAGAGAAGGAGTGATAATAGAAATGCTGTTGATACAACATATCGTGCAAGATATGTAATTCCTCAGGATAATGGTGGAGTAATTGCAAGACCACCTTCTGATGGATATATTATTGAGGAATCTAATACTGCTATTGGATCAACTGATGGAGAAATTGCAACTTACTTTGGATCAGGATCTTTAGGGAATGAGAACCAGCAAAGAAACTTTAGGTTTATTGCTAATGCACGTTGGGATAGTTCTTCTAATGTTTATGTAACAACTGAACTTCCTCATAATTTAACTGTTGGATCTCAAGTTGAGATGGTTAATGTTAAGAGTACAGTAAATGTAACTGGTATTGCTAACTCTTCTTATAACCAGAAGTTTACTGTCACTGGTATTTCTAGCGCAAGAACATTTGTAGTTGGATTGTCAACTGATCCAGGAACCTTTAATAATGATACTAGTTCTAGAACTACTTCTCTTCCATACTTTAAGAAGAAGCAGTATAGTAAGACATACTATTCATATAGAGCAACTGAATCTCAAAAGTATGTTCCTGGAGATCAGGATGGTGTCTATTATATGACTTTGGTGAATGCTTCTAATTCTCCAACAACTGCTCCATTTACAGATCAGAAATTCTCTCAACCTATTACAGAACTTTATCCACAAACTGATAGGGATAATCCAAAATCTGATCCAGCTGCAGCACAGTGTTTTGCAAATAATAAGATAATTGGTGAGGTTACTGTTAATGATCCTAAGAATAGTATTACTAAGGAGACTTTAAATGAGTGGAATATTGATAATGTTATTGGTGTAGGTATTACTAATATTACTTCTGCAACAGGACTTGCTCATACTATTACCACAACGATTGATCATGGATTGAACAGATTGACTTCTGTTGGTATTGCAAGTAGTGGTGCTGGTTATGGAACTGGTACAGCAGGAGACATTTATAATGCACGATTAGTTTCAATTGGTTCTTCTATTACTGGTAAGAATGCCAGTGTTAAATTAACGGTTGATGGTAATGGTGGTATTACTGCTGTTAAGATCATGGATGGTGGTAGTGCTTATGGTATAGGTAATACCATGAATGTTGTTGGTGTAGGAACCACAACTGGATTTGTTCAGGCAGTCTTAAATGTTACTCAGATCTACGACAATGTTAATGACGTAATTAAAGTTTCTGGAATAACATCTGAATCATTTGCTGGATACAATGATCTGTATAGAATTACAGGTATTGGAACGGCAGGTATAGGTACTGATAATGAGAGAACTATTAATGTAGCATCTGCTTCTACCATTACTGGATTTACAACATCTGGGGTTGCTGCAGAATGTACTAATGCATTCTTATATCAAACTGGTCAATGCAATCCTGTTAGTGCTTTAGCTTATGACTTTAATGCAGGTATTGCAACTATAACTACACTTCAAGCCCATGGATTTGGAGTTGATAAGAAAATTAGAGTAGTTGGTGCTGCACAAACGCAGTATAATGGTAGTTTTGTAATAACTAAGAATATTAGTTTGACACAGTTCGCAGTTAATATGGGAACTGGTACTACCAACCCAACAGCATCTGGTACTATTAAGGTATTCCATGAAGGATTTACTTCTAATGATGGTGTTGTTACTGAGAATAATGAGAACTTGAGTGGTAGGATGACATCAGTTTATGCTGGTATTACCACTACATTGTCTGCTGATATCTTAAATGCTACTACAGATGAGATTAATCTTAATAATATTGAAGATTGGAATATTAATATTGGCGAATACTTTGAAATTGATGATGAGATTGTAAGGATCAAGACTACTACTAATGGTGGATCTGCTCCAACTGCAGCATCTAATCCACTATATGTATTCCGTGGTGTATTAGGAACCAGAGCAGTTGCTCATGACACTGGATCTATAATTAGGAAGATTAGTATCAATCCAGTTGAACTTAGAAGACACTCTATTATTCGTGCTTCTGGACATACATTTGAATATGTTGGATTTGGGCCTGGTAACTACTCTACTGCATTCCCATCGAAGCAGAATAGAGATATTACCTTTAATGAGGAATTGTTAGCACAGTCTACTAAACAGTCTGGTGGTGTTAACTTCTACACTGGTATGAATGATCAGGGTACATCCTTTGCAGGTAATAAGAAGTTAAGTACACTTACTGGTAAGGAAGAAATCTTTGATACTCCAGTACAAACTGTAACTGGTGAGGATATTGCTGGAATTCCAGGATTGAATGTTACTGATGCAACTGAAATTAACGTAGAGCGTTCAATTAAGGTTGATGGTGGAATTGATAATAAGGTTATTTCTGAATTTAATGGTCCTGTAGTTATTAACAACAAACTTACTTCAAGTAATGTTGAAACAAATAACTTATTCTTACAAGGTGATACTACAGTTTCTAGAAAGTACACTGTTGGTATTGCAACTCCATCTCTTGCAGGTAACCCAGGTGATATTGTTTTCACTGCTAACCCAAGTGAGGGTGGACACGCTGGTTGGCTTTATTCTGTAGAAAATGCTTGGAGACGTTTTGGTAATGTAAGTCTCACAAGAGATAATGATATCTATACCTTTGAACAGGTAGGTATTGGAACTACAACTCCTGGATCTCATACATTCCAAGTTGGAATGGCTTCATCTATCTTTGTTATTCAGGGTGATGGTGGTGTTGGTATTAATACTGATGATGCTGGAGATTATGTATTAAACGTACATGGAAGTACGAATATTGTAGGAACGTGTACTGCAACCAAGTTTGTTGGTGATGGTTCGGATCTGACTGATTTAAACGTTGCTGCTACTGGATGGACAATCGCTCAGAATGGTCTGGGTGTTACGATGACCTATAACACTTCATATGAAGCAAAAGGTCTGGTTGGTATTGGTACTTCAATTCCAACAGTTACACTGGAAGCAGGTCATGTGGGAATGGGATCAACCTCCTTGATCACACATGGTGAGTATAATTCTAAGGGAACTATAGAAGCAAATCATGTTAATGTTAGTGGATTCCTTACTGCTATCAACTATGATTTAGATGCTAATGCAGGTAGTCGTACTGGTAATATTAGTGCGGGTATTGTTACTGTTGGAAGTATTGTCAATGTTGGAACCTCTAACACTGCACTTTATATAGCTTCTGATGTAATTGGTATTGGTACTGTTACTGTAAGGGCAGGTGCTAAGTTAGATATTGAAGGTCATACAAGATTTAGGACCTACTCTGAGAATTCTTATGCAACCTCAAGTAGTTCTAATGTTGTAACACTTGACCTTGCTACTGCTCAGACATTTACACTAACTACAAGTGAAGCAATTAACTCCTTTACTTTGTTAAATATTCCTGATGGTTCTACTTCATTCACAATTAAGATTCTTCAAGGATCTACTGCTTATGGAGTTGGTATAGATACCTTTAAGAACTTATCTGGATCAGCAATACCAGTCTACTGGCCTGGTGGAGTTATTCCTTATGTAACTAGAACTGCTGCTAAGACTGATGTGTACTCCTTCAAGTGTTTTGATGGATCAAGTGCAACCAGTGCAGGAATCTACGGTGTCGTTGGCGGACAAAATTACGGTTAACTATGGAAGGACAAATTTTTAAGGATATAAACACAGATTTGGACCTTAATGGTCCTTATTTGTCGTTTACTTCAGAACCTTCGGATGCAACCGCAGTATCTGGATCAGCAAGCTATGTTGGGGTTGCCACTGTAGCTTATGGATCAGTAGTTGATGGTCCTGATAATATTGGTACTCTTAATTATCAATGGTATGAATTTTCTAGTGGTACTACTCCTGCTGAGTATGTTGGAACAAAATTAACTGATGGAACAGGGATATCTGGAGCAACTACTAATACATTAACTGTTTCTAATTTAGTTAGTGGTACAGATGATAATAGACAGTTTTATTTGGAAGCACAATATACTCCTTCACAAGCAGATTACAAGACTGGAGATGCTGTAAATGAGCCAATAAATACGACTAAAGCAGGGGTAACCATTGCTCCTACTATTAATATGGTTTCTCAACCAACAACAAAAGTTGTGGGTACTAATGTTGAAACTACTTTTACGGTTGATGCTAATTTAAGTGATGGATCTGGAAGAGCATTAACATATCAATGGTATATTGATGGAGTTGCGGAAACTAATAGAACAAAGACAGTAACTATTAATACTAGTACAACTGTTGCGACTCCTTATAGTAATAGTTGGAGTAGTGATGTAAATCACCCTTTACCTTCTACTGCATATGATATTACAACAGAAATAGCAGGAGCACAAAGTGGTGGAGGTGGTAGAGATGGTGGTGGACCTGGCGCATCCTCAAGGCAAGGAAGAGGTGGTAGATTTACTTTAGAGGCACCTCATTTCCAAGGTAAAACTTTACAATATAGAATTGGATCGCAGGGATCTAGTGGTGGATCTTGCCGTGGAACAGGTTGTACAGGATCTGGTGGACAAGTAACAGGATCTGGTGATGGTACTCGCGGAGGTGGAGCAGGTAATAGAGGATGGTCTGGTGCAGGTGGTGGCGGTGGTGCTGCTAGTTATCTTCATGTTCCTGGTTTAGGAAATATTATCGTTGCCGGAGGCGGCGGTGGTGGAGGAGGAGGATCTTGGAATAGAGGTGGTATCTGGCATACCCCCACTGGAACTCCTGGTAATGCACCTTCTTTTACTCCTTATCCTGGCCCAGTTCCTTTAAGTAATGGTACTCCTACTGGAGATTGGGAAAATTCCGGCGATGGCGGCGGCGGAGGAGGTGGTGGTGGTGGATCACCTGGTGGTAATACTGGTAATAGAGGACATGATAAGAATCATGGTGCTTATACTGGATTTGGTGGTGGATCAAGATATGATGATCCAAGATCTAATCTTCAACGTCAATGGGGACAACCTGGAAATGGATATGCAACCATTTCCTATATGACAACTCATCAAGTACCTGCAACAGAAACACGAAGGACAATAATTTCTGGTGTAAATACCCCAGAACTTACACTTAAGTCGGATTGGAATGGCACTCAGAATGTTTTTTGTAGAATTTCTTTCACAGGTGCTAGTAATACTCCATTAGATAGCGACACAGTTTCCTTTACTCAAGTACCAGGAACTGGTAATGAGATGGTTAATTTTGAAGAGATAGATGGAAATTCTTCTACTGCAATTAAAGGAGATTTTAATTTACGTAGTGGTGCATATACTTGGTTAACTAAACCTGGTGGACAATATCTAGATGATCTTATTACTTTTTATGCACCTGATAAAGATATAGATGTTTATATTGACCTTTATGGTGGTCAAGGTGATGATTGGCAACCTAGACCTAATGTATCTCATCTAGGTGCTCAAGGTGGTAAAGGTGGATATGGAAGGATTTCGATGACCTTGAGACAAAATCAAGAATATACTATTGCAGGACTTTCTACTAACATTGGTACACCATTCCTTTATGAAGGTGGTGAGTTAGTGGCAACTGTTGGTCAAGGTGGTCAAGCTGGTAGATGGGGAAGAGGTGGAGATGGTGCCGGATTAACAGGCATTGGTCTTGATGGTAAGGGTATGGGAGGAGGTGGAACTGGTGCGATTTATAGACCTGGTGATATTCAAGGTAATGGAGTATTTGGATCAATTATGGTAGGAGCAGTTAATGTACAAACAGTAGCAAGTTATGGTGATAATCTTGCAACGGGTTCAGATGGTGGACAAACTATGACATGTACAAAGGGAGTATATTGGAGACAGCAAGGAAAAGGTGCCTGTGATAGTTTAGGAACTACTCAATTTAGGACAGCTAATGGAACATTAGTTACTAATAGTGCTTCTATTACCAGAGGATATAAACCAGGGTGGAATATTATGCAAACTGCTGGAGCCGCTGATCAAAACTCACAAGTTAATGGATATATTATGAGTGGAAGAGGTGGAACTGGTGCTAGAGGTGGTAAAGGTGCTACTAATGGTGCTGGTGGTGGAGGAGGATCTGGTTATGCGAGACCAGGTACTACTATCGTAAGTGATTCTAGAGGTGAGCATGATGATTATGCAAAAGTTGTTATAAGGCTAAAAACTTAATAAATAGATAAAGATTAAACTTTCGAGGGGATAGTGAACCCGAATGGCAGTAAATAAGAATTTTGTAGTAAAAAATGGCCTAGAGGTCAACGAGAATTTAATTGTTGCCAACGCGACGGATAGCTTTGTTGGCGTAGGGACCTCGACACCAAATAATACCCTCCATGTTTTTGGTGGAATTGGAGCAACCGATGTTCGTATAACGGGTGTTTCTAGTTTCATCTCCAATCTATATGTTGGTACTTCTGGAACTACATTTTCTGTCATAACTCAAAATGATGCTTCGGGAAGAAATCCGCAAGTTGGTATAGGAACGGATCTTCCTGCATATCCTCTGGATATTAGATCTGCTGTAAGTACTGGTCAGACAGCATTATATGTTCAAGGTGATGCAAGAATAACTGGTGATTTAATTGCTGATGATATTGTTCTTGATCAAGCAAGTTTTACTAATATTGATGTAGCTGGATTTACTACTACAAGGGAACTTGTGGTGGGTTATGGTGCATCTATACTAGGTATTACTACACTTGGTCATCTTAGTCGTGCTGCTGCTGGATCAGGTGGAACTAGTCTTACCTTTAATCCTGCTGCTGGTATATCAACTAATTTCCAAGTTATTGGTAATACTTATCTTGAAGGCGGTCTAAAGATTAAAGCTGACCTGGATGTTGATACTAATATATTCATTGTTGGTATTGTTACTGCAGGAACTGTTCATGTTGGTACTGCACTAACAGTAGCAGGTATTTCCACCTTCATGAGCGATGTTTATGTTGGTGGTAATGTCGCAACTGGATTACAAATTGCTGGTGTTACTACAACTGCATCCTCTGGTGGTATTACTACTACTGGTGGGGATTTGTGGGTTGGTGGTGATCTTTATATTAGTGATGATGTTACTATAGACACTGATATCAATATTATTGGTATTGCTACTGTTGGTGTTCTAAGTGCTAGAGACGCAGTTGTTTCTGGTGGAGCAACGGTTAATGGTAATTTAACTGTTGGTGGCGATTTAAATGTTACTGGTGATATTTCATATGATGAGGTAAGTGGTAGAAACCTTAACATCACTGGTATTGCTACTATCCATACATTGGGTGTAACAAGTACTACAACTACTCAGGATTTAGCTGTAGGTGGTGCATCTACTATTACAGGTGTCCTTAAAGTCAGTGATACAACAGAGTCTACTACTAAAGATACTGGTGCTGTCTTAATAGAAGGTGGTGTTGGTATTGAGAAGAATCTAAATCTTGGTACTACTATCAAGATGGATGCCACTGCTGGTGTTATTACTGCCACTACATTTAGTGGTGTTGGTGAAGTAATAGGTATTGGATCCGAAGGTACTCCTATTGGTACTGGTGTCAGTTTCATTGATTTCAGATCATCAACTGGTACAGCATTCAGTTGTCAACCTGCTGTTAATGGTATTGCTACTGTTACAGTTACCCCAGGTGTTTCACTTGGACTCGCAATCGCACTTGGCGGTTAACCCTTAATAAATAATCAAAGGTCTTAAAGAACAATGGCAGAATCATTTACTAATTCACTTGGAAGAGCAGTTGGAGTTGTTACTAGTACCAGTACTGGTGCTATTGGCATACAAACTAATATGATTACTGGGATTTCAACGGTTGGACTTGCCGTTAGTTCCTTTGTAGATAATCAGCATTATATTGCAGGTACAAAAGTTGCTTCAATCGGAGTTTCTTCTGCAATTTGTGATAGAGATTCAACTAATACTGCTGCTGCATCCTCTCAAAGTGTTAAATTCTTAGGAGTAACAACTTCTTATACATCCACTGCAGGAGAAAAAGCAATTCTGATTGGTGGAACATTTGCTAATAACACAGCTAATAGTGTAAACTTGACTGTATCAACTTATGATGCAAGTGCAGGTGTAGAAGCACAAATAGCAAGTAAGATTCCAGTGCCATATGGAAGTTCATTTGTTATTGCTGATACTGGTAAAACATTATTGGAAGGACTTGATGAGGTTAGAGTTTATTGTGATACAGCAAATGCAATTGATGTAAACCTCAGTATACTTAAAGGGGTCAGCTAAATGGCAGATAAGACTGGTTATATAGGAAGGAATCCTGCCGATTCGTCTGTAAAAGTTGCTAGACAAACTTTTACTCCTACGACTGCAACCACAGATTTCACATTTGCATCGGGATATACCGTTGGTTATCTTGATCTATTTCTTAATGGTGCAAAATTAATTGAAGGTACTGATTATAATGCTAATAATGGATCAGTTATTAGTATGGTTTCTGATGCTCAGAATGGAGATGTTCTAGAAGCAGTTGCATATAAAGCATTTAATGTTGGAGATTCTTCTGCATCCTCTACTGGAAACTTTTCTGTTGGTAACGATTTAACTGTTAGTAATGATGCTAAGATAAGTAATGATCTTAATGTAACTGGCATTGCTACTATTGGAGAAGGATTTAATGTAACTGCAGGTGGTATTAATGTAGTTGCTGGTGTTTGTACATTTCCAACAACTGTTGATATCAATAGTGTTTTGGATGTTTCATCATATGCGTTATTTGGCAATGATGTAAGGATAACTGGTAATACAAATGCTGGTATTGCTACTTTTACTGGAATAGTTAACGCAGGTAGTGATGTAAGAATAACTGGTAATATTAATGCTGGTATTGCAACATTTACCTCTGTTGCTGGTGATGGTTCTGCATTAACTGGTGTTGCTAACACTGATGTACTCCATACAAGAGAAATTACTGTTACTGGTGTTACTACAGCTACTGGTGCTGTAAATACAGGATATGTTTCAGTAGGATCTACAGTTGGTGCTGCTGGATCAATCTATCTCCCAGATTTTAAAGCAGTTAATTTTGGTGATGCAGCTGAAGGAGATCTCCAAATCTATCATGGAGGTAGTGCTACTAGTTTTATAAGCCATACAAATGGTTCAGGAGGTTTAAAAATATATTCTAAAGGTACTACTGAGTTATTCGTAGGACCTAGTGATGACCAAGCAATTAGGATGCGAAGTGATGGAGCAATATACTACACAGAACTTTATGCTGATGATACCGTAAAATTCAACACTACTAAGGATGGTACTCTAACGACAGGTATTTCTTCTATTACCAGTCATTGTATACCACAGAGTGATGTTGGAGGTGATTTAGGATCAACAAGTAATCGTTGGGCAAACATATATACTGCTGACATGCAGTTGTCTAATGAAGGATCTCAAAATGATATTGATGGAACATGGGGTAAGTACACTATCCAAGAGGGTGAAAACGATTTGTTCTTAATAAATAGAAGAACAGGTAAGAAGTACAAGTTTATGCTAGAGGAGGTACAGTAACATGGCAATTTTTGTAGGACCGTCTTCTGGTGTCCAAACGTCTGCATTTTATGCTGGTGGTACTGGAGCATTTGTTGCAGTAGGTTCAACTACTACTACAGGACAAGCAGCTGGAATTAATACTTTAAAGGGTGCAGTTGTTTATAATGAAACTGACGGAGAATTGCAATATTATACGGGAGATTTGCCTAATGATGGATGGATTGGGATTTCTTCAGCCACAACTATGAGTTCATCTGGTGGAACAAAGGATACCACTAGTAGAGCAGGATATACTCTTCATACATTTACTACTCCAGGTAATTTTGAGATGGGGTATCCTTCACCTCTTCCTGATTGTGAATATGTAATAATTGGTGGTGGAGGTTGTGGTGGAGATTATTATGGTCCTAATCCAGGATATAACTCTGCTGGAGGAGGTGGTGGTGCTGGTGGAATGAAATCAGGAACCTTAGCTCTTGCACCAGCAACATTTGCTGTTACCGTTGGTGAAGGAGGACAAAGTAGTGTTACTTCTATTAGTGATCCTACTGATAATTGGGGTGTATCCGGTACACCTTCTACGGCTGCATTTCCTACTGGAACTGTAACTGCTTATGGTGGTGGTCATGGAGCAATGGGTAATACTGATGGTGTACCAGCTCCTCAATTTGGAGAAGGTAATTGCTCACCTGGTGGATCTGGTGGTGGAGGAGCAAGAGATGGTAGTATGCAAACGGGTGGTGAAGGTAATATGCAGACAGGAACCACTACTGCTGCACCCGGTCAAGGAAATGATGGTGCCAACTATTCTGGTCCAGATGGTCATGGTGCTGGAGGAGGTGGTGCTGGTGGTACTGCTAGTCCATGGATGGAAGGTGGTGATGGATCAGCTACATCTATAACTGGATCATCAGTAACTCATGCTGGTGGTGGTGGCGGTGGTGCTGGCAATAATCCTTCAGATCCTAGT